>Ga0181562_10001717_pt1 | contig 17279 bp, 10 predicted proteins | sample 011ome_26_FD_139344 | JGI IMG/M metagenome (GOLD analysis project Ga0181562, IMG submission 139344) | Coastal salt marsh microbial communities from the Groves Creek Marsh, Skidaway Island, Georgia - 011511BT metaG (megahit assembly) | ecosystem: Environmental > Aquatic > Marine > Intertidal...
GGGATCCATCGTCGTCGGCGTCAGCGCGTGCGAGACGGAAAAGATTTGCTTTTGTCCAAAGTGCACACTCAGTGGTTGCAAATGGAATGGGTGTTGTAAAAGTATTCCGGTCAAGTTTACGGCGAAGTGCAGAAAATATCGTGTCGTCGGGACGAGTAACACGTGCTCCAAGTGCATGGTGGGGTTCGCGTTGTCCAGCGACAAGAAATCGTGCAAGAAGTATAATATGGGAACAGCCATGCAAGCGATTGCCGTCCAGACTTCGCATCAGCTCAGTACACAAGTGGTGAGTGGCGTCAGTTCCGCCGCGATAGACGCGTGGCAGCATACTGGAATCGAGAACGCTTACAGCGCCGCGGAAGGCTGGAGCGAGGATGCCGTTGAAACCATGCGTGAAGCCTCGCTTGAAGCCGTCGCCGAAATTGAGAATGTCATCGAGCTGATCCAGCAGTTGTTGGGTCAGTTGGAGTGCCTTGAAGGCTTGGCTGACTTGAAAAAGTTTGCCAACGCGTTGAGAGGTCAAGGCACGGGGATGTTTGATCTCGTCGAAGACGTTCTCAAAGGACAAGAAAGTGGAGAATCGAGGACAAAGTATTTCAATGAAATGTCAGGTGTCGCGTGTAACATGGTCTGGGCCATGGTATTTCCACAAGCGACGGTAGTCGTTGAGATTATCAAAGCGTTCGGTGAGCGTTTGAAGACATCTTGCCCGGCTCTGAAGGGTGGAGATCTACCCGCCTTCACGTTCGGAGTCGTCTTAGGAGGAGATTTGACAGGCGGCGTTCAAAAAGTAGAAGCCGCCACAGAGATTGGAGTTGGTGCCGATCTCGATGGAACGCGCTTTTGCTACGTCGCTGCTTGCGTTGGAAGTGGGTATTCTATTCCGCCAAAGACTGGCGCAGAAGGTTCTGTCGGCGCGTCGATTGCCGTCTCTGGGTACAAAGACATTGGCACTGTTGCTGGAACGGCGGGCTATTTCGCCCTCGATCTGGGTGTAGACTTACCAATCGTTCCTGCGGGTATCGATATTGGCGTTTCATACATTCACGCGACTAGTAGGCCGGATCAAATTTACGGCATTTCTTTCTCTGGACAAGTGAGCTCAGCGAGCTCTGATGTCAATCCGGCACCCTGGCCGAGCGCTGGCGTTACGCAAGGAACTTGTCACACCGGAATCTGCATCCGAACCGACGGCGAACCTTGTACAAGTGGGCAAACTTACACACCTTTTGGTGTGGCAGCTTCGTCTTCGTCGTCATCGCTCGGTGAAGATTCTATGCAGCAGTCTTCTGGTGATTTGGGAGGGTTCAAACTGCCCAAAATCAAATTCAAGGGGTCACCAGCGCCAGCGCCAGCGCCAGCACCGCCGCCAGAATACGACGCGTCTGCGTTGTTTACGGCACCGACAGCAGCTGATATCGCTGCGGCTCAGAACGCGGTAAACGCAGTCCTTCCACCCGAGCAGAAGACGCAAAGTCAGCTTTATCACGAAAATCCGAACACTTACGTCCCTCCTTCACGAGTCGTCGGGGGCAAATTTCTAGCGGCGGCTGGTTGCGAGGACGATTTCAAACAAGTCAAACTGAAATGCATGGAGACGAATGGTTGCATAGGGTTCGGGCAATACAAAACAACAAAGAAAATTTTTGGAGTGACGTTATATACTGTACAATGCTGGGACTTGCTGCAAGCGTCAACCTCGGCGACGCAGTCAAAATACAACAGAGCTCAGATTCGCAACTACGTATTGCCAGACTCAGGTTTCGCGTTTCTCGAAAAGTGGGGACAAAGCAGTTCAGACGATGCAGAAGATCGAGACGCTGTGCGAGAAGCGTGCTGGAAACGCTTTGATTGCATCGGCTACGGCCAAAAGTCAGACAGAGTTTGGGACTTACTCACGTACGGCGACACACACACCAACACCGTTTACGATAGGGGCATCTGGAAGAAGTACGTAAATCCTGCGCCGGGCTTTAAAAGCGTCGATCCCGGTAACCTCGACACCAAAAGCTTTGAATCATTCGAGGAAGCCCTCGATGCAAAGTGTCAGACGGACTGGAAATGTCTCGGTTACGACTACTATTTCAAATTCTCGTCGTCGTTCCCGCCCAAGCTCACGATGCGAAAGAATCTCCTCTATCCCGGTGGAAAGACACCAAAAGATAGGTGGGCACTCAAGTACGAACACTATTACGGCGTCGTTGTCGAATAAAAGCAAAAAAGAAAGTACAAGCACCCCCGGGCGGGGGGGTGCACACGCAATTTTGTAACACAACGTGTAATCTTGTAACACGCAAACAAATTTTGACCAAAACGAGACGAACCGTGACATACATAAGTATTCAAACCATCGAATGTCTATATAACGAAACACAAACATTGCCCATTCCATATTTAACCACAAAATACACAAAGTAGAATCGAATCGGTATAGTGTGTGTGTGTTTATTGGCTACAAATGTGTTACAAGGGTGGATAGTATGTGGGTGTCTGGTCGGTCGGACAGTCCTATACCCCGACCACGTGGGCGCGCGTCGCGCGCGCACGCTGGAATGATTACGCCGCGCCCAAGACGACGCGCCATTGACATATAGTCATATCCGCCCCGACCGTAATGACGTAGGAATCATCAAATAAAAACTTAACCTGAGTGATTGCCCCAGAGTGCGCACCGAATGAACGCGATTGGGCGTTTTGATGGGCGGGGTATTGGAAGACGCGCAAGACGCCGCGGGCGTCTCCGACGGCGATGCACGTCCTCGTGTGCGAGCGGTCGCAACACGTAATATCGTCCCCGAGGGAGTGATTGGGGATTATGCCCTGTACGGGCCAGCCGTAGGTGGAAGACCACGTGTACCACTCGACGTTTCGTAAGTCTGCTGGGAATTTGACTTGCGCGCCGTTTGGCATTTCCCAAAATAACAACTCGGCGTTGGCGCTCGCGGATTGTAAGAGCGCGCTGTCTGTGGACCAGTCGAGTTGAATAACCTTTGAGGAGTGACCTTTGGCGACACCAATTCGGGAATATTGCTTGCCGACGTCGTAGATGTCGATGATATTTTCATCGGAACCGACGGCGATGTACTGACCATTCGGGCTATATTTGAGCACGCCAATCGGCTCACCCCGGTCTTTGCGCAAGTGCACCGTGTCGAGGGAATCCGAGCTGAAGATGATGATTCCGCCACCAGCTAAACCCACTGCAATTTGGGTACCATCTGGGTGGTACGCACACGAACGCGCTTTCGCACCCAAGTGACGCACCATCACCATTCGACGCGACGGGACGTCCCACACTCGAACCGTTGAATCATCGCCGACAGTGCAGATTTGATGATCGCTCGGATGCGCGTCGAGGCCCCAAATAGTGCCATACCCATGCCCTTGGAAGAGTAAATTATACGAATACGACGTGGTATTCATCTCAAACACTTCACCCGTACGAGTACCCAACAGCAACATCTTTCCGTGCAAGTGCATAGATTTCACACACGCTGTGGTGACGTTTGGATATTCGATCGAAACACTTCGCAGTAACAAGCTCAAGTCTGCGGTCCAAAATTTTACCACGCCCTCTGAACCTGCGGAGATTATCATATCTCGCGTAGCTGTAATAGCTTGAGCAACTTTGTGCACCCGTCGAGCATTCGTGCCCAGCTGGTAACCGCGGAACAAGTACAAGCTTCCATCCTGAGTGCCTACGACTGTGGTATCTGCCGCCGGAAATCCACAACACAATGCAGTTTGAATCGTGCCTCTCTTAGAAAATACAGCTTTGCGTCCTTTCAACGGGTCTGATGACCAAAAGACACAATGCTTTACCCCTAGAGTAACGATGTAGTCTTGGAACGGCGACCACGCAATGTTTACAATTTTTTCTGGACTTCCATCGCAGCTCGACAGAAGCTCCCCGGTTTGCCAATTGTAAACACCGATCTTGTGACCAACGTCACAATCTACTGCACATAATTTCAAACCATCTCGAGAGAACGTCGCCGATGCAATCGCCTTCTTGAAGTAACCCTGAATGATCACGACTGGACGCTTTGTTGCGTTGCTGCTCCACACGATTAATTTAGGATTGCAGCCGGCTTCTCCGGTGGCGAAGATGACCCCATTGGGATGGCGTGCGCAGCACGTCACGTCATCAGTGTGCCCGGATATTTCTTCCGAGGCCGGGTTCTCCCCCATGAACACCTGCGAGTGTGCCTCTCTATTATACACGATACCCAAGCCAGCGGTACTGTACACGACATCGCCAAACGCTGCGTAGTGTAAATTATCACGGGCGTCATGCGCGCGGTATCCGTGAGCGAACTCAAGCTGCACGGCTTCTAATGGAGCGGATAAAATGTCTGGTTCGCGCACATAGTCGTCAGGTGCGTATATGCTACTGGCGCACGGCAAGAATGCGAGACGACTTCCCGCATCCAAGCCGCTGTCTGGTGGAATGTCGTGCATTGGTGTCGCCTTGTACACACTCAACGGCACGTACTGCGGAATACCTTTCAAGTGCCCGGTGAAGACCATTTGCTCCATCTTATTTGTTATCCCAAAGTCATCGTAATCCTCGACTGCTGTAAAGATCTCCTCTTCAACGTCGCTCGTCATTTCTTCATCGCCTTCGTCGGGCTCATAGTGTCGCCACTGCAACACTGTTCGATCTTCCCCTCCGATGGTGACTAAAAATTCATCGTTATAGCTGAAACAACACTTGGTGACGTGAAAACTGTGTCCTACGAACGTCTTATGGTCAGCTCGACCGACATCACTCGGATAACGGAATAAGCGCACGACACCGTCTTCATTCGCCGTAGCAACCACCCGACCGTCACGACTTCGTGCCAATCCATTCACATCAGTCCCATCGCTGTGTTTTGGCCAAACGCCTTGCACGGGCCAGCCAATAGTACACGTCCACGTCGCCCATTTCACGTCTTTCAACGCCGCCGCAAACTCAATCAACTCGCACGAAGGAATCTCCCAGAAGAGCAATTCAAAATCTTGCGACACCGATTGTAAGTACTTGCCATCCTCACTCCAGTCCACATTCGTCACTGGTGCACCGTGACCTTTGCACACACCGGTGCGTTTATAGTGGCTTTTTGTATCGTAAATATCAATAAAGAAGTCATGACTTGCGACGGCCAGCCAGCGTCCATCCGGACTAAACTTGACATCGCTGATGATTGAACGACGATGCTTCTTCGCCGCGACTTCCTGACCAGTCTTTTCTTCGTACACCATGAATCCTCCACCGTAGAAACCGACGGCTATGTATTTACCGTCATGGCTATATGCGCATGATCGCGCGCGGCTGGCGACGTTCCTTGAGGATAATTGTCGTCTAAGATACATGTCGTACGTTCGCACCGTTCTATCGTCGCCAGCGGTGATAAATTTTGCTTGCGATGGATGACAGTCCAAGCCCCAAAGTTCAGCGTTATATAGAGAAGCATTCGCATCAAACACATTTGCATGCCCTTGCGTGATGATTCGTCTGTTTCGTTTCCACGCATCCTCAGTGCTCAAATCGAATTCAAAGAGTTCTCCAGTCGCTGTACCGACGAGCAACTGCACGCCATCCAAGTATAACGATTTTACGCACACCGCTTTGCCGTCGTAATAGCACACTGGTTTGCCTTGGTCATCAACTATGCTCTCAACTACTTGTCCCATGTCCACAGAGAATATTTTTTCCATGTACTGCGTGAAAAAATTTATCTTTCCATCCTTTCCGCCGCTGATGATGTAGTCTTCGCTAATAAACAAGTCGTGCACTGGGCCTTGATGGACGTTATCAAACTTTTTTATACACTCCTCGCCGCCATCGGCCCATTGATAAATGACCCCGTGCTGATTACCAGTGTATGCACTGCCGTCAGAGCCAAATGCGATGGATAAAATCGTCGACGGCTTCCCGAGACGCCCGTACACGCCATTCTTTCCGACGAGGTAGCCATTCTCCATGACCCAAAATTTGATGTGATTTTCACCCACAGTGACGATGCGCCCATCGTATGGATTATACTCGCAGTTAAAAATCCGTTTAACGTCACCCTTTGAGTTTGCCAACACCTTTTTGTTCTCCCAGTCGTACACGGCGATGGAATGTTCGTCGTCCAAACCGACTGTGGCGAGAAACTTTCCGGTTGAATCAAAGCTCAAGCTCACCACGGCGCGTTGATGAAACCCTCTGAGTTCGGCTAAAATCTCACACGTCTTCGTGCTCCATACACACACCACTGGGTCACGTCCAGCTTGACCAGTGGCGACGATATCGAGCTCTGGATGTATCGCCAGGCATAAAATGTCATCCCCGTGAAACGTAAAAAACTGTTGCACGTGTTCGTTCCCGTCGTACACCACCCCCGTAGCCGCGCTGGCATACACCACCTTTCCATCGACATTATACACCACATTATGCCTTGTATCATGTCCTCGATACCCATACGCAAAATCGAGCTGTAAATCATTCTCAGGCACCGTGTGCGCGTTGAATGCGCACACGTGCGACGTCGGCGCGTGCAACTCCCCCGCGCACGCCTTCTTCGCTAAAAACCCCCCACTCGTGGGTTTAATCACCCCGCTCTCCGCCGCAAACGTTCGTCGTCCATATCGTTCATGTAATTGTCCTAAAACATTCTCATCATCTCGTTCTTCCGTGGTAAATAATCCATCATTCGTCCCATCGAGCCGCGCCCCGTGGTCGTAGTAATCGCCACCACCATCGTCGTATTCGTCGTCGTCGTCGTCGTTCGCATTCGTCGCAGTCGTCGTCGTCGTGATCCCCAATTGGGGTTCCCCTCCTCGTCCTATCAATCGTTTCACGAACGCCATCGCCGTTGGGTGCACAAAGTGACGCACAATGGCACGCATGGCATGGCACAACGATGCGATGCACACGAACGACCACGACGATGGCTGAAATGGGCGCGCGTGACTCGTAGGCGGCGCGCGGTTGGGGGGACCAGAGAGCGCGATAGAGAATATACGACTACTAGTAGTACTTGTATAGCATGATGGACTCAATATATATACACCAACCAGTACCCAACAGAGAGATACAACCTAGAGCTACCTACCCACCGACGACGACGGCGTCGCGCGTTCAACCGCGGACGCGGGCGAAGAGGGCCAATCCGCGATTCCAGGCATCCGCGGTCATGCCTCCGGGACAATGGACACATATCACGCCGAGCTGCGCAACATCCACGCAATTCTCGCCTTCGTTATCAAAGAATAACATGTCTTCGTATTCCACGCCCGACGCCTCGCGCAGGCGGGCAAAGTGCGCCTTTTTTGTCCCGCTCGCGATGTCGACAAAGGAGACGCACTGGGCGAGCGAACGCGCGCCGTCGTCATCGGCGATGTCGAACATGGACATGAGCGTTCGTGCCCATTGACCGCGATGGGTGCGAGAGGCGACGGCGATTTTTGTACCGGAAAACGCCTCGTGCGTGTCCACGAGGGAGATTGACGCGCGCGCCGCTGGGTAGACGCGCACCTCGACGCCAGAGCAATCCGTGGTCGTTTTCGTCGCCGGATCTTTCACGAATGGTGCACCGGCAATCATGTACAGTTCTGGAAACCATATGGTGTCATCTAAGTCGTACACGATGAGTTTCGGGGTCTCTCGCGACGACCGGGGAAGGTCTAAAGTCGCACACGGGTCATCCATGAAGGCGATATCCATGTGCTGGGCGATTCTTTTGGCGTATTTCGCCTTACCCGTGGTTTTCTCCCGACGACGTCGTGGTGGCGATGATGCTGACGCATTCTTAGGGGTACGTTGACCACGTGCATCCGTGGCGCGTGGCCTGGATGATGACGACGCGCATGGGGAGAGGGTCACGCCTCGACGCATAGCCGCCGCGCAGAGTCGAGGAATGGCGCGCGCGGCACATCTTGAATACAACTACTATTGCTCTCTACTCTCTACTCAAATTTTATAATAATAATAATCTTTCTTCTCGTCATGGGGGCAACGGCGACGTGATGAGAGTGATGATGACGTACGCGACGCGACAGAAGATGAGCGCGAGGAGCGCCGGGGAGACGTACGAGGTCCACGTCGACGCGAGGGAATTCAAAGCGTCTCGACGATCATGTACGTTTGCCTTTGCCTTTTGGCGGTCAAAAAAATCCATAGCTTGCTTGACTCGTTCATCGTTCAAATCGATCCCGAGATCCTTGGCTCGTTCGAGTTTGTCTCGAAGGATTTGCTCTCGCACGCGCGCCGCGAGCTCCTCTCGAAACGCGTCTTCATCGACGTCAAAGCCCATCGCTCGAGCCTTCTCCATGAGGTCTTCATCGCGTAGCACACGCTCGACTTCATTCGAAACTTCCGAGTCATACGGTAGCGATCCACTCATCGAACGTTTAGATGTCAAAGGCGATGCCTTCTCGTCGTTATTTGCATCGTCGTAGAGCGGAGCGCCGGCGTTGAACATTTTTCCAAACACGCGTCGCGCCTGTTGCTCGCGGTGAACATGCACGCGCGTACACTGCGCCAGTGTTCGCGCATACTGTGCATCGTCTGGTGCGAGTTCAACTGCACGTTTCAAATCTTTCATAGCCTGTTCGTGCTCCTCTAATGCTGCCAATGCTTTTCCGCGCCTGTAATACGCCTTGGCTGAGCGCTCGTCCACGCGCAACGCGTGCCCGCACGCCCACACCACATCTTTTGCATGCGTCTTAAGATCTTTATTCATCAAGCACGCCGATGCGTTGAGCATAATAGTCTTTACGATTTCCCTACCCTCATCATCCCCATCGTCGTCTTCTAAATAATCCGTATACGCGAGCGTACTCGTCGACGCGCCTTCACCGCGCGCAAAGTAACAAAACACCGCCAACGCGTCGGTGTAATGCTCCATCGCATCATCATACAACTCGTCTACTACCGCCTCATTCGCTTGTGCAATGTATTTACGACTAAATTCCGCCCTTTCGTGCGTCGATAACGCCCTCACCGCTCGATAACGCGCATCAAACTCGTCGTGTATCACCGTGCACTGCACAAACGATGGAGCTTCTTCGTACTCGCGTCGAGCGTCCGCGAGCATGGCGCGCTTGACGTCCACCGCGCGCGCGAATAACGTCGCGGGTGTGTGTTCAACAGTCATGTCCACGTCCTTGATTACACACGCACACTGTGGTGACAACGCGCGTCAACGTGTCGCATTTCAAACCGTCGCGCGCTAAACTATGCGGTTGCCTGACTCTTATTACAGACTCTTATTACACACGTGCGTGCTACATGGGGTGCTAAACAACTATGGAAAGTTCTACGTATAATTCTACGACCACGCGCAGCGCTGTCTGCTACGAAAACGCGCTCCATGGATCAGCCGTCATCGAAGACTGCGCGCGAGCAAGAGCGCCGGTTGGTTGGTTAGTGTCCTTGACCGCGAAACGCGTAGCCGCAGGCGAACGCAGGTCGATACGAGACGCACGACGCGGCGCTCGACGGCACGTATCCTCGTAACATACCTTGTAATATTCTGCGGGATTGATTGTTTTCACGTACCCCGACGTCGTCGTTCGTGCCGCCTTGTTTCCGCGAAATTGACCTCCACCTCGCCCTCCTCGGCCAGAGACACCACCCTGGTGAAACTTGGGGCGCTCCTCCGCGGCGTCGTTCACCCAATGCGCGGGTGGTGGTGGTGGTGGCGGAGGAGCGCGGGTGGCATTCGCAGATGGCACAGATGGCGTCGCACCGCCCGCGCCGGTGTAGAATCCAGGACGTTGGCTAAGGCTGGTGGCCTCGTCCGAAAACGGCGCTGGCAGGGACGATTGCGCTGGCGCTGGAGCGGCGTCGGGTGCTGTCGATCCCGCAGCAGCGTCACGCATGGCTCGTAAACGATCGGCACGGGCTACTGACTCGTCCATATCTACCTCTTCGTTCGATGACGTTAATCGTAAGCGTCGGAGTCTGAGGTGCTTGGTACGTAGCGAGACAGTTGACGCGCGCCGAGCAGACCGACAAGACGCAGCATGGAGGACGGTGAAGCGTTCTATTACCAACGTGTCTAAAGTGCTATGCAAATCGTAACCGCCAAACTAGCGATGAGATGATTGATGTTTACGTATCTTTGATGGTGTACTGGCGAGCATTGTGCAAATGGAGCGCCTCTCAAAAAATCCACCCCTGTAAACGCAAGCGCACACGTCAGACAACATGTGCGAGAAACGTTGGAATGAATAAAACTTACCCGACAAGTGGCGTTGGCCTCACCGATCTTGGGATTTCCACAATAGCACACCAGTTCTTTGCGCATCCCAGCTGCGTCGCGCTTGGGCACGTAGTCGATGCAGAGCTCCTCTCCCGCCTGGAAAAATTAATTAATTAATTTTACCAAACAACGACATGCAATTAATTCACAACGAATTAACACACGAATCATAGTCGAAGTAAACGTACCTTGATATCACTGACCGCAAAGAACACGACACGTGGAACAAGGCTCGGTTTACCGTTGAAATCCATCTAAGTAATAATTAACTCGTCAGCACGTGTAAAATTAATTCATCCGCGAACATGCATACTCACCAAACTATCTTCAGAAGCCGCAACCTCGATCGTAGTGACATTCGGTACGCAGCTATGATTGAGCATGCGAGCGAGGTTGCCTTTCGTTGTAGGATCAATGACGTAGCGTTCATATGATGGGTGATTTTTTTTCCCTGCGGCACGAAAGTGTCAATAATTAATTCATTTCATGCTTGCGTCGTTTTCAGGACTGTGGTTCACTGAGCGTGTGTCGCACGTACCATGAATATCATGAAGATAAAATTGTCTGTTAATTCGCGACAATTAAAGCAACCAGGTGAATTTATGTCATGAGTTGAATTAATTAATTAATTCGCACCTGTTCTCGGCATATTTTATCTCCCTGTCGCTCGCTTCATTCTTGCTAATAATTTCCCTAAAATGCACAGATTGAGTTCTGCGGTAGTGATTCACCGATGACACTAAACGTACCCAACGTATTCGAAGAGATAAGCACCCTTTTCGATGTTTTCTCGCGCGAAAATCCCATATCCTTTATTCTCAACTCGTCGCACTGCGAGAGCATGTGGAATACGACCACACTGCGCAAATGATGAATTCAGTGTGTGGACTTAATCAATAAATTAATTATCTCATACTTTGATAGCTTTACTCGGGCATTCACCGTCACTAAACGCGTGAATTTTATTCACATTCAAACTCTCAAGAGCGAGTCGTTCCTGGAATTAAATACATAAATCAACAGCTTTCTTTCGTAAATCGATCGCTTGCACGTACCTTCAAATGAGGCACAAGAATCTTACACTCGCATGTTGTCTTCTCGTACAACGGTCGAGATTCCGACGTACCGCTGGATTGACGCTGCGTCGCGAAACAAATTTTGTTAGTCATGGAAATCGAGAGCATAGTACGTTTGAAAGTGTTTCGACACTCACCAGGTTGATATAATCGAATGGATTTGAGTCAATATCACGTGACACAGACTCGGCAATCACATTCTGTTCCCATTCGACGAATCCATCCGGCACGGGGTTGGTTTTGCGCTCTTTCTTTGTTTTGATCAAGCCAGGAGTGCTTTGCACCTTGCGCTTGGTCGCGACTACACAACGTCCAGCGCACGTTGCATCGCGGCAGAAGACTTGACCAGCAGGTTGAAAGCCCGGACGAGATACCTGTTTGTAACGAACACGTGCGATTCGCTTAGTCTTTGCAGTGAAAAATACTATGCGAGTTGTCGCGCGAAAAAACGCTTGACAGTGTATTCCTTTTGGAAAACCAGAGTGTAAAACGTACCTTGTGAAATAAACAAGGACCAATCTCGATCAAGTTTGCAACTTCGATGTCATTCGCATCGTGAGGATCCCACTCATAGAGATCAGTTTCACCAACGTCCTATGCGAAGAGTACAAATTAGTTGGATGTGCTGCAAAAATACACATTCGCGTCACATGATCCATGTTATGCGTTCGTTCATGTCTTCATCAATCGTGTTCTGCGCGCGAATCCGTTCAGCACTGACGCACCTCTTCCGCACATGACGGAGTCCATTCTCTGAGCCATCGAACACGCAGTCGACCTTCGACTTTTTTGATAATCTACGTAAAGACAGCCATCATGAGTTTGTGACGTGTATGACTTGTCTGTGCACGCGTGCGCACCTTTGCCTTCCACTTCTCGGCCTCGCCGCTTTCAACAATCACAAAATCATTCACATTGCATTCCTATGTGTCACAAATCGTCGTCAGTGCTCGATATCATCTTCACTCGCGCGCTTTCAGCGCACTCAAACGAGTGTCTGTCGCCTCGACGTACTTCATATTTTATGACGTCGAGCGCTTCGTCCGCGGGACTCATGTCGACGCAAAGACCACGTGGTGCGGCGTGTGCGTGTGCGTGTGCGCCTTTTCTATCGAAATCACTCGCGCTCGAGACCGTGTGCGTGCTTCGTGCGTTGTTTTCGCGTCATCCTGCGCACCGTTGGTCCTCCTCATCCTCCTCCATCGGTCTCGGTCGCTCGCGGTCGCGTCCCGCGTATAAACCGTCAGAGAGGGGTGTGTGTATGTGTATGTGTGTGTGATATGTTTGTGTGTGTGCCCATGTGCCCAGAGTGTCGTATAGCAGTACGTTGTGTACCTATATAGTTGGTATATGATAACACACACACGCACATACATACAGCGTCGTCCTCGCACACACACACACACACACACATAGCTCAATGTTGGGTTGTATACACTCACTATATGTCCATCCACATATCGTCGGTCCGAACGCGCCACGACCACCACCACGACGACCACGACGACGACGTCCACGCGCAGACCGACGAGACGGGTGACGGGTGACGGGTGTGGATGGATATCGTCACTCTCCAGCAAGAGGCACCGACGACGTGCGATGTCGACGACGACGACGCGCTCGGGGGTGGTACACGCCTTGAGTGGAACGACGGATGTGAGACGACGACGACGACGACACAACGCACGCGCGCACACGCAACGCACGACGACGCGGGCGGCAGCGTCAGCACAAGATGACGCAGGGGTGGAAAATGTGGTGATCATTGGCTCAGGACCGGCTGGATACACCGCGGCAATCTACGCCGGACGGGCAAACTTACGACCATTAGTGTTTGAAGGATTCCAAGCCGGTGGTGTGCCCGGGGGACAACTCATGACGACGACGGAAGTGGAAAACTTTCCAGGATTCCCAGAAGGCATCACGGGTCCAGACTTGATGGACAAGATGAGGAAACAAGCCGAGCGTTGGGGTGCGATCATGCACACCGAGGACGTGGAGACGGTGGATTTCAGTACCAGACCTTTCACCATTCGATCGTCTGATCGTGAAGTCAAGGCGAACTCAGTCATTCTCGCCACAGGGGCGACGGCGAAACGATTGGGTATTCCAGCCGAGCAGACGTTGTGGAGTAAGGGCATTAGCGCGTGTGCTATTTGCGATGGAGCGAGTCCGATTTTCAAGGATGAGGAGGTGGCAGTGGTTGGTGGGGGTGACACAGCCACAGAGGAGGCTGTGTACTTGACCAAGTATTGCAAACACGTGCACTTGCTTGTGCGTGGTCCGACTATGCGCGCGTCCAAGGCTATGCAAGACCGCGTGATTCAACACAAGGGTATCACAGTACACTACAACACCGAGTGCGTCGACGCTTTACCGAATTCGAAGGGGTTGTTAGGATCACTGAAATTGCGCGACACTGCTAACGGGGATGAACGTAGGCTAAACGTCAAGGGATTGTTCTATGGCATCGGGCACACCCCAAACAGCAAAATTTATGGCAACCAAATTGAACTCGACAGCGCCGGTTATGTTGTCGTGAAAGATGGCTCTAAGACCTCACTTGAAGGCGTGTTTTCTGCGGGTGATCTTCACGACCAGGAATACCGTCAAGCGATTACTGCTGCTGGATCAGGATGCATGGCTGCCATCACCGTCGAGCGCTATCTCACTGAAAATAATTTACTCATCGAGTATCATCAGTCCAAGCAAAAGGCGCAGCCCGCGTCGAAGACTGCGGAAGACGCTGAACCTGAAGCTGAAGATTCCGAAACGTTCGATATCGAGGCCACTAAGCATTATGGCCAGTTCGCGCTCCGTAAACTTTATCACGAGAGTGACCGCGTGTTGATGGTGATGTACTCGTCGCCCACGTGCGGACCCTGCCGCAGACTCAAGCCGATGCTCGACAAGGTTGTTCAAGAGTACGATTCCAAGGTACACTACGTAGAAATTGACATCGTGGCAGACCCGGAAATTGCCGAGGCTGCTGGCGTTGCTGGAACACCGACGACGCAAATATTCTACAAGAAAGAGCGTCTCAAAGTTTTGAGTGGGGTCAAGATGAAATCTGAATACCGAGAAGTCATCGAATCCGCGATTGGCGCTCCAGCTCCTGCGACTGAAGCTCCCGCGCCCGTCGCCCCCGAGCCAGTTGGAGCGTCTTCTGGAAAGAGATAGATTTAACTTTATTCTGTTTAGAAAATAGCACGGTGTCATTTACTTACCCCCTTTACAAATTTCTTCTCGCGCTCCTGGGCGTCTCTAAAGAAGAGTCTACAAAAGAAACGTTTGTGGGCACGCGTGACGAGCCCACACATCGAAGCTCTGCGAAATCGGTCGCATCGTAAATAGTAGTGTGAAATTTGGCTCTGGAACGTACTGCGCGCAAAGTGCACGTGCCACTCGTCAACAATCTCATAGTCGCTCGTAGTTTCCACGCGGTCGTCACCAAACTCAACGTTAGTGACGTCCGCCTTTGAGTGCGTCAGCATGCCAGGGACGCCGACGAGGCGAACGGCGGCACGGGGGCGGTTAGTCCAAGAACTCAAAGCCGAACGTCAGAAGATTAAATTTTCTACCAAGCCGCTACGTACATCTTACCTCGTTGGTCGCGTGCTTTGGAGGGAAACCAAGAAGCTTGGTGAACGCGTGATTACTAGTCGCAAGCGTGTGTTGTATCCTTTATTACTTTCCTTATTGTTTTGTTTCTGGGTGAAAGATACTAGAGGCCCACACGCCGCATTCGTAGATGAATGCGAGCTTTGGATAGAGTGGGGACTATGGTGGCTCGCCCTAGGTGTTGCGAGCTCTGTAGGCTTTGGAAGCGGAATGCATACTGGTTTGTTGTTCTTGTTTCCGCACATTTTGAAAGTGTGTCAGACTGCCGAAAGATGTGGGCACGCGGATTTTGATTCCAGAACAAACATATGGTTTAAGATGGCGGCCGATGAGTTGTTTGAGTGCACGGTGAAACCACGTGCGAGTGCGAGTTACTTCGACGTTTGGTTCAACGTTTTACCCGCTTGCATCATATGGGGCTCGGGAACAGCATTTGGAGAAATACCGCCGTACTGGGTGTCATTTTTCGCCGCTAAGGCTGGTAGAGAGAACAAGGAGTTAATCGATATCACCCATGTTGACGCGAATGATATGGATGGCATACAGAGACGAATTCATGAATTCAAACTTTGGATGATTGAATTTATGAAGAAGTATGGATTTTTTGGGTTGCTTGCCATGGCGTCGTGGCCTAACGCAGCGTTTGATTTGTGCGGAGTGTGCTGTGGAAGTTTTATGATGCCATTTTGGGTGTTTATCACGGCCACGACGTTAGGTAAAGGATTCATCAAGTCACCTACCCAAGGTTTGGTTTTAAGTGCGCTGTTTTACAAGAACAGCAGGGAGAAAATCATCGCCTTCTTCAGTGGATGGCTTCCAACTTCGTGGGAAGTTGACAAGAAGATGAACGAATCTATTAATTCGATGTTAGAAAAAGTCATGTCTAGTAGGAGGACAAAGCAAGCGGCGACTTCCCTAATGTCACCATCAAAAGTATGGGGATATCTCGTCACATCTCTTGTCGTGTACTTTTTGCTGTCGTGCTTTGAGGCGATTGCGCGACTTGAGCAAGCTCGGCTCGACGCTCAACGAGTGAAAGACGAGTACCCTGGGCGCGAACACATGGATTAGAGTGTTCTTGTATATACCATATTAGCTGCGTTATAATTTAAAATCCAATCTATAAAGTTTTACTAGTTACCTTTGACGGAGCGCCCACCGCCATTCTCATGTTGTCAAACGCGATGCATAACAGCGGTTTGCTTTGAAGAATATTCACAACCGAAATCTCTTCACTGCTATTTGGTTCTACGCTAATTTTTATTGGAGAACTTAATCGCACGTTTGCGTGCATCTGTAACGAGTACTTCAATAAGTCTGGGAGCTTCTTGGTGCGCCCGCTAAAGCTTGGAAGCGACATTGAAATTCGCGGGCCTTTCAACGACGGTTCATTTGGCATTATTATCTCGCACAACTCTCTCTTTGATTCTATTATTTTCACCTTAGGATCGGCTTCTTTACGAGGTTTCCCACTCCACCAATTCACACCTCGTCTAGTCTTCCCTTGCGTCGTCACCGCGTCGTCAAACTTGGCAATGCGAGACGGTAATCCACACGTCTTCACTCCGTGCTCGCGCGCCTCCTTGCTATCGACGTACACACGACTCGCCCACGCGCATGACGTCGGGGGATTCCACACTAACCCACCCAAAATGACTATTTCGTCTAGTTTCCCACACGGCGATGAGTCGTATCGCGCCATGTACACTCCACCGAGCGTGTACCCGAACGCTTCAACCAGACGCAAATCTTTCGGCACGTGCGCTCGCGCGTCGCGCGCGCGTATCAAGTGCAACTGATACAACGCCTTGCCCGTAAACACCCATGGTGGTGGTGACTCATACGTGTGTTTCGTCATCTCGCGTGATTGTTGTCGCCGTTATCGCACGCCTTCGTCCCCCAGTGCCGCAGCGCGCGCCACCCGATGGAGACGACCACGACCACGACGACGACCCGAACGCGATCTGTTTGTCGTCCATGTCCATGGACGACCGCGACGACGGGGGATCGCACGTGGATGGATTGGAGGCGCGCCATCGCGAATGTCTAGGCCTTTCTAGGGTAGAGAAACCCACCAATCACGACCAGGAGCGATCGACACCCACTCCGACTACGAAAGAACGAACATATACGGGTGAAAATCACGCGCACTATGGGCGCGATCGTCGTCGGCCGGTCGCCGGTCGCCAGTCGCCGGTGGGCCACGCCCCAGACTGGCAGACTGGGCGTCGGAAATTCTTTTGTTCGGTGCGCGAATTGGGCGCGTGGGTTGGCGCGCGCGCGTGAAGGGGCACCGCACACGCATACACGCATCCATTGCAGTGCGCGTGCGCGTCACTGGACA
>Ga0181562_10001718_pt1 | contig 17271 bp, 15 predicted proteins | sample 011ome_26_FD_139344 | JGI IMG/M metagenome (GOLD analysis project Ga0181562, IMG submission 139344) | Coastal salt marsh microbial communities from the Groves Creek Marsh, Skidaway Island, Georgia - 011511BT metaG (megahit assembly) | ecosystem: Environmental > Aquatic > Marine > Intertidal...
CAAAAGTCATGGCAACTCTGCAGTTGGCCATCGTCGCCGAGTAAATCGCTGCCCGGCTTAGGCTGGGCTTTGCGCTTTCTATTTGAGCTAGGCTGATTTCGATCAGCCTGCTTTCCATATTAGACCGAGTAACGTCTTACTTCCCGATAGGTGGTAGCACCTTGGGGCGGGCTTAATCATTGCGGTCTAGATGGCCTTTAATCTCCGTATCTTGAGCGGTTTGCACAGTTTCTATCTTGTTAGAATGGTTTCGCTTTATCGTGAACTCGGGTAGGCTTGCGGTTTTAGATCGATCCATTTTGCATGAACGAAGCCGATTACCCTGATTACCCACCTAACGCGTCTTTCGAGCCTGACCGAGAGCTTGCGCGCATTAAGATGGCGCCACATTCGATTGAGGCTGAGCGTTCGGTTCTGGGTGGTCTTCTCATCTCGAATGACGCTTGGGACAGCGTGGCAGAAGCGGTTGCGGCAGCTGATTTTTATCGCCACGATCATCGTCTTATATTCAGACAAATAGCTAGGCTCGCCGAGGCGGGCGATCCCATCGACGTCATTACTCTCTCTGATCGCTTAGCGGCTGCAGGTGAATTAGAGAGTGTTGGCGGTTTAGCGTATGTGACTGAACTTGCGGCAGATACGCCCAGTGCCTCGAATATCCGAGCCTATGCCAAAGTGGTGCGTGAGCGCTCGCTACTGCGCCGGCTTATTGAAACGGCGCAGGGCATTGCTGAATCTGGCTTCAATCCGGAAGGGCGATCGAGTGAGGAGTTGATCGACGAAGCTGAGCACAAAATCATGCAGATCTCAGAAGATGGCATGAAAGCCGGCGGGCCTCAGGAAGTGAATCCACTCCTCTCTAAAGCCTTAGAGCGGATCGAAGAGCTCTTCCATTCGGGTGGAGACATCACGGGTCTATCCACGGGCTTTAAAGATCTCGACAAAATGACAAGTGGTATGCAGCCATCGGATCTGGTTATCGTGGCCGGTCGTCCGTCGATGGGTAAGACATCGTTCGCCATGAACATAGTAGAACACGCCATTTTGAATCAGAAAAAGCCTATTTTGGTTTTCTCGATGGAGATGCCAGCGGATCAGCTGATTATCCGTATGCTATCTTCGGTGGGGCGAATTGATCAAACGCGCATTAGAAACGGTAAGCTCGAACAAGAAGATTGGCCCAAGCTCTCGGCTGCCGTGACTAAAATGAAAGACGTCCCGCTGTTTATTGACGATACAGCGGGGCTTACTCCCACTGAGCTTCGTGCTCGCGCTCGACGGCTCGCTCGCGAGCACGGCGAACTGGGTATGATTATGATCGATTACCTGCAGTTGATGCAGGTGGCTGGCAAAAGCGAGGGGCGTACCGCGGAGATCTCGGAAATTTCACGTAACCTAAAGGCGATAGCGAAAGAATTTAACTGCCCGATGGTCGCGCTTTCTCAGCTTAACCGGTCACTGGAAAACAGACCCAATAAGCGCCCAGTGAATTCCGATCTTCGCGAATCTGGCGCGATTGAGCAGGACGCAGACGTCATTATGTTCATTTATCGCGATGAGGTTTACAACGAGGACTCTCCCGATAAAGGCATAGCGGAAGTGATTATCGGTAAGCAGCGTAACGGGCCCATAGGAACTTGCCGCCTGACCTTCCAAGGGCAATACACACGCTTTGACAATCTCGCCTTCGATTCCTATTCACAGCAGTAAATGATTCGCCTGTCTGGGGTGTGCGCACTCGATCTGGGGCGTGCTGCCCATCTACAGGTGGGTGGCATTTATAGCTTGCGCTCTGCTTGGGTGATAATGCGCCAAGTGGCGGTCTTTTAATGCCAATTTTCTGAGTGGCTTGGCGAAACGCCCGCTTAATGCGCATAATGGGGAACTACAACAATAATCCCATACCGAGGAGGAATATCCTTGAAATCAAATCTATCTCAATTCGTGAAAGGCGGAGCTGTCTGGGCCGCGACTGCGCTTCTGCTTGGCGCCTGTACACAACAAGAGCCAGCTCAGATGGACGCGCCCAAGCCGGCTGCGGTTAATACCGAGCGTTTATTGGCCGCGGATAGCGAGCCCGGCAACTGGATGGCGCATGGGCGTACCTACTCTGAACAGCGCTATAGCCCGTTAACGCAGATCAGTGATAAAAACGTAAGTGATCTCGGATTGGAATGGCATTTCGATTTGGGTGACACCCGCGGCATCGAAGCAACCCCGATCGTAGTCGATGGCGTCATGTACGTAACGGGTGGCTGGAGCAAGGTATTTGCTCTGAATGCCAAAACCGGCGAAGAGATTTGGCGTTATGATCCACAAGTCGATAAAGCTTGGTTTGTAAACATGTGCTGTGACGCGGTAAACCGAGGTGTCGCAGCATGGGATGGCAAAATCTTCGTGGGTGTCGGTGATGGCAGATTGGTTGCACTCGACGCAGCGAATGGCGCCGTAAAATGGGAAGTACAGACAACCCCGACCGATAAGCCTTACTCAATTACCGGCGCTCCTCGCGTCGTTGATGGCAAAGTCATCATAGGTAATGGTGGCTCAGAGCTCGGTGTTCGAGGTTATGTGACGGCCTATGATGCCAACACTGGTGATCAAGTCTGGCGCTTCTACACGGTTCCGGGTGATCCCAGCAAGCCTTTTGAAAATGCGATCCACGCTGAAACCGTTAAAACTTGGAGTGGTGAGTGGTGGACTGTGGGCGGCGGTGGTACCGCTTGGGACGCCATGGCGCATGATCCGGAATTAAACCTGCTTTACATAGGGGTTGGTAACGGCGCTCCATGGAACCGCGTCTACCGCAGTGATGGTTCCGGCGATAACTTGTTCTTATCTTCGATCGTCGCTCTGCGTCCTGATACGGGTGAATACGTTTGGCATTACCAGACAACTCCAGGCGAAAGTTGGGATTACACGGCCACTCAGCACATGATCCTGGCGGATATCGAACTTGAGGGGCGAATGCGTAAGCTCATTATGCAGGCGCCCAAAAACGGCTTCTTTTACGTTCTGGATCGCGAAACGGGAGAGTTTATTTCTGCAGAGAAATACACCATGGCGACCTGGGCGACTCATGTAGACCCAGAGAGCGGTCGTCCTGTAGAAGCACCTGAAGCTCGTTACGAAGAAACGGGCGTCCCTACGCTTCAGTTTCCGCATCCTCTTGGCGGACACAACTGGCACCCCATGAGCTACAGCCCCGATACTGGCTTGGTTTATATACCAGCCCAAGAAATTCCTATCGTGTACGGACATGACAGCGAATACGAATACAACCCGAAAGGTTGGAACGTGGGTGTGCGATTTGAACTTGCGAGTGCGCCTGACGATCCAGAGATACGCGCGCAGTTTGGTCAAATGGTTAAGGGACACATTGCCGCTTGGGATCCGGTGACGCAGACTGAGCGTTGGCGTGTGCAGCACCCCAACATGTGGAATGGGGGCCTTTTAAGCACCGCAGGCAATATTTTGTTCCAAGGTAATGCCGAGGGTGAGTTTGTCGCCTACACCGCTGATACCGGTGAAAAACTGTGGTCTCATTTCGCACAAACCGGAGTCGTAGCCGGGCCTGTAACGTATACAGTGGATGGCGAGCAGTACGTTGCTGTTGCCGCGGGCTGGGGCGGATCCTTCGCCATGGTAGGTGGCGAGCTAGCGAAACGCAGCCGCGGTGCGGTCTCTCGCCCACGTGTGCTGGTCTACAAACTGGGTGGCGAGCACACCCTGCCACCTGAGCCAACGCCAGAGCAAATGGCGGCGATTACTCCCATGGAACCAGTGGGCGATGAAGAGACCATTACCGCTGGTCATAAGCTGTACATGATCAATTGCCACATGTGCCACGGTGATCGTGCGGTATCTGGGAGTTCTGTGCCTGATTTGCGCAAGATGACAGCCGATACGTGGGAGCTCTTTGAACCCATCGTGCTGGGTGGCATGAGGCATGAGAATGGCATGGTGGGCTTTGCAGATCGTATAAGCAGAGATGAAGCCAATGCAATCTACGCCTACTTAGTGAAACGTCGCAATGACCTTGCCGCCGGTTTAGATTGATCTTATTGCGTTTGGCGACCTTAACAACCCAGCTTCGGCTGGGTTTTTACGTTCTGAGAATGGATTTTTATGGCGCCTAGTTGGCTTTTTGCTCCACTAATGGCACAGTTAGTGTCAAATATAACAATGCAAGGATGCAAAAATGGAAGTGGTAAACGAAGTTCTACCGAGCCGCAAAGAAACTTTTGAATTCTTGATGCAAGAAGGGCCAGAAGGTCCAATCTACATGGTGAACTTGCTCAAATTCAAAACCAATGCGGAATACGAAGACGGGCGCCAAACCGATCTAAGTGGGCGGGAGGCTTACAATATCTACGCTAACGCGGTCTCGAAAATCATCTTAAACTATGGCGGCAAGGTCTTATTTGCCGCTGATGTTACCGGCCTCTCGTTGGGCCAGGTAGAGGATCTTTGGGACGAGGTGGCTATCGCTCAATATCCTAATCGTCGTGCTATGGTTGAGATGAGCTTATCCGAGGAATGGCGGGACGCGGCCGTCCATCGAACCGCGGGCCTAGCGGGGCAGCTTAATATTGAAACGACGGGCTTGGGTTTAATCTAATCCAATGTTCTTTAGTGACGGCTGGCAGGACACTTTGTGTCCAGGATCGGGTAGAGCGATATGAAGCGGATTGTTTTTTTTGCCTTGTTACTGTGTGCAGGTGCCGCCGGGCTCTACGCCTTTCGTTTGCCTTTATTGCTCCAAATAATTGAATGGCAATCCGGTCGAGAATTTGGTTCTTTGCCTGAAGCACCCGTTTTGGCGTGGAATGGGGGGCGAGATAACAGACTATCTGATCACAACCGCCCAAACGTAATCCTCATTGTCGCAGACGACTTAGGCTATAACGACATATCCACCTTCGGCGGTGGCGTTGCCGAAGGGCGTGTCGCGACCCCCAATATTGATCGACTGGCGGCTGAAGGCACGGTTTTCCAACAGTCTTATTCCGGCGCTAGCACCTGTGCCCCCTCGCGCGCCATGATGCTGACCGGCAGGTATCCAACGCGAACCGGATATGAATTTACGCCCACGCCACCTGGCATGAGTAAACTCGTGAGTGGCTTGATCAACAAGCGCGAGGACTATCCAAAAGCGTTATACGATGCCGTGCTCGATGAGTCACAGCCGCCATTTGAATCCAAAGGTTTGCCAACAGACGAGCTGACGTTGGCTGAGGTCCTTCGTGATCATGGTTATTACACCGCTCATATTGGGAAATGGCATTTGGGCAGAACCCAGGGAATGGATCCAAATTCGCAAGGGTTTCATGATAGTTTGCTTATGCAAAGCGGCTTGTATCTTCCCGCTGGTGATGCTCGGGGGGTAGATGCACGACTTGATTTTGATCCCATAGATCAATTTCTTTGGGCTCGCTTTGGCTTTTCAAATACCTACAATACCATCGATGAGCAGCGGTTTAAGCCCAAATCGTACCTGACCGATTACTGGACTGACGAAGCCGTTTCGATGATCGAGAAAAATGTGGATCGTCCCTTTTTTCTTTATCTCGCACATTGGGGCGTGCATACACCGCTGCAGGCCAGTAAAGAGGACTATGAAGCGGTAGGAGACATCATGCCGCACCGATTGCGCGTTTATGCTGCGATGATTCGCGCATTAGACCGCTCGGTAGGGCGTGTGCTGGATGTGCTTGAACGCGAGGGTTTGAGCGACAACACGCTGGTTGTGTTTACCAGCGACAACGGCGGACCTGGCTATCTTGGTTTGAACAATATCAATAAACCGTACCGAGGTTGGAAAATCACGCAATTCGAGGGCGGCATTCGAGTGCCGATGTTCGTGCGCTGGCCCGGCACTGTTCCACAGGGTGGTATGCTGAAAACACCTGTGGCACATATTGATTTGATGCCAACCATAGCGGATTTAACGCAGTCGGTTTTGCTGCAAGATCGCGCCATAGATGGTCTCAGTTTAGCCCCGCTATTGCGTGGTCAGGTGGGTACGCTAGCCAGAGGCGCCTTGTTCTGGCAGAACGGGCATTATCAAACAGTCCGGCAGGGTGATTGGAAGCTTCAGGTCAATAACCAGCCGGATCTCGGGCAGGTGGTGTGGCTGTTTAATTTGGCTTCAGATCCTTATGAAATTAACAACGTGGCCAATCAGTATCCGGACAAGGTGGGTGATTTACGGGCGCTCCTGGAGGAGCATAATCGCCATCGTCGTCCGGCTCTGTATCCCGCGGCAGCGGAGCTGCCCGTGCTCATCGACAAAACGTTGATTGAGCCCTATGAACAAGGTGATGAGTTAGTCTACACGCCCAACTGATCCAGTACGTTGGAAAGAAGAGGTAAAGAATGACAGCAGCGGAACAACTCGATTTTAGCGGCAAACGCGTACTCGTTTGCGGTGGCTCAGATGGGATCGGTTACGGTGTGGCGCAGATGTTCTCCAGTGCCGGTGCTCAAGTTGCCATCACGGGCACGAAAGACGCGAGTGAATACCCCCGAGATTTCGCCAGTTGGTCTTACTTTAGACTGGATTTGAGTCAAAGCGAGTCGATCGAGGCGTTAGCTTCTGAGTTTGATCGACTTGATGTCTTGGTCAACTGCGTAGGATCGGTTCTGTACCAACAGGGTGAATTTGAACGATCAGGCTTTGAGAAAATAATGACCATCAATTTAACCGGCGCGATGCACTTGTATACGATGATGTTGCCTCTCCTACAGGTTAGCCGTGGCTGTATTGTCAGCTTGGATTCGGTTGCTTCAATTCGACCTGCGTGGAATAACCCAGCCTATTCCGCGAGTAAGGCGGGTCTGGTTCAATTGACTAAGAGCCTAGCGAAAAAATGGGGTAAAAAAGGTGTCCGTGTTAATACCGTCGCGCCGGGTTTGGTGCCTACTAAATTGACGGCGAATCAAGTCACGCCAGATCAAGAAGCGGCTTTTGCGGCCACCTGCCCAGCGGGGCGCTTTGGGCGGCCGGAAGACATCGCGGGGGCCGTTCTTTTCTTGGCTTCACCGCTGGCGTCTTACATCACAGGCGAGCAAATCGTAGTCGATGGCGGGGCGAGTTTATAGCCCCTTGCGCACCGTTTTAATCTCTCTACTACCAGCGGGCATCGAGATAACCAAACCATCAATGCCGACCGTGTAGTTCTCGAAAACCCCATCGGCTCCGTTCAGAAATAGGCTTTCCTGCCCAGGTATGATCAACGGCGGTACGATATGGTAGTAGAGTAGATGGCCCACACCGGCCTCTTTCGCCGTCTCAGCCGCATCCATAGGTGTGGCATGGTAGTCGGGTATGTCGCTCGTGACTTTTTGCAGTACGCTTAGGCCCTTTTGTGCGGCGGTTTGATTCATGAGTTTAACTAAGTTCGAAGCCAGAGCCTCGTGTGCGAGCAAGTCTACATTGCGAGCTTGGTCGATTATGTTTTGCGATTTGATTGTGTCGCCGGTAATAACGAGGCTACGGTCCTTATATTCGACTTTGTAACCTACGGCAGGATCAACTGGTGAGTGGTCAACTGCAAAAGCACTGATGCGTAAGTTGGGCTCTTTGATCAAATCGTGAGAAACCTCCAGCTCGGGCTTGCTAAAGATACTCGCAACCATGCCCGCTCCGCTCAGGGGTGCGACGGTGTCCCCATGGTGCGCGTGTCGGTACTGGGTGTCGAGTTGATAGGCCATGTTAAAGCCCGCAACGATTTGGTCAACGCCCGTTGGCCCAAAGACGGGCAAGGGTGTTTCGTTGGCGGCATTGACCCATCGCAGGGTGGCGAGCTCCCCCAGTCCATCGATATGGTCCGAGTGGAAGTGCGTAAGGAAAACGGCCTCGATCCGGCCTACGGGATAACCCATTCGGATCAAGTTACGCACACCATCGGTGCCGGCATCAAACACAAAATGGCGTTCACCCGCGGTGACCACAATACAGGGCCCAGAGGCTTTGGGCGCGGGTAAGGGCCCACCGGCACCGCAAAGGCCAAGATGAAGCCCATCAACAAATTGACTGGTCGCATCTTGGCCCATCATCTTACCGAGACCCGCTGTCAGCAGTTGAAGCGTAATTTTATCTCGGTTGCTCGCTACGGCAACGGCGATTAGTGCGATCAGCGCAACGACAATCCATCTTTTCATATGAGCCTCCAGTAGAGCGATGAGCTTTTCATATTGACAGTTGCGGTGTCAATATGAAGCTGTCTCGCTGTCTCGCTGTCTCGCTGTCTCGCTGTCTCGCTGTCTCGCTGTCTCGCTGTCTCGCTGTCTCGCTGTCTCGCTCGCAGCTATTACCGAAACTTTTCGTGGTATGATGAGCCCTGTTCTTTCGAGAATATCAGATGTCGTTCGATCTCAGTCTCTTTCCGCTTTTGTGGGCAGCCGTCATCGTTGCATCGATTCTGCGCGCCTTCACAGGGTTTGGATTCGCACTCGCGGCTGTTCCTATTTTTGCGCATCTGGTGGCGCCGCATACGGCGGTCGTACTGAGCGCGTCATTGGTCTTTGTTACGAGTTTGCTTAATTTTCCCACCTTGCGAAAGTCGGTCTCGCTCGATTCCGCCGGCATCGCGATCGGCGTGCTGCTCCTCGTTTCCATTGTTTCAGCGCTTGCAACTGCCGATATGGACACCAAAAAGTTTCAGCTGTATGCCGGCCTTGCTCTTATGCTGGGCTGCTCATTGTTGGTGTTCAGACGTTTTTTGGCGATTAAAAAAACTCGAGTGGGCGATGCGATCGCAGGTTTGCTTGCGGGTCTGATGAATGGGATGTTCGCAATGCCGGGCCCTCCTCTTGTTATTTATCTGCTCTCGACAGAGCCCGACCCCATAAAATGTAGAGCCAATATCATTACTTTCATGCTCATCGCCGCGGCATTTGCACTCTTCAGTTTTGCGATAGCAGGCTATTTTTCATGGGCTAATGTCTGGCTATTCCTTGGTTGCTTTCCCGTTATGGTGGTGGGTGATCGCCTCGGCGCCGCTTTATTCGGTCGTTACGGCCAAGCTCGCTATCGCCAAGTCGCGATAATGGTACTTTTGGTTATTGCATGCACAACGGTTGCATCTGCATTTTACGCTCGGTAAATTGGCCAATTACGCATACCCATGAGAGCACCAATGAACCAAGCCAATGACCCTGTCGCGCTGGATGGGCGCCGTCTCCGAAGCGAGCGAAGTAAGCAGGCGATAATTGATGCCGTGGCTGATATGATTGACGAGGGTAATTTGATACCGACGGCACAGCAGGCATCCGATCGCGCAGGTGTCGGTATCCGAACGGTATTTCGGCATTTCAGCGATATGGAAACGCTCTTCACGATTGCCGATGAGCAGCGTAGAGCTTATTTCGAAAATCTCTTTAAAGGCGGCGATCGATCTGGATCGCTCGCTGAACGAGTTGAGAAAATCGTCGATTTCCGAGGTGATAAATACGATCGGGTCAGCAATGTAGCGCGTTCGGCTCTGGCCCAGCGTTGGCGTTACAGTACCTTGCATCAGAACTATGCGCGCTATCAGCGGGCTTTGCGCCTGGATCTCGAAGACTGGTTGCCCGAAGCTAAGACCCTGGGTGCAGCGAAAATAACGGCTTTGGAAGGTTTGCTCTCATTCGAATTTTGGGATCGCTTACGCGATCATCAAAATCTGAATGTAAACGAGGCGAAGAGTGCCATTGTTGAAACGATACGCGCGTTATTTAATCTGTGATTTGTCTATGCTAATCGACTTCTCGGCAGAGTTGGGCCGCTTAAGCTGAGTGATCTGCGAGCGAATCGATTATTTGAACAAGGCGCCACAAACGATCTTGTCCCCAAGCTTCGGCCACGGTCTCCCCATCAGGTCCAATGAGTCGAAAACTCGGAACGCCCCAGCTGCCCCAAGCGTACATGTCTTGGCGGTTTTGCTCGGGTTCCTCTCCCCAGCCTGGCTTACTTAGATAATCTTTCGCTTCAGCCCAAGCCAAGCCCGCGCGTTCACATATTTTTTTGAGTCCCCGATTTGAGAGTGTATTGATCCCTTCGCAAAAAGCGCCATCCATAAAGCTCTTTAGATAGGCTCTCTCTACGCCTTTTGCTTTAGCCAGAGGGTAGATAGAAAAACCACGAATCACCCCGTCGCCGATTGGATCAAAAAAATGACCGTAGCCTTCTTTATCCAGGGTTCGTGCCTCACGAGCACAGTCGATCATGATGTAAAAGCCTTTGGTTCGGGTGAGCGTAACGCCCCGCATTACCATGGGTAGAACCGGTTTGAGTACGAGCTCTATGCCGGCTTGATCGGCGACAGCGCAGACAGAGTCAAAGCAAATGGCGGAGTAGGGGGATCGCAGGCTGGGATAGCACTCGAGTTGGTAGCCATGCCCTTGAAGTTTGGCGTTCGGGGTGATTGACGGCCTGGGATATTGGATTTGATCGCAAGCGCTTAAATCGCGCAAACGTGACTCAAGGTGGTATAGCCGGTCTATGCCCCAGTACCATTCACCTGCGTAGTGGAGCATGGCGCCGGCATAGTGGCCCATTCCGTCTTGCTCTTTTGATCCCCGAGCGACGAGAGCATTCGCGTTGCCCCACTCACTGTCGTTTATCGTTTCGGAATCAAACTGGCCGTCCCATAATTGACGGCTAATATCTTCTATCGCCTCTAGATCCGGGTTTCGAGCATCCACAAAGCGCGCGAGTTGACATGTCGCGAATTTGACGCCGGTCTCAGTTGGGGGATGAGGAGGCAAGAATTGTAAGCCGTATCCGGGCGCCACAAATTGAGCATCTTTAATTGCTAAGTTGATGAGCATGTCAGGCTCAGGGTTGTTGTTACCCGAAACGCCGCGAGTGAGCTTGAAAATAAGGTCTGCGTTCCACGATTCAACTATGTTGCGGAGGGCTTGAATCAACAAATAAGAGTAGGGATCGTCTACCTGGTAATACAATGTGATTTCGTGTGGCTTACCCGCTTTGATTCGCTCGCGCTCTGCATGATTTCGCTGCTGAATAAGATACGATTCGCTTGTTTTTCGCTTCATGACCCGCATCTGCAGCCAGCGAAATAGGAACCCTCTCTCGCTTGAGGCGGCGCCTTTTTGGCGAGTAATTTGAGGTGCAGACATGCGCTGAATCCTTCTTTATGGTTTATGGCACACATGTTGCCATAATTGGGCTCTGTCACGCCAGTAAGCCAGCACGTCAGCATGAATGTGCCGTTGGGTCCTTGTGCTGCTCTGCCCTTGAGAGGTTGTGTCGTTGTGCGGGCTCTGCTTCGCACTCAGACTAGAGCGTGAGTGACTCTCTCAAACGTTTGAGCTGCTCGAGTTGCTGGTCGGCTGGCAGTGGCTCGTGATGCTCACTTTGATCTGGTAAAGCGGGCACTGAAAGCGGCTCGCCCGCTAAGACTTTATCCACGTAGGCGGCATAATGTTTCTGAAAAAGGGGGAAGCTCACACTCTCCGATTCGCTGCTAAGCGTAAACCAGCCCGCATCTCGGCCCGCTAAGTAGACGGCCGGATGTGACCAAGTGTGGGCGAGTTTAGGTGAGCCCGCGCGACAGGCCTCCAGATAGGCGACACGCTCAGAGGGTAATCCAAACTGAGTGAGTCCCGCGCGACAAAATTCGTGCATACGGCTCAGGGTGGGCAGGTATTCACTTTGTTCTATAGCCGCTTTCGCCGCGTTCAGTAGCACCGAGACGGGGTATTTCGCGAGCGACTCGAGCCACAGTTTTTTTATCTGTTTGATTTGCTCTGCGTCAGGATAAGCCGAGTAGTATTGATTGTGATAATTCAGGCGAAAGAGCGCAAAGATCTGATTAATGGCATCAATGTACTTTTCTCTATCCTCTGGCGTCGTTTGATGGGTCTTTGTGGGATCGGCTAAGTTTTGTCCTAGCGCCTCAATGTTTGCTGCCACGGTTTTGATATCAGTCTGCTTTTTCATAGTGGCTCCCTCTAGGCCCACGATGTATCGTTTAAATCATCGGATAAGCTGCGATCTCGAGTTTTGCCTCCGGGCTGATTCGTGTTGAGCTGGTGTTGCTTGGCCCAGTGATACTTTACGTGCTGCAGAAATTTGCTATTCCACGAGGTTTGCAGTTGGTTGGAGTCTTTCCAGAACACGATGAACTCGGGTAAGAGTTCATCTGCGAAGGCGCGATCAATGTGAGATAAGCGAAGGATGTCGTATACGTCTCGGCTGGGCGTCCAGTCGGGGGGTATACGTGTGGGTTCGGTGCTGTGCTTAATGGCAGAGGTGTAACGGGCCCACTGGATTCGAATATGCTGAATAAAGCGTGAGTTGAGCTCTTTAGGCGCGCTACCACGTTCTCGCCAATACAGAATGAACTCCGGTATGGCTTCTTGAATAAAGTCGTCATCAACACCATTGCGGGCAAGTATCTCCAGAGCGTCCTCACTCGGGCTCCAGTCTCTATCAAGCGCTTTGGGCTCGCTCACCTCGAATTGCGATTCAGTGACTCGCGTTTGATTCTGGGTGCGTCGCCATTGCGCTAGTACGTGGGATCTAAACTTGTTTTCCCAAGCGTGCGACGCCTGCCCACGCTCCTTCCAATACAAAATGAAGTCGTCTACCTGTTCAAGCGCAAATTGTCTGGGGATTTGATGATTTAATTGCAGCAACTGCAGTATGTCTTCAGTCGGGCTCCAATTACCTCGGATATTCACCGCCCGGCTTGCGGGTGCATCGGGTCGGGGTGTGTGCCTACTCGTGGTATGAGGATGTGCATTGTCACGGTGGGATTCGTTGAAGGCAAAGGTAAAGGACTCGCAGCTGTGAATGGGTGGCGAGCTCACTAATATGACGGCTTTCTCAACCAAATTCCGGCTTATTCGATGCAAATCAGCGCTGTTCCAAAAGCTGAAGTGATCCAGCAGAGCAGACCGCGATAGGGTAAACCAGTCGAAGCCCTGCTGAACCTTGGCTGCTTGCCCTTGCGTCAGACTATCCAGCTGCTGCAAAAATATGGCTTCTTCTAACCCGATGGTTGAGGCCAAAGCAGGCGAAAACAGCATTTGGTTATCGGGTAGTAGCGAGGAGCGGGGCATCGGTCTTCCGGTCTGTTAAACTAACTTAAATTTAGACGCTTAGGTTACCTCATGGCGAAAGCAAAAACAGCGTTTGTCTGCAATGAATGTGGATCCGATTATGCTAAGTGGCAGGGACAATGCAGCGACTGCGGCACTTGGAATACCTTAGTGGAGTTTAAGTTGGGGCCGGCGAAGAGCGCGAAACGCAGTAACGTCGGCGTCTCAGCAAACTACGCTGGGGTGCGCTCAGAGGCCAAGCGCCTGCAAGATATTGATCTGCAACAGTTGCCTCGATTCACGACAGGTGCAACTGAGTTTGACCGCGTATTGGGGGGCGGCTTGGTTCCTGGGTCGACGATACTGGTCGGGGGTCATCCCGGCGCGGGTAAGAGTACCTTGCTGCTGCAAACGATGTGTCATTTAGCCAAGACGCGCGCCGCGCTTTATGTGACGGGGGAAGAATCGCCACAGCAGATCGCTATGCGAGCACACCGACTGGAACTCCCCGTGGATCAACTGCAGCTGATGGCCGAGACCAATATCGATGCCTTGCTGGATGCGGCTCAGGAACTGAAGCCGAGCGTGATGGTGGTAGATTCGATTCAGGTGATGCACTCAGATGAAATTACGTCTGCAGCGGGCAGTGTCTCGCAGGTGCGAGAGTGCGCGGCTCGGCTGACACGTTATGCCAAGCAGACCAACACGGTTTTATTTTTGGTCGGCCATGTCACCAAAGACGGTAGTTTGGCTGGTCCCAAGGTACTAGAGCACATGATCGATTGTTCAATCTTGTTGGAGGGAGACGCCGATAAACGTTTCCGGACTTTACGTGGGCAAAAGAATCGCTTTGGCGCGGTGAATGAGCTGGGTATTTTCGCCATGACCGACAAGGGCATGCGGGAAGTTAAAAACCCGTCCGCGATATTTTTGGATCGAGGCCATGATGCGGCGCCAGGAAGCGTTGTTATGTCCGTGTGGGAGGGCACACGGCCTCTACTGGTTGAGATTCAAGCCTTGGTCGATGATACCTCGCTCAGTAATCCACGCCGCGTTGCCGTCGGTTTAGAGCAGAACCGCCTAGCCATGTTGTTGGCGGTATTGCATCGGCACGGCGGCTTGCAGGTGGGTGATCAAGATGTGTTTGCGAACGTGGTGGGTGGGGTAAAGGTACTGGAGACCAGTGCCGACTTGGCTCTACTGGCGGCCATCGTTTCAAGTTTCAAAAATCGCGTGCTGCCACAGGATTGGGTTGTTTTCGGCGAAGTGGGTTTAGCCGGTGAGATTCGCCCAGTACCAAGTGGTCAAGAGCGTTTGGCAGAAGCGGCTAAGCACGGTTTTAAACACGCAATTGTACCCAAAGGGAATATGCCCAAGCAGCCGATCGCGGGTTTAAGGGTCGTCGGTGTGACGAAGTTGTCTGAAGCCCTGAACGCCTTAGAGATGTAGTTAAGCCTGTTTCTGTAGCGACTCAAACACCGCTTCACAGTCACGGTAAAAGGATTGTTGTGCATCACCCAAGTATGGCGCGATCATCGTTAACAACTGCAAAACGCCACGGTGAATGGTGAGCTCGGCAGAGCGACGAGGGTGTACCAGTTGTTCGAATGAAAACCAGAAGGTCGCCGTCTGAGACAGGTTGTCTGCTACGGCGCTTAACTGCTGTTCACGTGCCGGTAGGCTATCAGGGATCAGTTGATTGCACAGCGCAAAGAAGGCAGCACGCTTTAGCTTGAGGATACGTTTGAAGCCCCGCTCTACGGTCGGATAGCGGTGTATCAAGTCGGTTAAATTATCGTACAGGAAGCGGTAGTCGTGCATGTCTTCCAGTAGGACAAATAAGTAGTACCAGTTGTTTTCAATGCTTTCATCAGCACCGAGAGGCGCTTCAATCGGCGCCGCGAGCGTCTCGCTTATCTGCGCTTCGAACCGCTCGAATAGACTCTCGATGATCGGATCCTTGCCTTTGAAGTGGTAGTACAAGTTACCAGGGCTCATGTCGAGTTCATCGGCCAGATCCAGCGCTGTCGTATGAACTTCGCCCTGTTCGTTAAACAGCGTGAGTGCCGTTGCCAAGATTCGATCGCGTGTCTTCATCGCCCATGCATCGATGTGAGTATTTGTCGCATTGTTACACACTTCTTGGAAATAAAAAAAAGGCCGCTACAAGAGCGGCCCGATAAAAGGGAAGTGTGGATTCCTGGGTTAAAACTTAAGCAACGCGATTTAGGCCAGCGGCTTTACGCAGACGCTCAAAACGGCCTTTTGCCTTTTCGATACGCGCTTCGATCGCGGCACGATCAGCAATTTTATCTATGCCAAATTTCTTGGTGTCGATATCCGCAAGCTTCTCTTTCGCTTCGCTTTCGATCTTTTCACCGCGTGCAACCAACTCGTTGTAGAGTTCGCTCGCTTTGCTGCGACGTGTCTCAAGCTCATCGTTCAGAGACTTGATGCGGCTTTGTACCTCGTCAAACGCTTTGCCGTAAGCACCAAGGCCTGCCAATACCGCCTTGCGTGATACATCAAAAGCGCTCTCTTTCGCTTCGACTTTGGCTTCTGCCTTGGCTGCAGCAGGCTTCGCCTTAGCTGCTGTGCGGCGTGTTTTGGTGGCAGTAGCGGTTTTTTTGGCAGCGGGTTTTTTCGCTGCTGCACGCTTAGCTGCTGGCTTCTCAGCCGCTGCTTCTGCGACGACTTTTTTCGCAGGTGCACGACGGGTGCGCTTTGGCTTTGCAGCCACTTCAACTTGCTCGGCCGCTGCGGGTGCTTCGACTTCTGCTTCAACGTTCATTGTGATTTGCTCGTCTGCCATGGTGATCTCCTCATGCCGTTTGATTAACTTGAGCGCATGGTAGTGAACAGAATTAGAAAGCACATACTAATTTTAAAAATTTCTCTGTAATTTTGAGTGCATCCATATTCTGTGCAACTTCGTATCTAATGGTGCACAATCGCGCCCTCACTAGACAGGATTTGTACCTCGTGCCAGCTTTACGTTTCAAACAGTTTATTCAAACGGCTCTGGTAGTCGTTGTCGGTTTTTTTATTGCGTTCAAAATTTTGACGGGTAAGCCTAAGCCCGACCCCAAGCCCATCCTTGAACCACCCGCGGTGCGGGTTGATACGCAATTGGTTGAATTGGGTGCCCGTTCGCTTGCGATCCAAACACAAGGAACAGTGGAAGCCGCCATTGCAACGCGGTTGAGCTCAGAAGTTATGGGGCAGGTTCTGTCGCTAGCGCCTTCTTTTTTGGAGGGCGGATTCTTCAAGCAAGGTGATGTATTGCTAACGGTTGATCCAACGCAGTACAAGCTGGCGCTCGCCCGAGCTGAGTCCCAACTCGCGGCTGCCGCGCAAAGATTTGCTGAAGAACGGGGTCGCGCGTTGCAAGCTGAACGCGAATGGCGAGACTTGGGTTCGGCGCCGGCTAACGACTTGTTTCTGCGTAAGCCACAAATCGCGTCAGCAGAGGCAGCGCTGGAAGCAGCGCGGGTGGAAGTCGAGACCGCGAAGATTAATTTAGCAAAAACGTCGGTACGCGCTCCGTTCGATGGAAGGATTCGCACTAAACAGGTCGATCTTGGGCAATACATCGGGGTGGGTAGCCCCTTGGCCGATGTGTACGCAACGGACGAAGTGCGTGTCCGCTTGCCGCTCACTGACCGTCAGCTTTCCTTACTCGATATCGCTTTGTTGCAGATCAATGGCGGTCATGATTCGGATAGCTCCGTCGCGCTCAGCGCTGAGATTGCTGGTCAGACCTGGTCTTGGACGGGCAGGCTAATCGGGACCAGTGCGGATGTGGATCTGAACGCTCGAGTTCACTACGCGATCGTCTCCGTAAGCGACCCTTTCGCTTTGGGTAGCGGTGGGGAGCGTCCACCGCTCACACCAGGGTTATTCGTTACAGCCACCTTGCGCGGGAAGGCCATTGATAAGGTGGCGATCATCCCTAGAGGCGCGATTCGTACCGATGGCTCAGTGCGCTGGGTAGATGATCAAGGTTTTGTGCGAGAACGCTCGGTTGAGTTGCTCCAGTCCGACGGTACTAATGCCTGGGTGCGCGGTTTGCCGAATGGTTTGGAGGTGGTCACTGATATGCCAAACAGCGTCTTGTTGGGGACCAAAGTCGTATCTTCTCCAGAATCTAAGAGCGTAGCGGGAGGTTGAGATGAACGGACCGATTCGTTGGTTTATCGATAATCCCATTGCGGCAAA
>Ga0181562_10001719_pt1 | contig 17265 bp, 12 predicted proteins | sample 011ome_26_FD_139344 | JGI IMG/M metagenome (GOLD analysis project Ga0181562, IMG submission 139344) | Coastal salt marsh microbial communities from the Groves Creek Marsh, Skidaway Island, Georgia - 011511BT metaG (megahit assembly) | ecosystem: Environmental > Aquatic > Marine > Intertidal...
ATATTACTCCAATGTGGTTCATTTTCAAAAAACCATTTTCTTGACTTACCAGTAAGTTGCACAATAACACAATCATTAGATTGATATTGAGAAGTATGTTCTATAAACGACTTAAAGATAAAATCATTTGAAACACCATACTGAGAAGAAATAAACGTTTGTTCAATTGGTAAATCTTGGGCAATATAAGACATCCAATTGTTGTCATAATCCCAGTATTCGTGACCTTCGTGAGGAACTTCTATAGAATAGCTATCTCCAAAAAACCACAAATTACTCATTAAATAAATTTCTCTAGTTGTGGTGCAGTCCAACCTTCTGGTTTTAGTACTTTACCATCTGCACGTTTAGTTACTTTGCCTGTAGTAGGATCAATCTTAGCAAAGTTTGTGTCCATTACTTCTTTCCACGCACCTTCTCCGTCAAAGCCGCCTGCACGAATAGCGCCTAATGTAACAACAAGAATATCAACAAGTGCATCAAGTTGTTCTACACGATCGTTTGCAATAACTGCTTCTTTTAGTTCTTCATACTCTTCTGTGATTAAGTCAAGATACATAACATAGTTTTCAATGCTAGGCGGCTGGTCACATGCTGTTGCGAATGTGTCGATATCTTTAAATACGTCTGTCATTATACTGCTCCACTAAAGTTAGGCACATCCATAGTAGTACCATGGGCTGTTGTAGTACCAATTTGTACACCGTCGGGTTTTTCATTCGAGTAAGCTAAAATTGATTCAGCTTCAACCATTCGAACTTCTAACTCTGTGCCATCTACTTCAATAGACATGCCACGAGTCCAACGTCCGTGTTCTACAAGAATCCAATGTCCGACTTCGAACTCATCTGTGTTATCCGGACCTTTAGCGTATACCAAACCCCAACGAGGATAAATGCCTCGTTCTTTACCGTTATCGCTGCTAATAATTAATCCACTAGCAGTTGTTTGTTCTCCAAAATACATATCAGTAACCAATACACGATTACCAACTGCTCTTAAACTTCCTGCTTTAATTGTATTAATGTTAATTGCCATTATTCACCTTTTTTAATAAAGTTGCCGTCTTCGTCTTCCATCCAGTCGTCTGTAACGTCTTTACCATTAGCATCTAGCTCTGTTTTAGCCGGAGCTCGTCTAACAGCTTGTTCGTCAGCAACGCCTTTAGAATTTTCATAATATTCTTTTAACAAATCTTCTTTCTTACGAACGATTTGGCCACCAGGTCCTAGTTCATCACCTCGTGCGTTTACACGAGCATTACCTACTGCCGGAGTCATTTCGTTGCGTTTTCTAAGCAAGTCCATATCAATCTGCTTACCCTGCATACTTTTATAGACTTTTTGTCCTTTAATTTTTTGTACCATTTTAATTCTCCTAATGAATTATATACTTACTTATCTCAAGAACTCTCTCCAATCCAGGTCATATTGGATTGAATTAATTCTGTGAACACCTATTAAGTATAGCACATAACTTGCTACACTACTACCTCTACCTACACCCCATACAATGTTGTTCTCACGCATAAAGTCTACAAGATACACCATATAGCGTAATAAGTTAAACATATCTCGTTCTCTAAACGCTTTTAATTCTTCTGATACTCTTTCAATTTCTTTATCAGTTTTACATTTGTTTAGAACATAATTTTGTATAGTTAGTTGCTTATATTCATCAGGCATAAACCATTCACTTTGACATACACCGTCAAAAGTCTTTTGATCTACGTCTAGTGGAATATACGTTTGTAGCTTGTCAAAGCCTTGCTCTTCCATAGCAGCATTGAACTTGTCTACATCGTCAGTTTCGTCACACAATACCACATGAATTTTATCTGCATGACCTGAATAGATCATGTCAATAAGATCGCGATTAGAGAATCGTGGAATACCTAGTTCATCTGTTTTTATAAGCATGTATACAGTTTAACTTACATTTATTAAACTGTCAAGAGAATTTTCGCCGTTTTCGTTGTTTTCTCGTTCGCGTTGAGCTGCAAGAGCTCTTCTAGTATAAGACTCTTCCTTATACATTTCTAATAGTACAGCAATTTGAGACTGTACTTGAGGATTATTTGTTTGAAAATATTTGCGACCTAGATCAGAAATTTTATTTTCAATTTCTAGATCTGTAAGGTCGCTTATATTTGCTAATGGATTAAACATGTATTAACTCTGACGTACAAATTCACCAATATAGGTTAGATAAATGTCTTGGCCATTATCAGACCAAACATCAATTACTTTAGGTTCATCACTACTTGACAAAATAAACTCTCCGTCGACATTTAATGCAGCACTAATATTTGCAATGTATAATGATCCAGTACCGCCTGTTTCAAATGTAACTTTTCTAGAGCCACCGTCGCTTTTAAGTACTAATCTAGTTGCAGCATATTTCTGACCACCTGTTGGGAAGTTAGTAAATGTTAATGCAACGTCTGATGCAATAATTAATTTTTGTGCAACGCCGTCATTCCATTCAATTTGTGTGTCAGCATTTATGTTAGCTGGAGCATACATTGCTCCTGACACTGCTCGTAAATTTGCATTTACAATGTTATTACCATTAAAATCGTTTTCGCCGTCGATGCGAGCAGACGCAGTTTTAAGGTCTGTTAATTCTAAGTTTGCCGTTTCAAGGGCTATTTTAATTTCTGAAAAATTATCACGGAATCCTTGACTGTCATTATCCTGTCCTGGGACCGGAAACTCTTCGTCAATATCCTGATATCTTATTGCGCTATCTGCCATGTTTTATCTCCTACGTTTTATTTATCTGGGTTAAACGTTGTATCTATAATTTGCGAATAACAAGTACTGAGGTTGACTTGTTATATCGGTGCTATCTATTATATACCTATCCATATCTAGGTTAAACATAGAAAAATTAAATCCATTTGCGTTAATTGCACTTTTAATAATTTCGCTAGTTCCTGGTTTACAATAACATAACACTATAGAACTAGTATATCCTAATTCATTTACACTACCGGGCTGCGAACTTCTCATCCATAACGGAACAAAATTTCTATCAGTCTCGCCAGTAACTCTAATATTATCTCGCATATTAGAAATATTACTAATATATTTTACATCATCTTTAGTCTGTGATGCATTGATAATTGTTGTATCTGCTTTAATTGAATTTTCATATTCAGGACGCAATGTCATAGTTGGCCCTAATCCTTTTACAATACTAAGTAGATTATCTTCTGTTCTTCCGTCTATTATTAAATCTTGCGACCAATCTAAACTAATTGTGCCATCATCTCTTGTTACGATATCAAAATCTTCACCAAGAGTAACTATTATTGAACCATTACGAGTTTGTATTGCAAATGAAGGTTTCTCAGGCCAATCGTAATAAAAATCAGTAGGCGTAGTTGAAACAGAATCGATCGTTATTTTTTTATTTGACTGAATCTTAATAGTTTTATTAGTTCTTCCTTCTGAAGGATTCCCTGGATCTACTACTTCTAAGTATACAACTTCATAGACTGCATTATTTGTACCAGGCGTGTTTGCAACAGCAGTTTTTAATTCGCCGATTCTATATTGCTTTCTTTTATGGTTTGTTGCTATAGCAGCGACAAACGTATCTAAACTACTAGTTTCTATACCATAATATACAGGAACCTTAACTTCTCTTTGAATTCCAAAATTAGGGTCTTGAGGACGATAAATGTATTCTGGTATAAAAATTTCAGGGTCTGAAATAAATGCATTAAATTCTTGTCTTATATTTTCTTTTAAGAAAGGCTTCATGTATAAGTTACTATAACGTGTAGTATTAGGATCTCTTACTCTAATAAAGAATTCGCGTTGTGCAATAGTATATTTGTATTGATCTTCTGCGTTTACAGTAAACTTATAAACCCTATCAAATGTTGTTTCTGCACCATCAGTTGTAAATTTATCGCGATCAAATACAGTTAATCCTGATCTAGAGTATTCAAACGGAATCCATAAATTAATATCATCATTAAATATACCGTTACTTGTACTTAAATGATCACTATTAGTAGTATAAAGTTGTCCGTTATACTTAACTACATCGCCTGATCTATAGTTTCTGCTTGCTCTCCAAATACTGCGATAAAAGTTCTGACCAAATGCATTTACTTTACCAACAATTTCGCCATCAAAACTTAATTGCAGTCCAGGCGGCAATCTACCACTAGCAAGACTATATAGCAATCTTGCTCCAGGTACGTCAGTTTCTGCTTCTACCTTTAACACACTAATTACATTTGAATTAAGTGTTCCTAAATCACTAGTAGTAATCCAGGTTGTATTAGAATTAAATTCTCCAAGTAGTTTTAACGTAAATGTTTTTCTAGAACTTACATTTTCATCAACTTGATCCGGAGTATAACGTGTTGCAATAATAGTAAATTTGTACTCTTTAGACACTGCACCTTGATACGGCACTCGTCCAGCAATTTCTCCATTAGATAAATCTAATGTCATTCCAGGAGGAAGTTGACTAGGGCTATTATCGTTATTTGTATCTGCTACACTATAACTTACAAATCCCACTTGGCTGTTAGTATCAATTACGTCTAATGGTATAGTTACATAATTGTTAGCACGTTTTACGCCTAAATCACCTGGAGTAATCCATATCGGTGTACGTAAGTTAGTATTGTCAGCAGTAAATGTTCCTGTGCCAACTTGTAATATAGTGTTGTCTACACGGAAGAAATCGTCACCTACAACAAATATACGGAATGTACGTCTAGAAACAGTATCGCCATCAGACACGTTAACTGTAAATTGGTAATAACGATTTAGTTTTTTAGGAGGTTGCTCACTATAACTAAAGTCCCAAACAGTTGTATCATAATAAAAGCTATCAAAACCATTTGAACTTTTAATACCAAAGTCGTATCCACCGTTTGTAATATCATATGGTGCAGTATCGTATGTTCCGTAACTATACAACAGTCCCTTTTCAATTGCAAGTATAGGGTCTACAATGCCAACAATTCTTCCGTCGGCAGTTAATTCAGTTCCTGGAGGAAGTTCACCATCGCCTTCTCCTATATAATATTCTAAAATCTGTCCTGCTGCTAAATCATCATCTGTAGCAATAAGTTGAAATTCAATTGGACTACTATCTAATATATAAAATGTATTATTATTACCTACAGGAAGTAATCCAGGATCAGTTACCCAATCTGGAGCATCTGCACCGGCTACTGTTAATTTAAATGTTCTGTCTCTAACAGTCTTATCTAACGTAGCTCTTAGAACAAATCTATATTCTATTTTTCTTGCTACTTCATAAGGAGTGCCAATGATACTAGTTCCGCTAAGTCGTGTTCCAGGAGGCAATGATCCACTAATAAGGCTTACAGTTGATCTGTTAAGCACAGGCAAAGGAATCGTTACAGTAACGTTTTCTTCTAAATTAGCTAATAATGTTCCTGAAGGTTGACTCCATAGATCTGCCATATTTTAATTCCTATTATACAATGAAGCCAAGATCTACTGTATCTCCGGACTCAGGCGTAATTGCTCCAAAATCAAGATCTACTGTAGCTAAAATAAACTCCAAAGCATTGTTGTATGTGCGACGAATAGTGCCGAAATCAAAACCACTTAAATATGGCCCAAATTCTCTTACATCATATCCGTAAACTAATCCTTCTATGTATGCATTAACAGTAGTTGCTGTTATGGTATTTGCGCCTAATATATTAAAGTTATTTGCATTTAAGTTTCCGCCAAGTTGCGGTGCAGTATCACGTGCAACAACACCAGTGCTATCTAAATCTATAAACAACTGTTGGCCATCTACACGAGTACTAATAACTTCGCCACCGCGCACGCTCATAGTCTGACCTTTTGCAACAGTTAACGTACCGTTGTCAGATATAGCAATTAGCTGATCTAATGCATCAGTTGCACTAACTGTAATACTGTTTTCTGTTGCAGAAAGACTAATGTTAGCTCCTGCGTTTATTCTTTTAAGACCGTGTATTCCGTCTACTATACCGGTGTAAATTCCTTCACCTAAGCTACCATTATTTTCAATAACAGTTGCTTCTACAATACGTAAGTCAAGCTCTTCAAAATTATTGTTTATTTTAGTAAATGCTTCGCGGAGATCATCGCCAGTCCCGTCATTTGCAATAATGCCTGTGTTAATGTATTCTACTGTCATTTATATCTCCGTTTATAAATTAGCAATTGCTGTTTTAAATGCATCAAAATCAACTGCTGCTGCTACTAATGTTTTTAAGTCTGTAATGCTTATGTGATCTTGTACTATAACAACTCCTGATGTTGATGCTAGTGTTAAATCATCTGTCGCAGTTATTCCTATAGTGCTACTAGCATTAATAGTTATAGTAGTAGCATTAGGAACATTTAGTGTACCATTAGGTAGTAATTGTATACCGCTGTCAGAAGTAAGATTTAAACTGGTTCCTATTTTTTGTAAGTTACCATTAAAGCTAGTAGTTGCAGAAATTAATCCAGCAGTTATGTTATTATTTACAGCATCAATGATTACAGTACTATCATCACCAAATACTGATCCTTTTAAGTCTCCATAAAAGTTTCCGTCCATGTCTACTAACAGTGTAGATAAATCTGGAGAAAATACTTGTCCTGATATGTTTCCTCTAAATAGTGCATCTTGTGTACTAGTTTCACCTACAAATAGTACTTGTTTAACACCATCCTTTGAATATACATCACCTATGTGATCACCAGTTGTATCACCAGTAACATTACCTGTAACATTTCCAAATAATGGGCCATTAAAGCGTTTATTAACACCGTCAACTAATTTTACAACTCCGTCTGCGCTAAACACACTACCTTCTAGATCACCTGTGTTATTAACATCAATTGTTAAAGTACCGCCAGTAATTTCTGATTTAGTAACCAATTGATTGGCATCGACAAGATCAGTCCACGATCCGCCTGTTGCTACTTCTGCAAGTCCTGCAACTTGAACTGCTTGTATTGTTACTTGAGCATTTGTTACAAAATTAGTATCATTTACTAATTGACTTAACTTAGTAGCAATAGTCGGTTTGTTTGTTATATTAACCCAATCAGTTGCATTTATTGCAGGCTTGTTAGTTAAGCTATTATAGTCGCCGTCAAACAAGGCAGGCAGGTTAGACAAATCATTATAATTATTTGTCCTTGCAACTTCTGCTATAGGATTTCCTGCAATATTAATATTAACTGTATTGGTAGTAGTTGCTGTTATTATTCCTGATGCACTAATATTAATAGCATCATTAATGCTACTACCAGACATATTAAGATTATCACCGGATGGCAATTCCTTAATTTTGTTTTCAGTTGTATCAAATACTAGCGGTATTCTATTTGCCATGTTTTGTTTCCTATTTTACATATTTATCGTAATTAAACTTTACCTACTAATACTTCAACAATTCCCTTGCTGTCGTCTAGTTTATCTGCAACTGCCTTGCCTATGATAGTACCAATCTTTGGATCATTGTTAACAACAGCGTATCCTTCGATTGCGCTAGTGACAAGTAAATCACCTTTCTTAACTCTACCAAGTACTTTACAAGGAACACGCCCAGTTAGTGCGACTGCAACTACATGTTCTCCTTCTAAATGAGAGTTCATTAAGTGTGCTGGATTTGTAGATACAATGCCTGCTACTCTATGATCACCTTTAGAATTAGTTATAGTAACTTCTTCACTGCCTCCTAGTACAACAACGGTCCCTGCTTCGTACTCTGCATCAGCTAAGTAGTTTTCTGCTAAGTCAGCATATCTAGCTGTAGTTGCAGTACCTGAGAATGTTGTAGCGTATACAGTACTCCAAGTTGCTGATGCACTACCAATATTTCTAGTTCCAGTTGGTATAATGTTTGTATCAACCGAACCAACTATTGATATTGTATCAGCCGCTGCATTACCTAGATCAACATTTCCGTTAACACTAAAGTTACCGCCTACACTAACATTGCTTGTAAATGTTCCGCTTGTACCACTTATACCAGCTGCTGAACTAATTGCTCCTGTTGCACCAAATGTTCCTGCAACGCTAGTGTTGCCATTTGTTGAATTAATAACTACTTTATTAACACCAAACGTAACATCACCGGATACATTTAATGTTCCTGTGATAACTGTTCCGGTATCAGTAACTCTTAATCTTTCTGAGCCTCCAGTAACTAATAATATTCTATCAGCAGCTGAGTTTGCAAATCCGCCGCCTGCACCTATGCCAATACCAGTACTTCCTGATCCGCCTTCGCCTGGAGCTTCAATAAATGGAGCATATAACCAGTTAGTTGAAAGGAATGGATCATCTGCAAAGCTACTACCGCCTTGGAATTCACTTTGTGCTACGTTAGTTGCACCCTGATCAATTGATCCAGGTATTTCTAAAGTAGGATTAGTATTTCCGTTAGCAGTAAGGATTGTACCTCCAGTTGGTGTGCTAAATGTAAGCGTACCACCTGATTCTGCTAATACAACGTTTGTACTAGTACCACCAACAATGAATGTGTTAGCTTGTAGTCCGCCTGTGCTACTTCTTCTTGCAATACTATTGCCAGCTGAGCCTGAACTAATTTGTGTAGTAGCATACACACCTTCTTCAAGTTGCACTAATGCCTTACCACTAAAGTTTTGGTTAGCAGGCGAAGTTGCTGTAGGTGTTCCTACGCCACCGCCACCGCCATCTACAATAGATGCTGATGAGTTAAATGCTGCCGGTGTACTTGTACCTTGTCTAACAACATTAATAACATATACTTTCTTTTCAGAAACAACAGCGCCTTGTACAGTACCTTCTATTATGATGCCAGACCCTTGGTTTTGTACAAGAGTTTCACCATTTGCAAGTGTTTTGTTTGTACCAAACGTAAGAACTTGGCCTGCTAGTGTAGTATTTTCGCTATCAACAAAGTCTGTATCTTGTAAACCAAATCCTTGGTCTATTACGCTTTCAAACGTAACTGCTTCAATGTCACCTGTTAGTGTACTTGCACGACCTAGTAAATGTTCACTATCAATTTGTTCTAATTTATCGTAACCAATTGATCTATCTTTTAGTCCAATGTAACCACTTTCGTCAATATCAGTAATTACTGCACCAAGTGCAGTCTTAGTTCCTTCCACACCATTAGTAAATGATGCTTTCTGTAGAATAGTTGCACCACTAATTACAAACGGATCAGACGTTCTAAGTACCATTTTAGTATTATTACTAATGCTGTTAACCAACGTACCAATATTTGTTCCTTGGTAAATGTAATCACCTGCAACTGCGGTAATACCTACATTAGATGTTACTTCGATCTCATGTGTTAAGTGATCTGAATCAAATGATGCTAAACCTCTATTACCTTGACCAACAGCATCATTTGAACCAAATAATCCTGCACTTGATACACGTGGTTTTGCACGTTCTAGTAATAGCTTGCTTTGCTGAATTGATGCAGCAGTATTAATGTCAGCATTTGTAATTGAATCATTTTGAATCTGGAATTCAATTTCTGCAATTGGATCAACTAATGCTCCGTCAAATACTTCTTTTGTTCTTGTAATACTAAAGTTAATTACACTGTTTGCTGCTTCTCTCGCATGACCAACTTCTTCAAACGGTCCTCTTAAAATACTTGCATTAACAGTTGACTTACTTGCTGTACCTTTAATATTATTATCTGTTAGTAAGAAGTTTCCGCTTGCTCCTTGAAGTTCGTAGAATATAATCCAGATATTATTGCCAGGTTCATTTTCACCAACAATTGCATCTGTTGTTTGTATAATATCTACAATCTTTGCAGACTTAGTACCACTTGGATCTGTAATTAAATCATCAATTTCAAATGTCTGTGAGCCTGCGGTGTCTGAAGGAACTTCTGTTAATAGTTTCTTAATACCAGTATAAATTGCAAAATCGCCTGCTTCTGGTCTATTAACTGAAGTGTTACGTAATGCTTCGTAGCTATCAAATTCAAGTACTCTTGCATCAACATAGCTCTTAGTAGAAGCATCACTGCCGCTTACTGGAGTTGCAACGTTTTGTACTTTGTTATTGCCCATGCGCAGATCATTTTTCATTTCTGCACTACCTGTTAATGGTAGATATCCTGGAGCAATTGCACCTGAAACAGCATTGTCGTTTTTGTCTCTGCCTAATCTCTTATTAACATAGTTAACAACAGCAAATTCTGTAGGTACTGCATTTTCTGATGCATCTGCCATGTTGTCATCAATGGAGAACTCATCAATCTCAACACCCTTCTTAAATCCTAAGCCGTTAGCATTAGTAATTGTAAGTTCACCTGAGAAGCTGATTGATCCCTGTGCTTGGTCAACGTTAAAATACTTACCTACACGGAAGAAACCGTATTGGTCAGTTGACATCCAGAACACTCGTCCTTTACGTCTTTCCCAAACTTGAGCACTTTCAGCACCTGGGCTATCAGAGTAGAATGAAGCTAATGGGTTAACTGGTGGGCCTAACAGTACGTTTGGATAGTTACTGTCGTTAAATCCGCCTGAACCAATTTGTGTAAAGTCATGTGATGTAGCGCGACATAGTGAAATTGCTACAGTAATCTCAGCAGTACTTAATGCAGGTAAGCCTGCATTCAACTCTATTCCAGATGTAATTGCTTGAGCAATACCTGTTCCGCCTGCTGTAATATCTGATACAGGAGTTGGATCAATCGACATTATTGCAGAACCTAGGTCTGTAACAGTGCCAGTTGTTCCTGGATTAGCAGCAGCTATTGGACGTATTTGATCTCCTACTGAATAAGTAGCTGGAGTTCCTGAATTACCAACAACAGCATCCCAGTCTGTATTACCTACAGTTTCAATTTGATAAAGTCTGCCATCAGTAACAATATCTTCTGGATCAATAAGAGTAGTATCTAGTACAACATCAACAATTTGGTGTGTACGTCCTGCCCAGGAAAATATCATACCTCCTAAGTACCCAGCATCACCTGGTTGTCTTCCGGCCATGTCGCGTTTTAATCTAGTAAGCTGCGTATCTAGCAATGCTGTTGATTCGCCAACAGTTAATCTGATTGCAATGTCAGTATCACCGATTGCAATACCTTTACCACCACTGATATTACTAAAATCTGTTGGTATAGTAATAGAGTCATAACCTTCATCGAAAGTAACAATAATACTATCACCATCTAGTGGATTACCAAAGTTATCTGCCGCAGCAAATGATATTGAACGATATGTTACATCATCGCTTTCGTCAAAGTTAATAGCAGTACTTGGTCTAGTTTTAATATTCTGTTGATCGCGTAACCCGTCTAACTGGTGTGTTACACTATATCTGTATTCAATTAATGTGCCGTCTGCAACAGTATCTTGTAATTTATTATAGTATTGTCCATTTTCACCTTCAGCAGCGCCTTGTATCTGTAAACGATACACAGCGTTATCGTATACACCATCAGTTGGAGTTTGACTAGTAACTTCACTAACTGCACTAACTCTGTATGACTTTGATCCTGCAGAACCACCGTGGTGTATAACAAACTCTGCTCCTGGTAAAGGAATAGTTTTGAAATCGTAAACAAACAAACTACTAGTGTCTGCAATATTAGTATTTTCACCATCTTGTAAGAATGTTATAGTTTTAACAGGTATTGTCATATCAAATTCATATGTCACCTGATCTGGAATTTCGTTAGGGTCAGCACCTTCAGCAACTAAACCAAATTTACCATAACCGTTTGAACCAGTCGTTGATCTAATTTCTGAACCGTTCTTGGCGTAGTATGCTGCTTGACAGTAGTATGTGAACATAGATACCATCTCAGAGAACGCACCATTGTTAGTTACAAGAGCATAACCTAAGTCGTTAATTTGTGTAAAGTCGTTTCCTAGGATTGAACGGTTACCTGCTGTTTGTAAGTATACAGTTCTTTGTATCTGACCTGGATTCTCTTCAAACAGTGCCGGATCATAACCATTGCCACTATTTGAACTTGAATCAAGATAAAGTTTACACCAGCCATTGCCACTGTCATAATCTGAAATAGCATTAACTTGGAAACGTCTACCTTCTATGTAAAACGGACATGGTAGTTCTGGAGGTCTATTAAATAAGCCTTGGCCTTCTTCTGAGCGTACCCAAATTACAAAGTTGCTTTCTCTACCCGATATTGGACTTCCGTCACCTTCGGGATCAATTGTTTCTGGCACATAACATGGTAAGTTACCAACATATGCATCAACAAACATACCACCAGCAAAGTGTTTCTTATTGATACTCTTACTGAAACTTGAACCAACCTGGATGTATGGTGACTTAGTTAGAATTTGACCTTCTGGATCAAGCACTGCCATGAAACCACCGTGACCTTGAACAGTCATGTTTTGAATTCTAGTAGCATCATTCATTAAGAATACGTCTAGTTCGTCATTACGCTTAGGTGGATTGTATCTACGATCAAATGCAAATACGATCTTATTAATTAAGTTAGTAATAATTGTACCAGTTTGAGCTTCACCAACTCCGTATCTAAAGTCTGGTTCTATATAACTTGAATCGCCGGTATTTTGTTCTAAGTCTGCAGGATTATATGCACCCAAGAACAATCTATTTGCGATAGTGCCTATATATTTGATTGCATTTTTAGTTGCATTTTCTTGTCCACCAAAACCACCTAAACTTAGTTTTGAAATATAACTATCATAGTACTCGCCTTGTGCTTCAGTACTGAATTCGTCTCCGCCGTTTAGTAAGTCTCTGATTAATGCATCAACAATAAGCCCAACGTCTCTGCGACATTTTTCTCTTCTGTAGTCTAGGGTTGCATTAGTGTCCATAACGCTAATTGCGCTTGTTTGGATATTTGTAATTGCACCGTCAATTTCATTTTTTGCATCAGTTAATGCAGATGCCTCTGATATTATATTCGGTAATACAGAAGCTGATAAACTAAGTAGGTTATTATTTTCAAGTTGTGTTTTTACAATATCAATATAAGTTGTAAGATTTGATACTTCAGTTGCAGTTGCGTTTGCTCCAGAAGTATCTACTGTTTCGCTGTTACCAGTAGTAGGAGTAACAGTAACACCTGTAATGATATCTCCCATTACACTAGTTAATCTATCAATTGCATCAATAGTTTCTAATCTAGTTGTAATTTCTAAACGAAGTACTCCATCTACAAAAAGATTTTTTGCAAACTCTCTTGATCCAAAGTTACCTCCGTAAAGTACATCATATGATAATGCATCAACTAATTCACCAAAGTCTCTTAATCTAATTGCATCATTAAAGTATTTTCTAGGAGCAATTGATTTTAAATATGCTAACCCTTCTGCTGCAATAAAATCTTTATTGTTTTGTAATCTTACAATAGCATCTGCCGCAGCGCCACTTAATGGTGCAGCAGGATTTGGTAGTGTTAGTGCATTGACTGAAGTATCAGTATCTAATACACCGTTTTCGATAATATCAATAATTTCATTTATAGCATTTGTAATTCTAGTAGTAGCTGTAGCAGAACTTACTAATGCAGGCAATCCTGTCATAATTCTTTTTGCTTCATTAAGACCAAACACCCATAAAGTTTTTAGTCCGCTATCTAGATAAATGCTGCTAGAACGCTGAAATCTTTGACCAAAGTATCTTGCATTAAAGTTAGTACCAAATACCATATCATATGTGATACCAGTTACAAGATCAAACAAATCATCTCTAAATTGAACTTTGTCGTATAAGATATCTGCTTTGTTATTATCAATGTAGCTAATTACTTCTTCTGTAATAAACTTTTTATTTTCTTTTAGAATAGCTGCACTAGCATAATATTCACCAATGTTAGTTACACCGATACCAGTATTTTGTTCCTTTTCAGGATCTGTCAAATAGTGATATCCAAAGTAACCCTGCCATTCACCGGTCTGGTTATAGAAACGCGAACCTGAGGTTGCAGTTTCAATTCCATCAAATTCTAGATCTCGATAGATATATGTTTTAGCCCATTTTGATTGAGACACTCTACGCTTTGGACGTACAATTACTCGTCTAAATTCGTCACCTCTAACAGTTACGTTTGGTGCAATTTTAATAGGATAGTCTTCTTCGTATTGGCCTGTTTCGACCATAATACCAATTTGCTTCTGGTAAACAAAGTTACCAAACTCAAGGCCTTCGCCTTCAATAAAGTCAATTGGTTTTAATAAGTGTAATTTGACTAAATCGTAATTTCCGCCACTGCCATCATCTTCAGTTATTAATTCTACAATTCGTCCTATTGCACCTGAAATTTTACCTACTATTACTTTACCTGGTATAATATCTAGATACTGATCTAGTCTTGTCAGTGAACCGTTATTGATGCTAAGATCATATGTACGACCTTGTACAGTTCTTGCACCTGCGTCAATACCATCTTCAATAATTTCTAAGATTAAGTTAAATCTGTTTCTAACCTCAGTACGCTCAAATGCGTTTGTAGGAAGTGCTAGTGCATCTATATATTGCTTATCATCAGTTTGATATACTACACCAACAGTACCGCTACTGCTGTATTGTGCAAACGCAATACTGTTAACTGGTATTAATAGATCTTCATCTGTAAATATTTCAAACTGTGTAGCTGATACAGGTTTTACATAATAGAACGTATCATTAACTTCTGTCATGCCAACGATGCCAGTCATTTTAACAATATTTCTTTCTTCTAACCCATGTGCTACTGAAGTTGTAACTCTACAAATTAGACTCTGACTAATACCACTAATTGCAACTTGTTGATAAGGTCTATTTAAAAGGACATAGTCAACTACGTAATCTCGTAGTGTTTCAATTGCATCTTTAGTTTCTGTTAATTGTCGAGTAATTGCAATTCTAGCACTTGCATTTGCATAGTATCTTTCACCTGCAATTCGTGTTAAACTGTTTGCTGTTGCAAGTACTGCACTTTGGCTTTTATTAATATCAAAAGCAATAGCATCTAGCATTAATCCAACATCGCGTTCGCATGTTTCGATATTATAATCAAACGTTGGATATTTAAATAACAAATATGCACTTACTTCTTTAATTAAGAAGTCTCTGTTTCTAGTAATAAGAGTGCGTACTTCGTTAAACAATGCTCCGTTGATTCCAGCATCAGTAACTTCGGCAAATGTGTTACCTCCGTCACGAGTAATAGTTTGCATGTACGGACCTGGCTCAATCTCTGAAGCCTTCATCATTTCTTCTGCACGTCTTGCCGCAGCATTGATTGAACGATATGCATAGCTAGGTGAAGTACCTTCTTTACCTTGCGGTACTCCACGCATTGTGTCGTCACCTGATGTAGATACATAAAGGTTAGTCGGTGAACTATATGATGTATTATCTACATAAAATTTTGTTGCAGCTTGTAGGTCTTCAGGACTATCAGTAAGTCCTGCAAGTTCTCCTGGACTATCACTTAGGATAAGCGGTCCAGTCATTGTATCGCCCTGGCGTCTTACAATACTCTTTCTTGGTATTGCTTGATCTGCTAGCCATAGTCCTTCAAGAGTAGTATCATAAGCTGCATCTGTAAATGTATGGATATCGTCTATATCGATAGTATGTGTGACGTATGCTTTATCTGTATTTTCTAAAGCACCTTGTTTAGTTCTATGTACACTAAGTTCATCTTTGTTCACGTAGCGTAGGTAATATGTAGTACCAGTTACAATGCTAGAAGGGTCAGTATCTTCTGCATTGAATATAAATGGTGTACCATCGATGCTTTTAGCATAACCGTGATCTGCTAACACAATGTTACCATCACTGTAAGATTGTACAGTAATAATATAATCTGTATCTTCTACTGTTGCAGGTTCGTCTCCAACACGTAATGGTCTATCTCCAGCAACATATCTAGCATCAGCATAGCCTTTAGTAATAACAAGATCGTCAACTGTAATATCTGCACGTTCTGGTGAAAAATTATGTTTTGAATTCCATTCTGTTACAGCAGCTTCATTAATACCAACACCAGCAATACCGTAGCCTTGAGCATTTAAGCCACCGCCAAGTGCTGGCTTGTCATCGCCTGCAACACTCCTAAACGTAGTTTTAAGTATAAGGTTTTCACCGTCTCTTACAATAGTAATACTATCGTTAAGGCCGCCATCGGCTGTGTCACTAACAAGATTAAATAACCCTACAACAGGACCATCTTCAGTTGGCACTGTGTATAGTACTTTATCTCCTACTAGCGTACTAGGAGTGTCTCCTAGTGTTGTAAAGCTAATGCTGCCGCCTACGCCAAATGCTGCATAAAGTTCTTGAAAGTTTTCATTTACTTTACGAAACGATTCGCGAATACTATCGCCGGTACCGTCATTACCTTCTACACCAATATCAATATCTAGTTTTGCCATTTAAAATGCTCCGATTATCCTGTAAATTGTGGAATTGCGTCCATATCAAAGTTTACACTAACGCCGCAACCGCAACTCGATTGTGCATTAGGATTTTTTATATCAAACATAGCACCCATAATATCTTTCTTGTAATCAATTACTGTTCCTACAAAAAACATTACGCTATGTGCTCCTATTACTAGGTTGCCTGACCCTGTGTCTATAACTTCGTCGTTATCTTCTATCTCTTCTTGTGAAGGTATTATTTGCCAATCATACTCGAACCCTGCACATCCGCCTCCTTTAACGTTCAAAGCAACTGCATAACAGTTATTTTGACTACAGACTGTATTAATTTGGTCTTGGGCAGCTTCAGTTAGTTCACAAATATTCATTAATTTTACCTTCCTTATCAGTATTTATCGTATTGTTTTATAATCTTAATGTAAATATAGTTATGTTCATAAGAGAATTTAAAAAGCAAACACGGCATACACGCACTAGTAAAACCGGCAAGGAACACGCTTATACACGTGAACAAACTATATGTGTGTTTCGTTGCGATAATTGCGATGCAGAATTTGACCGTGCAAGGGGTAGTATGGATCCTAAGAGGTTATCAAATTCCTACTTTCACGTATGTAAGAACTGTGATAGTAAGACTTTTGCTCAAAAGAAAGGCGTAGAACAGAAGCAGAAATGGAATATGACTGCTAGTAGTTCTACGCCAATTGGTAAACTTTAGTCTTCTTTCTTGAATAGTGTCCAAGCACCGTATGCAATAGCACCGTATGCTACTAAACTTGCGATTGGTTTAAAGATTAAAAACGCTACGCCGGCACCAATTAGAATAGCACCATCTAGTGTAGTACGTTCTTTTAGTCTAGCCATAATCCACTTTTGTATCATA
>Ga0181562_10001728_pt1 | contig 17191 bp, 19 predicted proteins | sample 011ome_26_FD_139344 | JGI IMG/M metagenome (GOLD analysis project Ga0181562, IMG submission 139344) | Coastal salt marsh microbial communities from the Groves Creek Marsh, Skidaway Island, Georgia - 011511BT metaG (megahit assembly) | ecosystem: Environmental > Aquatic > Marine > Intertidal...
AGATTCGATTTTCAAACGGGAAGCTAGAGATCAATACATGATTGGATGGGTAGAATACCGGTTAACCAAAAAGAAACACACCCTTCATTTATCCTACGGAGCGATCAGTCAAGTTCTGGAACATAACCAGATACACGCTCCGAGTATCGCCGATGTGGCTGAGGCCGTACAATCCATCCGAAGATCAAAACTTCCAGACCCCAAGTTATTGGGTAATGCAGGTAGTTTTTTTAAAAACCCGGTGATTCCTGCACTGGAAGCCGCTGAATTAAGCGCACAATACCCTGACCTACCTGTTTATGAGGCGGCACCTGGATGGAAAAAAATCCCAGCAGGTTGGTTGATCGAAAAAGCAGGCTACAAGGGGTACCGCTCCAAAAATTGCGGAGTCTATGAAAAACAAGCCTTGGTATTGGTCAACCACGGGGGAGCTACAGGGGCTGAAATGTGGGCTTTGGCTCAAGAAATTCAAGAAGCCGTTCGAGAGAAATTCGGGGTAGCGATTTCACCCGAAGTGCCTATTTTTTAGCGGGGCGTGATTAATTTGTATCTTTGCGGAAAGTATTTTTTATGAAGTTAGCTTTGGTAACTATTGGGCTTTTGGCCCTGGCATTTGCGGGTATAGCTGTGAAAATATGGGCCAAAAAAGAAGGTAAATTTGCCGGCACTTGTGCCAGTCAAAGCCCCTTTTTAAACAAAGAGGGTGCTGCTTGCGGTTTTTGCGGGAAACTTCCCGAGGAGCAAGAATGTAAAAAAGATCAGGTATCCGCATAAATGTCTGCCAAACAAACTCCTTTTGTTTTGAGCACAGCTATTGAGCAAGCCTGTCAAGGATCTCAAAAAGCGTTTAGCGCACTGCTCCATCAATACTGGGGAGAGGTGTATTATTTCCAACTCAAACAGACGCAAAACGAATACGACGCTGAGGACATTTGCATGCAGACATTTGCCCAAGCCTTTGACAAAATACATACTTATAAACCTGAATACGCATTTAATACTTGGCTGTTGACCATCGCCAAAAATCTGCACATTGATTGGTTGCGCAAAAGAAAGAATTCAGCTTTTGATCCAGCGGTTACTGACCGCGAACAATCCGCCAGGCAATTGGCCGATGAAAGTCCAACAGCTGAGGATAAACTGATCACTCAGCAAAATTTAGCGGCGTTGCTCGCTGAACTAAAAAAGCTAAAGCCCCATTACCAAGAGGCGATTCAATACCGTTTTTTCCAAGAAATGAGCTATCAAGACATGGCTGAATCCTTGGGTATTGAAGTGAATCTGGCCAAAGTCAGGGTGCTCAGAGCCAAACAATTATTGGCAGATTTACTAAAGACCAAACCTTAGCGACTAAATATCCCTGAATATTTGGACAAGGGTTTCGGGTGGTGTAATTTTGCGTAAAATTATTGGCCATGTCTACAGCCCCAACAACTGCTGCAACACCTGTACAAACCCATGTGGGTAAACCCAAATGGATAAGAGTTAAGCTGCCCACGGGTAAGAATTATACCCAGCTCCGAGGATTGGTCGATCAGTACAAACTCAACACCATCTGCACCTCAGGCTCCTGTCCCAATATGGGCGAATGCTGGGGTGAAGGTACCGCCACATTTATGATTTTAGGTAACACGTGTACTCGATCTTGTGGATTTTGTGGCGTAAAAACAGGTCGCCCAGATCAAGTAGACTGGGAAGAGCCTGAAAAAGTGGCCCAATCGATTAAAATCATGGGCATTAAACACGCCGTGATAACCTCTGTAGACAGGGATGATTTAAAAGATATGGGATCTATTCTTTGGGCTGAAACCGTACAAGCCATCAGGAGATTGAATCCAAACACCACTTTAGAGACCCTAATACCTGATTTTCAAGGGATCCACAAACATTTAGACCGAATTGTCGCTGTTGCTCCAGAGGTCATTTCCCACAACATGGAGACCGTCAAGCGTTTAACCCGTGCCGTGCGCATTCAAGCGAGGTACGAACGAAGTCTAGAGGTGCTACGCTATTTGAAAGAAGCTGGAGCCAAAAGAACAAAAACCGGTATCATGTTGGGACTTGGGGAAACCCGTGAAGAAGTGATCGAAACCTTGCATGACTTGAGAGCGCATGAGGTAGATGTGGTTACTTTAGGCCAATACCTTCAACCTTCCAAAAAACACTTGCCTGTAGTTGAATACATTACGCCAGAGCAATTCAAAGAGTACGAAACTATCGGGCTTGAACTAGGTTTTAGACACGTGGAAAGCGGGGCCTTAGTCCGTTCGTCCTACAAGGCTCAAAAGCATATTCTTTAACAGAGCACTGCTTGGTTCATCCATATAGTGTGCTACACCAACAGCATACCAGTTTTCGTATAACCCAAGCCACTTAACCGAATCTTTTTCGGTAGTCAATACACAGCGTCCTCCCAGTGACTGAAAATCAGACGCACTATAGCTGTGGTGGTCGCTAAAGGACCGGTGCTCCCCGTTCCATCCCAGGGACTTCAAGTAGTGAACCAAGGGCGTTGGATCAGCAATACCCGTCACCAACACCGGATTTTGCAGTAGCAAATCCGCCAGAGTCCGTGTACCCAGAGGCCCTGAAACAGTGGTGTTATAGCGCAACTGCGCAAACAACAAAGCCTGACCTATCGGTACATTCATCGCTGCACGCCATTGTTTTTGTACCGTCTGGTTGGGGAAATAAGGGGATTTAGTCACCACAACCACCTCTGCTCTTTGGGCAGCTGAACGGATATCCCTCAATGACCCCCAGGGAAAAAGATGATCTCTATGGAAGGGCTTGTTCCAGGTCGTGAGCAATATATGCGCATGAGGCACCAACGACCTGTGTTGAAAGGCATCGTCCAGCAACACCAAATCAGGCTTGATGTGTTGTTCTAAAAACCTCATCCCAGACACCCGTGAAGCGGAGCATACTAACTCCATATCGGGAAACTTACGGCGTAAATCAGCCGCTTCATCCCCTATTTGCTGAGGTCCATCACCGGGTTTGGCATGCCATAAACCTTTGGTTTTTCTCCCATATCCTCGAGTGAGCACCGCCACTTTAAGATCTTTAGGCGCTGCGTGAATCAAGTAGTGCACCATGGGGGATTTGCCGGTGCCGCCCAAACTCAGGTTACCTATGGCTATACTAGGGGTATTAAACCTATGCGAAGTGAACACACCCCTATCGTAGGCGGCATGTCTGATGCGCAACACAATACCGAATAAAGCCGCCCAAGGGGCCGTCCAAATCATACGGAGGTTCATGCGACAAATCTAGAATAATTATCTTTGACAGACTAAATCAATCCATGAAGGTTCAAGACATTGCCCAACTACTCGATCAACTAGCTCCACTGGAGATCGCCGCAGATTTTGACAACACCGGTTTACTGGTCGGAGATCCAGAAGCCTCGGTGGAAAAAATACTCGTCGCTCACGATGCGTTGCCCGAAGTGGTATTAGAAGCCCAACGACTGGGGTGCTCCCTAATCGTTGCATTTCACCCCATTATATTTACAGGACTCACCCACCTAACCCCCCATGATTACGTAGGTAAAGCGGTTACCCTGGCTGTGGAACATAAAATTGCGATTTTCAGTATGCACACCGCTTTAGACCAAGTTATTCACGGGGTAAATGCTCCATTGGGTGAAGCACTGGGATTGTGTGAACGAGAAGTATTGGCCCCGACACGTATTCACCCCATCCACGGCCCCATTGGGTTTGGGCAAATAGGGACGTTACCAAAAGCGCTCTCAGAAATAGAATTCCTTGATTTGGTCAAACGCCAACTGGGAACACATACGCTCAAACACAGTGATTTAACCCATCGAACGATCCGGCGAGTGGCTGTTTTGGGAGGTAGTGGAGCTTCGGGTATTCATGCAGCAATGGCTTGTGGTGCTGACGCCTTGGTCACTGGAGATTTAAAGTACCATGACTACTTTAAGGCTGAGGGAAAAATACTGCTCATCGATGCTGGGCACTATGAGACAGAGCAGTTTACAAAAAAGCTAATAGTTGACTTTCTTAAGAAAAAAATCCCTAATTTTGCCATCATTTTATCGGACACAATTACAAATCCCATCAAGTATTATTGATCATGACCAAAAAGAGCGAAGTAACCGTTGAAGAAAAGCTAAGAGCATTGTACGACGTGCAGTTAATCGATTCAAGAATTGATGAAATCCGCAACGTACGAGGTGAATTGCCTCTTGAAGTAGCGGACTTAGAAGATGAAGTACAGGGACTTACTACACGACTTGACAAACTCAAGTCTGACTTAGACAGCATCACTGATCAAATCGCTGAAAAAAAGAACTTGATTGAAGCTTCCAAAGCAGCGATCAAAAAATATACCGAGCAACAAAAAAATGTGCGCAACAGCAGAGAATTCAATGCCTTGAGCAAAGAAGTTGAATTCCAAGAGCTTGAAATCGAATTGGCTGAAAAGCACATCCGTGAGTTTAAAGCGCAAATCGAGCACAAAAAAGAAGTCATCGAAACTTCTACCGAAAAACTTGCTGAACGCACGGAGCACCTCAACCACAAAAAATCTGAACTCGATGCGATTCTCGCTGAGACAGAAAAAGAGGAAAAAGCCTTAGTGGCCAAATCTGAGGAGCTTCAAACTCAAATCGAAGAGCGTTTATTGGCGGCATACCACCGTATACGAACCAAAGTAGTCAATGGCTTAGCTGTTGTGGCGATTGAGCGAGGAGCTTCAGGAGGATCATTCTTTACTATTCCACCTCAAGTACAGGTAGAAATCGCTGCTAGAAAGAAAATCATCACCGACGAACACTCAGGCCGTATTTTGGTTGATTCAGTTCTAGCTGATGAGGAACGCGAAAAAATGGAAGCGTTTTTTGCTACCCTGTAACAGGCTTGGTATTTAGCACAAATAAAAAGGGGGACCGCTGCGCGGTCCCCCTTTTTATAGTTATCCAATCTATTAAGCTAAGATTCCGTCCACAATACCGTATGCAATCGACTCTTGGGCATCCATCCAATAATCACGGTCAAAATCTTTCAGCACCTTCTCAACACTTTGACCACAATTTTGAGCTAAAATCTCTGCGCTCAACTGTCTCGTCTTGATAATTTCTTTAGCTTGAATTTCAATATTTGACGCTTGTCCACGAGCACCGCCGCTGGGCTGGTGAATCATTACCCGAGCATGCGGCTGGATAAATCTTCTACCTGGAGCACCTACGGATAATAAAATTGATCCCATAGAAGCGGCCAACCCACTGCAAATAGTAGAAACAGGGCTCTTAAGGGATTTGATGGTGTCGTAAATAGCAAATCCAGAGGTAACATAACCGCCTGGACTGTTGATGATTAACTGTATTTCTTCCTGTCCGATCGCATCTAAATAAAGGAGGCGATCGATGACATGTTTGGCAGAATCATCATCTACTCCACCCCACAAAAACACTTTTCTCTGATCAAGCATAGCTTGATCTAACTGATCTTGAATTCTACCTTTTTTAGTACTCATGGAAATTTATATTGAATCTCAAAGGTACATAAAACCCAGGGATCATAAAAAATCAAGGGGCAAATCACCGCTGTTTTTTATCTATTTTTACACCCTGAAAAACAGAAAATGAAATCACTTGGGCTGATCTTAAGGCACCGCAGATATTTTGCCCCGGCCTGGGCATTTATGAGCTTGAATTTGGTCTACGGCACATGGGCCATTTACATACCTACCATCAAGGCACAACTTCAGATCGACAAATCATCGCTGGGTATCGCTATTTTTTTTATGGCCATGGGTTCCTTTTTAATTTTACCCATCGCTCCAAAAATCAATGACTATTTGGGTTGTGGCAAAGCAACAACCTGGGGGATTTTGGCATTAGGCTTATTGGGTATACTCCCTTTTATAGCCCCCACCTACCCCTTTTTACTGGGTGGGTTATTTTTATTAGGGGCTGCACAAGGTTTTTTAGACATCTCCATGAATGCCACAGTGGCAGAAATTGAACGCAGAGATCAAGTCACGTTGATGACCTCCATGCATGGTTTTTTTAGCCTTGGAGGAGTTTTGGCTGGTATGGGAACATTTGCCATGGCTTGGTTTGCTCATGCCTATGAGCATATGGCGCTGTTGTTGGTATTCATGATTTTGGTCAACCTGTTTTTCTTTGGGGCGTATCAGGATATTACCAGTGAAGTAAAAAAAGAAAGTGAGTTTTCCCTAAAATACCTAAAGCCCTTACTGCTTTTAGGGATCATCTCTTTTGTGGTCATGGGAAGCGAAGGGGCGATCGTTGATTGGAGTGGACTATACCTTCAGGAAATCGTACACTTGGAAAACCAATGGATAGGTGCTGGATTTTTAGGGTTTTCTATTGCCATGACCACAGGAAGATTTTTTGGAGATGGCATCAGCCAACGTATTGGATCTGAAAAGATACTGGCCTTGGGAGCTGCAGTAGCCACTCTGGGATATTTTGGTGTCCTACAAGACCAATTCATTTGGAGCATCGGTGGGTTTACCGCTATTGGACTTGGTCTATCCGTAGTGATTCCAGAACTGTTTCGCATGGCTGGTCGACAAAAAACAATCAGTCCGAGTAAAGCCATGGCCATCGTTGCTGGTTTTGGCTACAGTGGATTTTTAACTGGTCCCGTTATATTGGGTTTTATTGCGGAAGGATTTGGGCTGCGCACTAGTTACTACAGCTTATTGGGAGCGGTAATCGCTGTATTCTTTACTGCTGTTTTGCTGATCACTAAACCAAAAAAATAGACATGCACTTTCTACCTCCAGCTATCGAAGCCTATGCGCAATCACACAGTGAGGATGAGCCCGCATTGTTGGCTGAACTCAGAAGGGATACCCATTTAAAACACATTCAACCCCGAATGCTCTCGGGACATTTTCAGGGAAGAGTCCTCTCTGTGCTCTCAAAAATAATCAAACCCAAAACGGTGTTGGAAATTGGCACCTATACCGGTTATTCGGCCTTGTGTTTGGCCGAGGGATTGCCCGATGATGGTGTCTTGCACACCATAGAAGTCAATCCTGAACTGAGAAAAATCCAAGAAGAATACATAGCTCGAGCAGGTTATCAAAAACAAATTATACTCCATACGGCTGATGCCTTAGAGCTAATCCCTCAACTAGACATCGACATTGATCTGGTATTCATCGATGCGGAAAAGAAAAACTACCGAGCGTATTTTGAAGTTGTACTGCCAAAAATGAAATCCGGAGGAGTGTTGTTGATCGATAATGTTCTGTGGACAGGAAAGGTAGTGGAGCCGTTAGACCCCAAGGACAAAACAACGGAAGCCTTACTGTCGTTTAATCGATACATGAAGGAACATCCTCGTTTATCAACAGTGCTGATGCCCCTAAGGGATGGGTTAACGATGAGTCTGGTACGCTGATTAAAAATTACGCTTCATCGATCCAGGGACTTCTGTTATCGATTTTTTCACCTCGTCGATTTCCTTTTGAATATCTTTAGTGATTGAGGTATCTACGCCATTTTTTTCGGCTGTTTTGTAGATCTCTTTTTTGATGTCTTCAGTAGCATCCTTAAGCTGTCTCATACCCTTGCCTAAGTTTCTGGCAATCTCTGGAATCTTGTCAGCGCCGAAGACCAACACTACGACAAATAGGATAAAAAATATCTCGGCCCCGCCGATAAACCAAGGTATAAACATGAAGCAAATATAACAAGTTCCCCGTTGATGACTTAAAAAAAACGCTGCCTTTTTGGGGCAGCGTTTTTGGTTTTGTCCAAGTCGTATTAATTTTTAATTCCTTGTTTGAACTGGTCAAACTCAGACTTAGTCTCTTTTTTAGGCCAGCTGTTATTGGAGGTATCGATGTCTGCAGTTTCCAATAATGGATCGACAATAATGCCAACAATTTCTTTTTCAGATGACACCACGCGTTTTACCTCCAGATCATTCTTTCTCCAGATCTCTGCTGGATACTTAATGGTTTCTTTCGTGCCGTCAGCATAGCTGTACTCCACAATTAAAGGCATGGGAATTCCGCCTGGTTTCTCAAAAGATACCTCGTAGAAATACTTAGGATTTTTCAAGGCTGCGCGCTCTTCAGCAGTCAGGGCATCCATAACAAATTCATTCAACGTTTTCGCAGAGTCCATTGGAGAGGCTCCTTTTAGTGAAGGATCAAAATCTTCACTGGTTTCATCTACCAAATAAACCAATGGCGGAAGATCAGCTTCAGTCAGGTTATTTTCCTTCATATACGCTTTCATTTGTGCTGTTGGCTTATCCGTAACATAGTACTTTTTCACCCCTTTTACACCCATATCCACATAATCTGTAGAATAGAACCAGCCTCTCCAGAAATAATCTAAATCTACTGCAGAAGCATCTTCCATCGTTCTGAAGAAATCCTCAGGAGTTGGGTGTTTAAACATCCAACGCTGTGCGTAAGTTTTAAACGCTTTGTCAAACAACTCACGACCCATAACAGTCTCTCTCAATATATTTAAGGCAGTAGCCGGTTTAGCGTACGCATTGGCCCCTAATTGGTATACATTTTCAGGGTTAGACATAATGGGAGCTATCGTGCTTTGATCACCAGCCATATAGGACACAATTGCCGATGGTTTTCCACGGCGTGAAGGATATTCTTTGTCAGATCCTAAGGCCTCTGGGTAAGCTTCCCCAAACTCTTGTTCTGCTAAATACTGCATAAACGTATCTAATCCTTCATCCATCCAACCCCACTGGCGCTCGTCAGAGTTGACGATCATCGGGAAGAAATTGTGCCCCACTTCGTGGATGATCACACTCATCATTCCGTATTTTACGCGATCCGAGTAAGTTCCGTCCTTTTCTGGTCGTCCGTAGTTCCAGCAAATCATCGGATACTCCATCCCTTGATTTTTAGCGTGAACAGAGATCGCTTTGTGGTAGGGATAGTCAAAAGTGTATTTTGAGTAGGACTTTAAGGTAGAGGCCACTACTTTGGTTGACCAATCTTCCCAAAGCGGATTCCCTTCTTTAGGGTACATGGAAACGGCCATTACGGTGCGGGCACCAAACTTAACAGCCATCATGTCTAGGATGAATTTTCTAGAGGTAGCAAAAGCAAAATCACGAACGTTTTGCGCGCGCAATTTCCACGTTTTGGTGTCTGTGGCAAATCCTTTTTCAGCCGCCTCAATTTCTTCTTGAGTCACGATGACTACAGGTGTCTCAAAAGATTTTTGAGCTTGCTCAAATCGACGCATCATCTCCTTGCTGTACACTTCTTTTCTGTTGACCAATTCACCGGTTCCATCAAGCACGTGGTCAGCGGGAACGGTAATGTCTACCTCATAGTTACCGAAAGGAAGGGCAAATTCTCCACTGCCCCAAAATTGATGGTTTTGCCATCCTTCTACATCGCTGTACACAGCCATTCTGGGGAAAAACTGGGCAATCACATAAGCGCGGTTACCATCCTCAGGGAAAAACTCATAGCCTGAACGCGCTCTGTTTACTGTATGGTCGGGAATGTTGTACCACCATTTTACAGAAAAACTATACGTTCCTTTTGAAGCCAAGGCTACCGGTAAGTCAACGCGCATCATGGTTTGATTAATGGTGTACGGCAGCGCCTTGCCAGTTTCGTCCTTGACAAATTCAATATTGAAGCCTCCGTCGAATGGTTCGCTCAAGTACGCTTCAGTAAATGAAGCCGCTTGTTGAGCCAACGGAACTCCAGAACCGTCTCTGAGCGGAGATTTTGAATCCTTGGCGCGAACATTTTGATCCAACTGAAGCCATAAAAACTCCAGAGCGTCCGGGCTGTTGTTCGTATAAGTAATGGTTTCTTCCCCATAGATACGCGCATTTTTGTCATCTAAGGTGATTTTCATTTTATAATCTGCCTGCTGTTGGTAATAGTCAGGGCCTGGAGCACCTGAGGCAGAACGATAGGTATTGGGTGTGGCAAACTCCTGATACATTTGTCGGAATTTGTTGGTGTTTTCATGTCCTGGTTGACGACTTGGTGTCGACGACTCTTGACCAGATGCCGTGGCAAATACCAGTGCACTGAGCGCTAGCAAGGTGTATTTGATTTGTTTCATTGTTGAGTTTGATTTATAAGAGGTGAATTTACTGATTTTTTTATGTGTCCCGCTGCTTATCGTTAAAATTCCTGGACTAATTCCGGGCGATCACGATCGAGTACCGTGCTGCTTTTCTTACCTTTTAGATATAGATGTACCACATTCTGCTGTTCTTCGAACAAATCCATCAACACTCGGTTTTGCACCGATAGCTGTTTTGCCTGTTCCCAGTTGTCTACAGGAAATTCCATAAACAAGACAAATACATCGTTTTGTTCCTTAAGACCGAGAAGTTTCAACGGTAGAATCTTTCCATCGCGTTTAAGCACAAAACGCTGAGCGAGGTATTTTTCCAAAAGCCCCTGTGCACTGGGATGCTGCTTAGGGGTTAACCAGTGAGCCGTGATTCCATAACGATCCTCCATGAGCTGTTCCAGATCATCGATAAAAATTCTAGAAGTCACTTGAATCGTTTTGTCTGCTGAACTGTACCTGATTTCAGAAACGCTCAGGTAAAACTTGTGAAAACTCGATAGAGCTAGGCAAAAAAACAACCCCAGAGAGAGGCGGATCAACCAGGAGGAATACTTCATTGTTCGGTATTAGGGTTTAGAAAAAGTGTGCTTTTACGGTCCCAGTAGGCCCAAAGGGCCAATTTATCTTTACTGCGTGCAATACGGATAAATTCAGGATCCTGTTCGCAGTAATACAGAAATTCCTCGATTCGACTTTGAGGAACTCCCCATTGTTGGGTGAATATAGAATCAGGGGCCCAGCCAGCTGTTTGCTGGGTAAGTGCGTACCTGCGGTCCCGTTCTAAACGTTGTTTCAGCATTTTTGTTCGGCCGTTAATCGCATTAAGTATCGGATTTAATGGGATAATGCCTCCTCCGGTTGTCGCCTCGAAAAGCAACCGCTCAGTCTGGGTTTTGGGCAATACGTATCGATTGGGCAAAGCAAGACTGTACTTGGAAACCTCTGGAGCCGTCTTAATTTTTGACGCATCTAGCTCCAATTGACCCGATAACCTAAATGGAAAAACCACGACTTCATCCAAGCGAATGATACTGTCATATATCTGGTTAAAATCTTGTGCATGAACAGACCAACTGCTGCAGAAGAACGTCAAGATCCATAAACCAATACATCTATTGGACATCCATCATGGCTTTAAACTGATTGCTCTGTGCTACCAAAAAATCAATCAACTCAAACTCGTTTTTCTTTAACAACAATGACTGCGTGGGCACATGTTGGTCACAATACACTAGGAACTCGGGAATTAATGTTCCTGGAAGCGCTAAATCCTGGGTAAAAAATGAGTCGTCATAAACCCTAACCAATAATTCGCTGAGTTTGAGCTGTGGTCCTTGAGGTTGGTCTTCGGTTTTTGGAGCCCCCCTGAGGAGTTTAAACAACGAGACGAAATTAAGCCCATTTTGAAGTCCACGAACCGACATGGGTTGGGCAATATTGTCTACAGAAGATCCGCGATCAATTTCGTAGTAATAGGACTTGAATTCCTCATTTTTGAGTTTTATAAAGGCTGTTTCATTCTCAGGCCCTACGACCACCTCTTCCAAGGCAGTTACTTTTTCTGTAACCTCCACGACCAATCTACCTCGATCTAATGTCTGTTGATCGATAATAATTCGAGCCAAATTGTACTGCAAGGCCATAAAAACCAATTCATCCCCAATACTCACGGGAAGCTCGAACTGACCTTGTTCATCCGTGATGGTGCTCGCATTTGATGTGGTGTTGATCACGTGTTCATTCGGAACATATTGACTCCTGTACAGTACTTGGCCCTTGATCGATTTTGGGCTTTGGGCATACACAGAAAAACTGATCACTACGCCTAACAGGAACAAGAAGTGCTTCATAAAAATGGTTTATGGCACTAAAATAATTCAAAATGCCGAGTATACTCTGCCAATTTGATTCGTTTCGGCGATTGGAGTGGCTAAAGTTTTGTTAATTTACACTTGATTATTTAAGCTATGGCCCACACTTTTAACTATCAATTACTCCTGGCCAGTACAAGCACCATGCCTGGTGAACGCTTTTTGGCCTACCTCAGCGAAGAACTTAAATCGCTTTTTGGTCAGACAAAAACCATCACATTTATACCCTACGCCAGACCATCAGGCATGAGCTGGGATAGTTATACCCGACATGCCAGGCAGACGTTGGCTACTCTGGGGTATTCAGTTAAAGGGATTTATCAATGGGATAACCCGTTGGACGCGATCCGAGAATCTGAGGCATTTTTTACTGGGGGAGGAAATACATTTGCTTTAGTACACAGCTTACACGAGTTTGGCTTGATGGACGCATTGGCCATCAGACTTGCTGAAGGTGTACCCTACTTGGGGTGTAGCGCAGGCACCAATATTGCAGGACTTACCATGCAAACCACCAATGATATGCCTGTTGTTTACCCGGCTAGTTTTAAAACCATGGGCATTCTTCCGTGTACTATAAATGCCCACTACACAGAAGCAATTATCCCCAACCACCAAGGAGAAACACGGATGGGACGCATCCAAGAATTTCAATCATTTAACCCCATTCCTGTGGTGGGTTTGCCGGAAGGCACTTGGTTAAGGGTGAAGGGCCACACCATTAATCTTGAAGGAAATGGCCAGGCAAAAATATTTACCCCAGACCAACCTCCACAATTCACCGATAAAATACCTTTTCATGCAGGACAATACCATGAAAATTCGGACCATTAGCGCCCTGGACACTTATGTAGTACGTCATCCAGTGCTCCGTCCTGGAAGACCTATAGAAACCTGTGCTATGGGCGGTGATGATCGAGAGGACACCATCCACCTTGGAGCATTTGATGTTGTGAACGATCAACTGGTTGGCGTAGCCACACTTTTGGTGGAAAATAGTCCCTATTTCCCAGGACAAAAAGGGGCGCAACTCAGGGGTATGGCAGTGCTTCTAAGTCATCACAGAAAAGGAATTGGCGCCGAGCTGGTCAAGGCCCTAGAGGAACTAGCACGCCAACGAAAGGATGAAATTCTATGGATGAACGCCCGAGTCAGTGCACAGCTATTTTACGCAGCATTGGGCTATAAGGAGATAGGTCCTGTGTTTGACATTGACCCCATAGGCCCCCACTATGTGATGTACCGTTCCTTGTAGAGGAAATTTGTGTTTATTGCGGTAAAAATGAACCAGCTATCGAGAATGAGTGTATTTTTGTGCTGTATTTTGCACTGTTTATCGAATAAAATTCCCTGAAATGAACAAAAAAGTATTATTGATGATCCTCGACGGATGGGGTGTGTCGCCAAATCCCGCTGTTTCTGCCATAGATCAAGCCAATACCCCATTTATCGATGGATTATACCAAACCTACCAACACGCCACGCTGCGCACAGACGGTATGCATGTTGGATTACCTGAAGGACAGATGGGCAACTCTGAGGTAGGTCATATGAACTTAGGAGCCGGAAGAATTGTGTATCAAGATTTGGCCAAAGTTAATTTGGCAGTATCTCAGGGAACATTAGCTCAAGAAGAAGTGATTAAAAAGGCGTTTAACTACGCTAAGGTCCAAGACAAACCGGTTCACTTTTTAGGGTTGTTATCCGACGGAGGGGTACACGCACATATAGAGCACATCAAAGCGCTGGTTGATGCGGGAGAAGCCGCAGGGATTCGCGGGTATATTCACGGATTTACCGATGGACGGGACGTAGACCCCAAAAGTGGTGCAGGGTTTATTCAAGATTTATCCGAGCACTGTGCGGGAAAAAAAATACAATTGGCCACCCTAGTGGGTCGTTACTACGCGATGGATCGCGACAAACGCTGGGAACGCGTTAAAATTGCCTACGACGCGCTTGTCCACCACACAGGAACATTTACCGATGATTTTGTCGGTTCACTACAAGAAAGTTACCGACAAGGGGTGACGGATGAATTTATTCAACCCTTGATTTCAAATCAAGTACCCGAAGCAGATGCGCGCATCAAAGAGGGTGATGTGGTGTTCTTTTTTAATTTCAGAACAGACCGGGGAAGAGAGTTGACACAAGTGCTTAGTCAGGAGGATTTCCACGAACAGAACATGCATAAAATGCAGTTGTACTTTGTCACATTGACCAACTACGACGAATCGTTTGACAACGTTGAAGTGGTATTTAATAAAGATAATATCGAAAAAACATTAGGTGAAGTCATTGCTGACTTTGGCAAAACACAGATCAGAATAGCCGAAACAGAAAAATATCCGCACGTCACCTTCTTCTTTAACGGAGGTAGAGAAACGCCTTATGAAGGGGAATCGCGCATCTTATGCCCCTCTCCTAAAGTAGCTACGTACGACCTACAGCCAGCGATGAGCGCCTTCGACATCAGAGATGCGATCGTTCCAGAGCTTCAGCATGGGACGGCTGATTTTGTGTGTTTAAACTTTGCCAATCCAGATATGGTGGGGCACACTGGAGACTTAGCAGCCGCCATTAAAGCTTGTGAGGTAGTGGATAGTTGCGCCCATTCGGTGATCGACGCTGCCTTGAGTCAAGACTACAGTGTATTGGTGATTGCCGACCATGGAAACTGTGATACGATGATCAATCCTGATGGAACCCCCAATACCGCACACACTACTAATCCAGTTCCCTTCATTTTGGTGGAGCGCGAAAAACGCAGTGTCAAGAGCGGTGTGTTGGGCGATATTGCCCCCACTGTTTTGGACTTGATGGGAATTCCTCAACCAGAGCTCATGACGGGAAAATCACTATTGGCTTAAGACGCATATCGATGATTATACCAAAAAGCACTGAAGAAATAGAGTTGATGCGCGAAAGCGCCTTGATCGTGTCAAAAACATTGGGTATGTTGGCTGGTGAAGTAAAGCCTGGCGTGACTACCCTGGCCTTGGATGCACTAGCTGAAACCTTTATCCGCGACCATGGAGCTTTACCTGGTTTTAAAGGGCTCTATGACTTCCCTAACACCCTGTGTATGAGCCCCAATGCCCAAGTTGTTCACGGAATTCCCAACAACAAGCCCTTGGAAGAAGGAGATATCATCTCGATCGATTGCGGTGCCTTAAAAAATGGTTTTTACGGGGACCACGCCTATACCTTTGCCGTGGGAGAAATCGATCCTGCCACAGAAAAACTGTTGAAAATCACCAAAGAATCGCTCTACGTAGGTATAGAAGCTTTTCGCAAAGGAAACCGGACAGGTGATGTCGGCTACGCCATCCAACAATACACCGAAGCCCATGGGTACGGTGTGGTGCGGGAACTAGTAGGTCACGGACTAGGCAGAAAAATGCATGAAGATCCAGAAATGCCTAATTACGGTCGTAGAGGTCAAGGAAAGCAATTTATCGAAGGGATGGTGGTCGCCATTGAACCAATGATCAACCAAGGCACACACCGAATCAAGCAACTCAAAGATGGCTGGACCATTTTAACGGCTGATGGATTGCCCTCAGCACATTTTGAACACAATGTAGCTTTGGTGAATGGCCAGCCTCAATTGTTGAGTACCTTCAAGTACATCTATGAAGCATTGGGTATTTCGAGCGACGAAGAGAAACCATTTATTTCCGCTTAAATGAAAACCATTTTGCGTTGGGCCTTGCGTTTGATTCCCAGACCATGGCTGATTCAATTCAGCTATGCCGCGGCACCTATACTGGGCTGGTGGTATCGGGGAAATCGCTACATCGACCCTATTGACCAGCGGGGTTATCGAAGTTTTCTGTCCTACGGCTATGGAACAATGCGCGATCAGGTACTGGCACCCGGTACTCTTTCCTTGGAGCGTCATCGACTTTTATGGTTGTTTTTGCAACAAAAAACGGATTTCTTCACCCGCCCTAGAAACCTGATGCACGTGGCTCCAGAACAGGCGTTCTACCGCCGTTTTAAGGCCATGGAGCACCTTTCCGTGACTTCTGTAGATCTGTACTCACCACTGGCAGATGTCAAGGCAGACCTATGTGCCTTGCCGTTTGCGGACCATACATTTGATGTGATCTTTTGCAATCATGTACTGGAACACATTGCTAATGACCAAAAAGCTCTGTCTGAAATGTACCGTGTGCTGAAGCCCGGAGGTTGGGGAATTTTTCAAGTGCCCCAAGATTTGTCCCGGGAGGTGACCTATGCCGATGACTCAATCACGGATCCCAAACAGCGGGCCAGCATATTTGGCCAATACGACCACGTGCGTATCTACGGCAAAGATTACGGAGATCGATTGGCCCAAGCGGGATTTGAGGTGGAAATGGTCGATTTTACCGCAACGCTTTCCCCCAGTGATATTGACCGCTACCGATTGGCGGCTGGTGAATTAATTCCCTGGGTGCACAAGCCACAAAGCGCTAGCTAACGCTTGCCAAAGCCCGGCGTTTCCCAAGTCAGTAAACTTCCATCAGGAGCAGCATAAACGGCAAATACCTCCAAATATGCATCAACTCCACCCGTGCACTGTTGCCGGGTCACCCATGCTTGAGTGCGCTCTAGACCCATAGCCATGAAGGCGGTAGCATAGGCATCCGCTGTGGCACAATCAGGAGCGATCACACTAACGGCAAGTGTAGATGACGGCTGTGCTTTTCCCGTAATTGGATTAATCGTGTGAACAAACTTCTGACCAGTCACTGAATCCAACACAAACTTGCGGTAGTTGCCCGAAGAAGCCATAGCGCCTTTTTTTAGGGTGATGGTCCGAATGGGCTGTGAACGATCTTGGGCTAGTGGGTCGTCAATACCTATACGCCACGGGCTGTTCTTTAGGGTGTTTTGTCCTTTGACCAACACTTCCCCACCGACCTCAATCAAATAGTTGTTAAAGCCTATGCGATCGAGCATCACACCCATACGATCAATAGCATACCCTTTAGCCACAGCATTAAAATCCAAATACATGCCTTTTTTTCCAAATACAATACTGTTTTGATCATTCAACATCACTTGATCATATCCGACCAATGGGCGAAGGGAATCCAAAATTGCTGAACGATCACCTGCTATAGACTCTGGCCCAAATCCCCAAGCATTGACCAGAGGCCCAACGGTAGGGTCAAAAAATCCATCTGTATCCGCATAAACGCGTTTTGAAAGCTGAAACACCTCGGCAAACATG
>Ga0181562_10001731_pt1 | contig 17173 bp, 10 predicted proteins | sample 011ome_26_FD_139344 | JGI IMG/M metagenome (GOLD analysis project Ga0181562, IMG submission 139344) | Coastal salt marsh microbial communities from the Groves Creek Marsh, Skidaway Island, Georgia - 011511BT metaG (megahit assembly) | ecosystem: Environmental > Aquatic > Marine > Intertidal...
ACCATGCAGCAATTTGAGGCCTACAATACCTATTACTATTTGCCTTTGATGTTGGGTCTTATTGGGTTAATATTTATGATAGTAAAAGCCCCAAAAGATGCGTTCTCTGTCTTCCTCCTGTTCTTTTTTACAGGATTGGCAATTATGATTTATCTAAATCCAAGACCTTATGAGCCTAGAGAAAGAGATTATGCCGTTGCAGCTTCTTTCTATGCCTATGCTATTTGGATAGGGTTTAGCGTCATTGCAATTTATAAGTGGGCCATGACAACGGATATGAAACAGTTCAGAAACGGAGTGCTTATTGCACTAGGTTCGGGAGTGTTGTTCTTTTTGGTAGAAACAATTTCTGGAGGAACCCACGAATTTTCGTATTCTATCTTGTTTATGTCTGTAGTGGGAATTGCCATGATTGTGGTTCCAATGTTTCTTCACAAATCGATAAAGAATAAAGCTATTTTAGCCTATATGGCTACAGGAATTGCTCTGTCGGCTCCAGTTATCATGGGAGTTCAAAACTGGGATGACCACGACAGAAGCGACAGGTATTTTGCCAGAGAAATTGCGAAGAATTATCTAAATTCTTGTGATGCAAATGCAATACTATTTTGTTTTGGAGATAACGACACCTTCCCATTGTGGTATGCACAAGAAGTAGAAGGAATTAGAACCGACATGAAAGTAATGAACTATAGTTTATTAAGTTCAGACTGGCACTACAATCAATTGAAACGAAAAACGTACAAAGCTGAGGCAGTTGAAACATTGTTAGACGAACCAGATTTTAGAGCAGGAACGAGAGATATTGTGGTGATAAGCCCAAATAATCAAGCGGTATCTGCTAGAGAGTTTATCGAGTATATGAAGAATGGAAGAGATCAAAATCCACGTGATGCTCAATATGGGTATGGACGAGTTCCGTTCAATAAATTATACATTGACGTAGATAAAGAGGCGGCCATTGCTAGTGGATTAGTAAGGGAAGATCAAAGAGGCAGTATGGTAGATAGAGTAGAGTGGACATTATCGGGAGGCTATATTACGAAAGCTGATTTAGCAATAGTAGATATTTTGGCAGCCTACAAATGGGATAGACCTTTGTGTTTTACCTCTACGGCTATACAAGGAGGAAATAGAGGATTGAGCAAATATTTACAGAATGAAGGAATGACTGCCAAGTTTGTGCCTATTGTTAATCCGGGTCATCACAGAGAAAAAATGTATTCATTGTTGATGGGAGAAGAGGTAGATGTAAATGGAGTAGAAGGAAATGATGGTTTTAATTGGGGTAACATTGAGAAAGAAGAGGTTTTCTGCGATTATTACACAATGAGAATGATTCGGTCTGCCAGAATGCACTACATGCAACTTGCAGAATCATATGTAAATGCAGCATTCAGTTTGGAAAGAGTAAGTGATACAACTGGAAATAAGGAGGCTCAAGTAAAAGAATATCGAGAGCGGGCAGTAGCATTATTGGATAAGCAATACGAGGTGTTCCCAATCAAGAGCTGTAAGATTGATGAATTGTTGAATTACACGGCTATGATGTATTACAGGGCAAAAGATACTGCCAAAGGATATGAAAGATCCAAAGAGCTGGCGGAGTATTACAGCGAGAATATTGATTACTTTGCACGTCAAAATGGAAAATATATCACCGAAATGTTCCAAGAAATAGGTGATTTTATGAGTCATTTTGATGCGCTTGCTCAAGGAACGAGCGATAATTCTTTTGCCTTAGCCAATTTCAATCCAGAAGGCTACCAAGCATTGGCTGCCAAGTTCCAGCAATTGGCAGTGGAGAACGAAAGTTTTAGAGAATTGGTACAACGCGACATTTACACCGTGGGTCAAACCAGAAGACCAGGAGTAATCCCTGTAGATTTTTACCAATATGCGATTCCAAACTTTTTGCCAGATGCTGATAAAGATGGAGTCTCTGATTTTACGGATAGATGTCCTTCAGCACCTGGAAAAATTGAAAAGGCCGGATGTCCTTAAGCCACAGAAAAAATCTTACAAAGAGGTTCCTACGCAAAAGGGGCCTCTTTTTTTTATTTAACTACTAATACTATTTTCATGCCATTTTCAGATTTAAATTTTGCCAATAAAAAAGTTCTTGTGAGGGTTGACTTTAATGTCCCTCTTAATGCTGATTTTAAAATTACCGATGACACCAGAATAAAAGCAGCTTTGCCTACCATTACTAAGATTATTTCTGAAGGTGGAAGTGTTATTTTAATGTCTCATTTGGGCAGACCAAAATTAGGATTCGAAGAACGTTTCTCTCTCAAACATATTGTCGGTCATTTATCTCAGTTAATACAACAAGATGTAAAGTTCTGTGAAGATTCAATTGGAGAAAAAGCACAAAAAATGGCTGCCGATCTGGCCACTGGGGAAGTATTGCTTTTGGAGAATCTGAGGTTTTATAAACATGAAACCGCGGGTAATTTGTACTTTGCGGAGGAGCTTTCCAAGCTAGCCGATTTTTATGTAAATGATGCCTTTGGTACCGCCCACAGGGCTCATGCATCCACAACTATGGTAGCGAATTTTTTCCCGGAAAATAAGTCCTTCGGGAATCTCTTGGAAAGTGAAATTAACAATTTAGAAAAAGTGCTCACCGCTCCCAAAAAACCCTTTACGGCAATTATTGGTGGTGCCAAGGTTTCAGGAAAGATTAATGTGATCGAAAACTTGATGGACAAAGTAACCGATATTATTATTGGAGGAGGTATGAGCTACACTTTTATCAAAGCTCAAGGCGGAAATATTGGAAGTTCTTTGGTGGAAGATAACCAAATTGGTACAGCTCTCGAAATAATAAAAAAAGCGAAAAAATTGGGCGTAAATTTACATATACCAGAAGATACAATTATTGCTGATTCCTTTAGTAATGACTCTAACCAAGCAGAGTGCGATATAGCCGAAATTCCAGAAGGTTGGATGGGATTGGATATTGGCACAAGAACTATCGAAAAATTTAAAACTGTAGTAAAAAATTCAGCTACAATTCTGTGGAATGGACCTATGGGTGTTTTTGAAATGGAAAGTTTTGAGAAGGGAACAAAAGCAATTGCTTACAGCGTGGCGGAAGCTACCGCGAACGGCAGCTACTCCTTAATTGGTGGTGGAGATTCAGTAGCCGCTATTAACAAATATGGGCTGGGCGAAAATGTGAGCTATGTTTCTACAGGTGGAGGAGCCATGCTAGAATATTTGGAAGGAAAAAAGTTACCTGGAGTAGTTGCTATTCAACAAAAGGAAGGGTTCAAACTAAACGAAGAATAATAAATCGATGAGATTTAATTGATTTCTATATCTAAACAACTTTACTTCAAGGTAGCTAACTGAATGTTCATGAAAAAAATAATTGCCTTAGGAGGAAGTACAAGTAAGACCTCTATCAACAAGAAGTTTGCTTATTATACTGCGTCACATATTGAGAGCTCAGACATATTGCCACTTGATTTAAATGATTTTGCTGCTCCTCTCTACAGCATAGATGAGGAGATAGCCAATGGAATACCTAAAGAAGCTAAAAACCTCGTGAAGTTAATTCAAAATGCGGATGGTCTAGTACTTTCATTAGCAGAGCACAATGGGAATTTTACTGCAGGGTTTAAGAATATTTTTGATTGGATGTCTCGCTACGAGCCAAAAGTATTTGCTAACACACCTATTTTGTTGCTTTCTACTTCCCCGGGAGGTAGAGGTGGAGCTTCGGTAATGAGCATAGCATTAGAGAGATTTCCGAGACATGGAGCATCAATACCGGCACATTTTAGCTTGCCTAGTTTTCAAGATAATTTTGTAAATGAGGAACTAACAAATCAAGAACTACAAACAGAATTGATGAACCAAGTTAAGTTGTTTGTCTCATCAATTCAAGATCAATGAGTTTGAGTTGTTTTGCTGATTGAAAAACGAGGATGGCACATATTACACCCAAAAGTCCTCCACAAAGAATATCTAACGGATAATGAACACCTAGATAAATTCTGCTATAGCTTATTGCGCTTGCCCATAAGAAAATTGACCAACCAATTCCTTTAATTCTACTTTTAAGAAAGAAAAAAACCAAGGTAGCTAACCCAAATACATTGCTTGCATGAGAGGAAACAAATCCCCAAGCCCCACCACAATGGTTGTTTACAAGGTGAACTTGTGATTGAATTAACTCGTTGTGACAAGGCCGTGGTCTTTCAAAAACATTTTTAAATGCCTCAACCGAAAGTGTATTGGTAAGGGCAAAAGTAATCACGATGAGTAAGGTTAAAATAGTTCCTTTTTTTGCTCCATAAAATCGATAAAGTAAAACTACTAAAAACCCGTAGAATGGAACCCAAAAGAATTTATGGCTAATCCAGTACATAACGGTATCAAAAAACGAATTGTGTAGCCCGTTTAGGAACAAAAAGAGTTGGGTGTCTAGAAAAAGAAGAAAGTCTAACATGGTAGTTGTTTAATCTTTTCGCTTGAAAGAGTTCGTACATTCATCTCCTTTATTAAAGGAATAGGAAAGTGAAAATCCAGCAAAGAAATACCAATCTTTTAGGGCAGGGTTTCCTCTGTCGTTTCCGATGTTTTGATTTCCTATTTGGTTATAACTTCTATCAGCCAATATAGGAGTTAGAATTCCAGATTCGCTAGCTAATATTTGCGGATCAACGTATTTTCCACTTACGTCATCTAAGAAGTCGGTAAACAAAATTCTTGCTCCGTATTCAATGGACCAAGCCCAATTTTTATTAATATTCTTTTTAAAACCAATTCCTACCGGAAGAGCCAATTGATTTAGCTTATAATAGTCATTTGGATTAGCTGAGGTGTTTTGACCTTCGGTGCCCAAAGCTTGCAAGTCGTACCAACTGTCATTGTACAGTCCTTTGGGTTTGAAGTTGTAACCAGCAATTCCAAAAAACAAATAAGGTGTTTTGTTCAGTTTTTTTGTTTGACCTACTCTATATTTATTAAAATTCACTTCCATAATTGCCCCTAACTCTAACAGAGTGGTTTGGAAATTTAAGTCTCTATTTCGTTGCCAGTCATCTGTTGATTGAATGTCGTAGGCTTCCACTTTTCCATAAGTAAACTGCAGTCTGAAGGAATATCTATCGTTCCGATGATTTCTTTTGTACATAATTCCCAAAGCGGGATTTGTGTTTTTGTCAAAGTGCTTTGAATTTAAGTCTCCAATGTAGTAAGAAGAGCCAAAAAAGAATGAAACTTCTTCGCTTTGTGCTATCAGCAAGCTTGATAACAGAGTAAATGTGAGTAATAGGAGGGTGTTTTTCATTATGAATAATTACGAAGTCAAGCTATATTTATTGTACTAATTGGTGATAAAGATAAGAATCTTAAACGAAAGTTGAGACAATTAAAAACCAACCCCCGTTTAAGGAGATTGGTTTTATATGGGTGAATTGTTATCGGGCAATTATTCAAACGCGTGGTTTGCTTTCTCTTTTATTCCTTTGTATAACTTTTCGGAGGAATCCATGATTTATTTCTCGTTTTTAGCTGAATAGGTAGCAGAATCCGCTCCTCCAAATATTTTTTTGAGGATTGTTAGTCCCATGTTAGATAGTTTTTCAGTTATGTTAGTACTAATATAAAACAACTATTGAATCAATTTGTTTTACAGCACAATGTTAACAATCTTTTTGGGTACAATTATCAATTTCTTAATTGCTTTACCTTCCAAGTAATGAGCGGTTTTTTCGTGCGCTAGTATCTCCTTTTCAATTTGTTCCTTAGTCAGTTCGGTAGGAAGTTCGATTTTAAACCTCATTTTTCCGTTAAATGAAACGGGATAAGTATGATTTGCCTCGACCAAAAATTCAGGGTTAAACTTAGGCCAAGCAGCAAAAGTGATCCTTTCTTTATTGCCCAATTTGCTCCACAACTCTTCACAGATGTGAGGCGCATAAGGAGAAATAAGTACAAGTAATTCGCTCAAAATGTGCTTATTGTTGCATTTTTGTACGGTGAGTTCGTTCACGGCTATCATCAAGTTACTCACTATGGTGTTGAACGAATACCGCTCCAGGTCTTCGGTTATTTTTTTGATAGCTGTATGAAGCGTTTTGAGTGATTTTTTGTCGGGTTCTTCCTCCGTCACCACAATGGTTTCTCCTTCGTGAAATAGTCGCCAAAGTTTTTTTATAAAATTACTCACACCGCTTATTCCATTCGTGTCCCAAGGTTTAGCTTGCTCTAGTGGTCCCAAAAACATTTCGTAACAACGCAAGGTGTCGGCTCCAAATCGCTCCACCAACTCATCTGGAGTTTGCACGTTGTATTTGGATTTACTCATTTTTTCTACTTCGCTTCCGCAAATGTAATCTCCGTTTTCGTTGGTAATGAATTCTGCGTTTTTGTATTCTGGTCTCCAATTTTTGAAGGCTTCTTGGTCAAGAATGTCATTTTTAACGAAATTGATATCAACTGGGAGTTGCAAGGGAGTTTTGATTTCATATTTTATTCTACCAGTGGATTGCCCATCCTTTAAAAGGATTTCGTTAGTCTTGTTATTAATTTCTTTTTCTATTTTTCTAGATTCCAAAATAGTTTCGTGCTCTTCCTCAGATAATTTTCCAAATAAATTTTGAGACTTCACCAAGGTATTCAATTTATCTTTGGAAATAAATAAAGGAGGTAAGGAGTAATTACCTGAATTTTTTCTTAATAGTGAATATACAAAACTACTTCTCCCCAAAATCATCCCTTGGTTAATCAATTTCTTGAAAGGCTCTTCAAACGAAATGAATCCCATATCGTATAAAAACTTAGTCCAGAAACGTGAATACAACAAATGTCCTGTTGCGTGTTCGGCTCCTCCAATGTATAAATCTACTTGCCCCCAATAATCTGCTTTTTCTTTAGAAACAAATTCCCCTTCGTTTTTAGGATCCATGTAGCGTAAAAAATACCAAGAACTTCCTGCCCATCCTGGCATGGTGTTCAATTCCATTGGCCAAGTGCACGAACCGTTTTGTTTGTCATTCGTTTTAAGAATCTTTTTGTTCCTACACCAACTCCAAGTGTTTGCATTTCCCAAAGGTGGATCTCCATCTTCGGTTGGTAAATACTTTTCTACTTCTGGTAATTCTATGGGTAAAAACTCATCTTCAATTACTTTAGGTATGCCGTTTTCGAAAAACACCGGAAACGGTTCGCCCCAATATCTTTGTCTCGAGAAAATAGCATCTCTCAATCGGTAATTGGTCATTCCTTTGCCACACCCTTTTTCTTGGATGGCATTGATTGCTACACCTATTGCTTTTTTGGCACTTAATCCATTCAAGAAATCTGAATGAGTCAATATAGCAGATTTATCTTCGCAAGCTCCTTCCGATATATCTACGTTTTCAAAGATGTTTTTGATTTCGATGCCAAAATGATTGGCAAAAGCCCAATCTCTTTGGTCGCCTGCTGGCACTGCCATCACTGCTCCAGTTCCGTATCCAGCCAACACGTAATCTCCAATCCATATTTGTACTTTTTTTCCCGTAAAAGGATGGAGGGCAAAAGCACCTGTGTTTACTCCAGTAATGTTTTTTACATCGGCTTGTCTGTCACGTTCGGTTTTCAAACTCGCTTGATGAATGTAGGCCTCTACTTCTTCTCTTTGTTCGTCAGTTGTAATTTTGGTGACCAATTCGTGCTCTGGTGCAAGCACCAAAAAGTTTACTCCAAAAACAGTGTCGGGACGAGTGGTAAAAACTTCGATAAATTTCTTTTCTTCAATACTGTTTTTTGAAGACTGAGGACTGAGGACTGCGAAGTGAAGGGATGCTCCCTTCGATTTTCCAATCCAATTTCTCTGTTGTTCTTTGATAGAATCGCTCCAATCGATGGTATCCAATCCTTGAAGCAATCGTTCGGCATAAGCAGTAATTCGCATGCTCCATTGGCGCATCAATTTTTGCATCACGGGATGACCTCCTCGTTCAGAAACTCCGTCTTTTATTTCGTCATTTGCGAGTACTGTTCCTAGCGCTGGGCACCAGTTTACCATCGTATCCGACAAAAACGCCAAGCGGTAATTCATCAATATGTCGCTTTGTTCTTTCTCCGTAAATTTACGCCATTGGTCGGCGGTAAATATTTCCGTTTCCTCGCATGCAGCTTTTACATGTGCATTTCCTTCTGTTTCAAACACAGAAATAAGCGTTTCTATTTTTTCGGCTTTGTTGGATTCTTTGTTGTACCACGACCCAAATATTTGTTTAAAAATCCATTGAGTCCATTTGTAATATTCGGGCGAGGATGTTTTTACTTCTCTGTCCCAGTCAAACGAAAATCCTATTTGGTCCATTTGCTGGCGGTACCGTTCTACGTTTGTTTTGGTAGTTACTTCGGGGTGTTGTCCCGTTTGGATAGCATACTGCTCGGCTGGCAAACCAAAGCTGTCGTATCCCATGGGATGAAGAACATTGTATCCTTGGTGTCGTTTGTAACGTGAATATATATCCGAAGCAATGTAACCCAGAGGATGCCCTACATGGAGTCCAGCTCCCGAAGGATAAGGAAACATATCCAAAGAATAAAATTTTGGTTTCTCAGAACTATCTTGAGCGGCAAACGTCTTGTTTGTGGCCCATTCTTTTTGCCATTTTTTTTCTACTTCTCTGTGATTGTATTCCATTGTGATTTCTTTGCGTGTGTTTTCTGAGGGCAAAGTTAGCAATTTTCGATTGTTCCTTTTTATTCTAGGGTAAGAGAGTTTTGGTTTGTGTGTGATTATTCTCGATTTATTTTTTGTATTATTGAAATAACAAGTGTATCAAGGCGTTAGCCTTTTTGTATTATAACCTTTTGCTTATGAGTTCCGTCCTTACCAAATTGATCACCATTGTCAACCATTATCACAATGGAGATGAATCTATTGCTTTTAGAATGCTCATGGACTGCGTGATTGATACCCACGACCAGGATATATACAAAAAGGCTTTGGTGATAAACGAATTACGTGAATCTTCTCAACAAAAGAATGCGGTTGACAAGGCCCTTGAGTTGATTGAAGAATTGAAGGGGTTTCCGTATCGGGAGAGTGAGGCAAACAAGTTGCTCCTAGATGCCAAGGGCATTCATAAGAAATACAGTAGTTTTCATCTCGAGAATGTGGACTTAGAGATACGTACTGGTGACGTGTGGGGATTGGTAGGGGAGAATGGAAATGGAAAAACTACCTTGTTAAAGATTTTGGCGAATCAGATACATTACGATAGAGGAGAACTACATTTTAATATTCCCTCTCGCTCTGCGTACGAATTGCGAACCAAGTTAGCGTATATTCCACAGCGAACGGCTAAGTGGTTTGGTTCGGTAAAATACAACTTACAATATACCGCTTCCAATTACGGAATTTATGGGGAGATGAATGAATTGTATGTGCTCATGTACATGATTCGATTTGGGTTGTGGCGTTTCAGGGGGCACAAATGGAATGAGCTTTCCTCGGGATACAAAATGAGGTTTGAGCTGGTAAGAACTTTACTCCGAAAACCGACCATTTTGCTCTTGGATGAACCACTTGCCAACTTGGATGTATTAGCGCAACAGCTTATTTTGGAGGATTTAAAAAATATTTCTGACAGCGTTTCTAATCCAATTGGAATCATACTAAGCTCTCAGCAATTATTCGAAGTAGAAAAAATTTCAGACAAAGTACTTTTTCTAAAAAACGGAAAACCTACTCATTTGTCCACTGCCAATAAAGAAAAAGATGAATCGACCCTGACAGTCATGGAATTAGACAGTTCTGCGAGCAAAGAAGAGTTGTATTCTGCCTTGAAAAACTATGAAGTATTGGAAATTGTATACAACGGAGGCTTGTATGTAATCCAAGTAAAAAATCAATCTTTTACCGAGGTATTGGGTGAACTGATTGCTCACTTTATACAGATAACTTATGTGAGAGATATTTCAAAATCATCCCGAAGACTTTTTGTTTAACCCCATTCCTTGTCATTTTATGAAACTTCATTCCAAACTTACCAAATACCTCGTAGAGAATCATCCGTTGCTTTTTCATTCCAAGTTCTTCCAATTAATGGGAGTAGGGATTGTGATGTGGCTTTTTTCATTTCTCATAGGATATGCGCTTACCACAGTTTCGGTACTTCGAAACGAGTCCGTGGATTCGTATTACTTCGAATCCTTTTTTGTGTTATTCCATGTAATTACGGTCATTGTAGTGTTGAGCATTTGGGCAATTCATTTTTTTAAGATGAAACCAGTTAGGAATTTTTACCCGCTTCGAAAAGGGTATTTTACCTTGTTGTTTTTTCAATTGATGCTCCCTTTCTTGCTCATGGTTTCGGTGTACATTCCTTTTCACGAAGGAGTAATTGCAAAAACTAAACGGTTGCTTCCTCTCGAAGAGTTCAAAAAAGACAAAAGAATTTTGAACCTAGGGTTTCCATTTCTCATTACCAATACAGCAGATTATTCGTTTGAAAATAAAGCTTATCCTGCGCCATTTCCTCTCGAATTTTACAAGATTTATGACGACCAAGAGGAAGTAAATTCATTTTATCAGAAGAATTATGATCCTAGTTTTGCTCAACAAACTTATGTCACAGAAGCTCAAATTCAGCAAGCTGAGCCATTGCGAAGTTACTTGGAGTCCAATGATTCTGCGCTGCAATTAAATGGAACTAGCTATATTTTTTATAAATCCAGGAAGGTGTATACCAGTTCGGATTCGTGCGACTTTAATAACCTCATCTCCGAATTTGTTACGATTCCGAGAGAGTTAACAAATAGAATTACGGAAAGTGGTCTGGAAAATTTTTCAACAGCTTTTTTGGTAAACTATAAGTCCAACACACCCGGAGGGTTTTTCTCAAGCTATGACTATTACGATGAGTACGAATTCAAAAATTTAGATTCATTATTTGTGGCTCGCGACCTTCCTCTAATTTATGAAATTGCGGTTAAAAAAGACTACGAAACTCTCGAGAAGAGAATAGAAGAGTTTGTCCAAGTGGCGGCAAAGTACGGAGTTCCACATCATCTTGACATTCCTCTTTTGGTGAGCTATTGGAAAGAGAAACAGATGAAAGAATTTGGTGTAAATGTGGTTAAAACTTACCGGCTCGATAATAGTTATGGCAATCAATATCCTATCGAAAATGAAATTTATAAATACTACTCAGAAACCGAAAAAAGGATGCTTCGGAAATACCTTTTTGTCGAAACAGACGATTTCTCAAAGTTGAACTCGAATTTTCAGAGTGCTCATTTTTCAGATGATTATACCGAAATATATTACGTATTTCTTATGATGGCATTTTTGCTGTCATCTTTTGTTCTTTGGTTTGAGTTTATGGAAATCAAGCCCTTCTTGTTGAGTATTCCGGTTGGCGGAGTCCTTACGATTCTCATTATATTACTAATGATTGGTTTAAATTCTCCCGAAGCATTGTCTCAAGATGTAAATAGAGGGATTGTTTTGTTTTTCTTATGCTCCATTTTGGGGTTGGCAATTTATTACGTCAAGTCCTCTACGACCAATCGTTTTTTTGCCTCCATCTTACTTAATTTGGGATACGTTTTGGTTCATTTTATTTTGTGGTACTTTTTCTTGGTATTGAATAAAGCAACCAAACGCTATATTCTGGATGAATCAAATAATTGTGGAAACACCATTTCGCACGAACTTTTTCCGTGGATAGAACATCCTGTGTGTTTTCTCTTTTTTGGGATGATTAGCGTGTTTTTGTACTACAAATTGATTCCAATTTGGAAGTCGAAAAAAGAGTAACAAAAAAAACCGCGAAACCTTCTTGAGATTTCGCGGTTTGAAATGGTTGTAAGGCTTCTACTAACTTTGCTTAATATCCAACAACTCCATGTCGATCGTTCTATTTACCATATCTACTTTGGTGATTTCTATGGTTACTTTTGTTCCCATTTTGAGCTCGTCTCCGTATTTCTTTCCTACCAGTTTTTTTCCATCTTCTTCAAAATAAAATCTATCTTGCTTGATGGCATTGATACGAATCAATCCTTCGCACTTATTTGCCGTGATTTCTACAAAAATTCCGTAGCTCGTCACTCCAGAAATGGTACCCGCAAACTCTTGCCCCACTTTGTCTTCCATAAATACCACTTGCATAAACTTGGTCGAGGCTCTTTCGGCTTCGGTGGCTTTTTTCTCTTGGTTCGAAAAATACTTGGCCTGTTGTTCTATCTCGTCTTCATTAATATTTGGTGGTTTCTTGTCCAAGAAGTTTTGCAAAATACGGTGAAGCATCAAATCTGGGTAACGCCTGATGGGCGAAGTGAAATGCGAATAGTAATCAAATGACAATCCGTAATGGCCAATGTTTTCGGCCGAATACACAGCTTTTGCCATGGACCGGATGACCATCGGTCCTATAAAATCTACCTCTCTGTTTTCTTTTGCCTCCGTCAGTAGGTTGTTAAGAGCAAAAGAAAGTGGTTTGTTGGCTACTTCCTTTATTTCATAACCATTATCCGCTAAAAATCGGTGCAGATCTGCGATTTTTTCTTCGCTCGGCTGGTCGTGAATTCTGTAGATATTGGGGTATTTGGCTTGCCCTTTTTTTGGCACTCCTATAAATCGCGAAACATGCTTATTGGCCAAGAGCATAAACTCTTCTACCAATTTGTGCGCTTCCTTGGATACCTTGAGTTTTACACCCTCGGGTTTTCCATTCACTACCACAAATTTTACTTCCGTACTTTCAATATTCAATGCTCCGGCATCCATCCTTCGTCCTCTCATTATTTGAGCTAAGTCGTTGAGGGAGTTTATTTCTTTTTGGAAATCTCCTTTTTTGGTTTCTATTCTTTCTTGGGCTTCCTCGTAGGTAAATCTCCTGTTGGAGTTGATTACGGTTCTACCAAACCAGCTATTTTTTACATTTGCCTCTTTGTCTAGTTCAAATACAGCCGAAAACGTCAGTTTTTCTTCGTTGGGACGTAGCGAACATACTTGGTTCGACAACACTTCTGGCAACATGGGCACCACTCTGTCTACTAAATACACAGAGGTTCCTCGCACTACCGCCTCGTCATCTATGATGGTTCCGGGAACTACATAATGCGATACATCCGCAATGTGAACACCTACTTCTATATGTCCATTTTCTAGTTCTCGGTACGAAATGGCATCGTCAAAATCTTTGGCGTCAAATGGGTCGATGGTAAGCGTATCAATGTTTCTAAAATCTCTTCGTTTGGCGATTTCTTTATTAGAAATTGTAGTGTCTACTTCTTCTGCAGCTTTCAGTACTTCTTGCGGAAACTCGTAAGGAAGTTCAAAATCCTCCATGATGGCATTCATTTCGGTATTGGTTTCACCCGATTTCCCTAATACTTTGATTATTTTTCCAAAGGGTGAGTTCAGTTTTTCGGGCCAATTCATAAGCTCCACAATTACTTTGTCTCCATTCTTTGCCTTGTTGAGGTGTTTTAAGTCAATAAAGAAATCTACATGAATTCTTCGGCTATCGGTAATGACAAACGCAAACTTTTCTGAAACTTGAAGTGTCCCAACAAATTCTATTTTTTTTCTTTTTAAAACTCTCTCCACAGCTCCTTCAGGTTTTTTCTTTCGAGAATTTTTGATTAAGGAATAACTCACCAAGTCGCCATCTAGGGCGTTTCTGGTTTTCTCTTTTGAAATATATATGTCATCCTCTCCGTCTTGCAAAATATAGGCACTCCCTTTTGAGGTAAATTCAATGACTCCTTCGTTGCTCGAAAAACTAGAGGCCATCACAAATCCATTGTTTTGCGGAATTATTACTTTGTCTCGGTGCATATCCTCCATAATTTGGTGGACCAATTTTTTTTTCATCTGCTGATGAAATCCGAGGGCTTTTGCAACCTGTTTGGAATTGTAAGAGTTTGTTGTAGATTCTGAAAGTACTTGTATAATCTTTCTTTTAAGCCCTTTTTTTAGGCTTTTTTCTGTCTTTTTTGACATAAATTGTCGGTTATTTTTTTGTTAATAGATTAGCTGTAAAAACTTGTAATAGTAGTTTTAACCAATCTTTTGTATAAAGATACAATTAAACTATCTAACTCAATAAAAATATATATGAACCTAAAATCAAGAAAATGAAAAGAATAATTACAACAGTTGTCTTAATTGGATTAATGTTGCCTAATTTGAATGCTCAACAAACATCAGAGGAAGCTACAAAAAATGTAGATCAAGGTGTGTTGGCTCAAACAGACGAAAAAGAGGGAGATGGATGGAAGAAAGGAGGGACTTTTGCTGTGAATTTTGGTCAAGTTGCTTTGTCAAATTGGCAAGGAGGTGGTCAAAGTAGTGTGTCCGGAAACTCGCTTTTAAGTTTATTTGCCAACTACAAAAAAGGAAAAAAAGCTTGGGACAACTCTTTGGATATGGCTTATGGACTTATCAGTCAAGACAACGGACCGTGGATTAAGAGTGACGATAGAATTGAACTGAACTCAAAATACGGGCAACAATTTAAGAAAAACAAAAAGTTGTATTACGGTGGATTGTTGAACTTTAGGTCGCAGTTTGCTCCTGGATTTGGGGACGCAACCAATACCAATGTAATTTCTAGAATTATGTCGCCTGGTTACCTTACTGGTGCAATAGGGATTGATTACAAACCGAACAAGTCTTTGTCTATGTTCTTGGCACCTGTTTCGTACAGAGGGACATTCGTTTTGGATGATGCGCTTAATGCCGTTGGTGCTTTTGGTGTAGACACTAACTCTAGATTGAGAAACGAATTGGGAGGATTGTTTATGGTAAAATATCAAAAAGATGTAATGAAAAACATAAACTTAAAAACACAGTTAACGTTATTTTCGAATTACATCGAGAGTCCTCAAAACATTGACGTGTTGTGGGATATGTTGATTAGTATGAAAATTAATAAATATATCTCAGCAAGTATTTCTACCACATTGATTTACGATCACGACATTTTGTTGCCATTAACTGCAAAGGACGAATATGGAAACGAAATATCTTTTTCGGGAAGAAGAGCCCAATTCAAAGAGGTATTAAATATTGGATTTAGCTATAAGTTTTAACCTAGAATTAAACTTATAAAAAAAGGCTCATAACTATTGAAAGAGCCTTTTTTTATGTCAATATTTTTTCCGCCTGCGATTTGTCTAAACGCAATTGGTTTTTTAGTTGGTCCAATCCTTCAAATTTTACTTCCGATCTTAATCTTTTTACAAAATTCAACGTAATTTCTTTTCCATAAATATCACTGGAAAAGTGGAGTAAGTGAACTTCTACCGATACATTATCCATAGAGTTTACGGTGGGGTTTGTTCCAATATTCAACATCGCTTTGTGCCACTTGTTGTCTACTTTTGCCCAAGCTGCGTAGGCTCCATTTTTAGGAATGATCTTTTGTGCATCTTCAATGTATAAATTTGCAGTGGGAAACCCAATTTTATGCCCAATTCGTTTTCCCTCAATCACTTCGCCAGTCAACGAAAATGGGTACCCCAAATAGTTGTTCGCCAAATGAATGTTTCCGTCCAAAATGGCGGTTCTGATTTTAGTTGAACTTACATTAATGTCGTTAATGTCTTGGGCAGAAATCTCCTCTACCTCAAAACTGTATAATTCACTCAATTCCTTCAGGTAGTTAAAATCTCCTTCTCTGTTTCTGCCAAATTGATGGTCATACCCAATTATTAGGGTGGATACTTTTATTTCCTTTACTAAAAAATCGCGTACATACTCAATGGCTGAAATCCTCGAAAACTCTTTGGTAAAAGGATAAATGATCAGGTGATCAATGCCAGACTTTTCTAAACGTTCTATTTTTTCTTCTAGCGTGTTTATCAGCTTTAGGCTATCATTTTCTGGAAATAAAACTAGTCTTGGATGCGGAGCAAAAGTAAGCATCACCGATTCACCGCCTGCTTCAGCTGCTTTTTGTTTGAGCGACTCAATAAGCTTTTGGTGACCAAAATGAATTCCATCAAAAGTTCCTACGGTCAGAAACACTTTTTTGTCCGGATTAAATTCAGCTATATTTCTGTATATTTTCAAGTAAATTGGGTTTACTTCTTCAAAGGTATTTTTTTTCTTTAAATCTATTGGTTATTGTTTCAAAAAAAGTAATTTTGTACCAAATTTGAATTTTCAATTTAACCTAACTCAAATAATATGACTGTAAAAGGAAAAATTTCTCAAGTAATTGGCCCCGTAGTTGATGTTACATTCAGTGACCAAGAATCTCTACCAAAAATACTTGATGCACTTAAAGTAACAAAAGCAAACGGAGAAGTTGTTGTTCTCGAATGTCAACAACATACTGGAGAAGATACAGTAAGAACAATTGCAATGGATGCAACAGAAGGTTTAAGAAGAGGATTGGAGGTGACTGCTACAGGAGCACCTATTAGCATGCCTACTGGAGACCAAATCAAAGGAAGATTGTTCAACGTAATTGGAGATGCAATTGATGGATTGGGTGAAACTACGCAAGAAAACAAAAAAGCTATTCATGCGAAGCCACCAAAGTTCGAAGATTTGTCAACTTCTACAGAGGTATTGTTTACAGGAATTAAGGTAATTGATTTGATTGAGCCTTACTCAAAAGGAGGAAAGATTGGATTGTTTGGAGGAGCAGGAGTAGGAAAAACGGTATTGATTCAGGAGCTTATCAACAACATTGCCAAAGGACACGGAGGACTTTCGGTGTTTGCAGGAGTAGGAGAAAGAACGAGAGAAGGAAACGATTTGATGAGAGAAATGCTTGAGTCAGGAATTATCCGATACGGAGAGAAATTCATGGAATCTATGGAAAATGGAGGATGGGATTTGTCTTTGGTAGACAAAGAAGAAATGAAAGAATCTAAAGCGACTTTCGTTTTTGGACAAATGAATGAGCCTCCTGGAGCAAGAGCAAGAGTTGCGCTTTCTGGATTAACATTAGCAGAATATTATCGAGACGGAAGTGGAGATGATAACGAAGGAGGAAAAGATATCTTGTTCTTTATCGATAACATTTTTAGATTTACACAAGCAGGTTCTGAGGTATCAGCACTTCTTGGGCGTATGCCTTCTGCGGTAGGTTACCAGCCTACATTGGCTTCGGAAATGGGAGCGATGCAAGAGAGAATTACTTCTACCAAGAGTGGTTCTATTACTTCGGTACAAGCGGTATACGTA
>Ga0181562_10001733_pt1 | contig 17163 bp, 10 predicted proteins | sample 011ome_26_FD_139344 | JGI IMG/M metagenome (GOLD analysis project Ga0181562, IMG submission 139344) | Coastal salt marsh microbial communities from the Groves Creek Marsh, Skidaway Island, Georgia - 011511BT metaG (megahit assembly) | ecosystem: Environmental > Aquatic > Marine > Intertidal...
CAAACACAAAAATCATGGCGGGCTGTTTGAGTACAGTTTATCGCCACTCCACTTCAAGGTTCACCCTGACACCAGTCTCAGCCTCAATATTCAAGCCGGGTTTATTCGCGAACAGGATAGTCTGCTCGGGACCACCGTCGGATCAGCGCTGGGGCAGTTTAAACAGAGTTCGACACGCTTTGCGGGTATCAACGGTTATCTGCAGCTGGGTGCCAAATGGCAGGGAATTTTCGCTCTCTACCAAGGCATAACTGACCGCCCTGCAGGAGCCGCAATGCAGCCAGATACGCCCCTGCTCGATCTCGAGTCAGCTGTTCGCAGTCAGTCCTGGGCGCTGAGTTTATACAGCTCGCCGAATTGGCAGAGAGACGACCAACTCAGTATCACGCTGCAGCAACCCCTGCGTGTGGACAGTGGTCACGGAAGGCTGCGTATCGCCAGCGATCGAACGCCTGATCGGCAGGTTCGATACAAAACCATTCACTTCGATCTTCAACCCAAGGGCCGCGAGCAACATCTTGAGCTGCGCTATCAATTCAAGTGGGGCCGCCAACAAACTCATGAGGACACTTTAAACGGGACTGTGAGAGATAGCGCTCAGCAGGCTGTTAGTGTCTCAGTCCGAGTCGAATACCACCATCAGCCTGAGCACAATCCTCTGACCCGAGGTTATGGGCTGGTGGAATTGTCACTATTTAAGCCACTATCCGACTAGTTGTCTCTTTCTGCTTACGCCTTAAAGCTTTACCATAGCGACTTCAGAATGGACTGAATGGAAGAGAGAGTTAAATGGCCAAAAGAAATGCGTTTTATGCACAATCTGGAGGCGTCACATCCGTGATCAACGCCTCTGCCTGCGGAGTCATTGAAACCTGCCGCGCCAATAAAGACAAAATCGGAACTCTATACGCTGGGAAAAATGGCATTATCGGCGCGTTGCTTGAAAACCTGATCGACACCAGCAAAGAATCTCGAAACGCAGTCGCATCACTTAGGCACACCCCCGGTGGCGCCTTCGGATCCTGTCGCTACAAGATGCAAAATATCGATGACAACCCGGCCGAATATGAGCGTCTGGTCGACGTGTTCAAAGCGCACAATATCGGTTACTTCTTCTATAACGGCGGCGGCGACTCTGCCGACACCTGCCTCAAAGTAGCACAGATTGCTGAACGCATGAATTACCCGATTCAGGCCATTCATATTCCCAAAACCATCGACAACGACCTGCCGTTTACCGACTGCTCACCCGGCTTTGGTTCAGTGGCAAAGTATGTCGCCGTTTCAACCAAAGAGGCGAGCCTTGATATCGCCTCAATGGCCGCATCATCGACCAAGATTTTTATTCTTGAGGTGATGGGCCGCCACGCCGGCTGGATTGCCGCATCGGGCGGGTTGGCGGCAGAGCAGGCAGGTGAACCACCGCATATTATTGTATTCCCGGAAATTCCATTTGTGCGTGAAGAGTTTATTGCCAAGGTCGACGCCACAGTGGCAGAAAAAGGCTACTGCGTGGTGGTTGCCTCGGAGGGCGCCAAGTATGCTGATGGCGCATTGATCTCCGGCTCGCTGCATAAAGATGCCTTTGGTCATCAGCAGCTCGGTGGTGTTGCTCAAACTCTGGCGAGCATGGTCAAACATAGCCTCGGCCACAAGTATCACTATGCCCTGTCAGACTACCTACAGCGCTCGGCGCGTCATATCGCCTCGAAAACTGACGTCGAACAGGCCTATGCCGTCGGTCGCGCCGCAGTCGAAAAAGCCCTCGAGGGCAAACGCGGAATTATGGTCACCATCGAACGCGGCAAGAGCAAGAAATACAGCTGGTCGCTGGGCGAGGCGCCGCTCAGCAAAGTCGCTAATGTCGAGAAGAAAATGCCCCGCTCATTTATCACCAAAGATGGCTTTGGCATCACCGCCAAAGCGCGCGAGTACCTACAGCCGCTAATCGTAGGGGAAGATTATCCACCGTTTAAAAATGGTGTCCCCCAGTATGCCAAGCTGAAAAATCATCTGGTCGACAAAAAGCTCGAGACAAGCTTTGAAGCTTAACGACTAAGAGCTGTTAGTTAACTATCGTAGACTGCGCGCGGAAGCGCTTCACCCTGTAAAAAGGCGCGCAGATTCTCAACGGTCTGATCTATCAGCCGCTGCCGTGACTGCCGCGCAACCCAGGCGCAGTGAGGTGTCACAATCAGATTGGGAATACGTGTGTCGAGTAACGGATTGCCATCGCGGGGAGGCTCGCGGGTTAACACATCAACCCCGGCTCCGGCGATGCTGCCGCTTACTAGCGCGTGTTTGAGCGCCGACTCATTAACTAGGCCGCCTCGCGCCGCATTGATCAGAATCGCCGACGATTTCATCGCTGCCAACTCGGCCTGATCAATTAAATTGCTCGTCTCAGGCGTCAACGGACAATGCAGGCTGACAATATCGGCGACGGCTAAAAACTCGTCAAATTCCACCCGCCGGATATCATCCTGGTCATATCTCGGGTAATGCCGCCCCGGGAGTGCCGCATAGATAACCTTCATACCAAAGGCCTCACCCACTTTCGATACTGCGCGCCCCAGCTCGCCGGCACCGACAATGCCAAGTACTTTGCCCTGTAATTCCTCCACCGGGAAGCCGAGCAAACAGAAAAAGGAATTTTTCTGCCAGGTTCCATCCGCTGCCACGCGCTGATAGTCGGCGAGTTTAGTGGTCAGCGACAGAATCAGCGCCCAGATATGCTGCACTACCGAGCCAGTGCCATATTTCACTGCATTGCACACCGCCACACCCCGCTCAGCCGATGCCCGCAAATCGATTACATCAGTGCCTGTAGCCAGCACCGAAATCATCTTTAAGCCCGGAGCCACTGACAGACTGAGGGCATTGACTGGCGCCTTGTTAGTCAGAACAATCTGGCTATCGGCAATGCGCTCACCCACCTGTTCTGGCGATGTCTGCGGGTAAACCGACCAGTTCACTGGTAGAGCGAAGAGAGCATTTAAATCCAGATCATCGGGCCCGAGAGTATCGGCGTCGAGAATAACGGCGTTTATCGTCTCACCCATATTATTGTGCATCCCAGAATTTACGCATCTCCACATAGAGAAACGACGCAGTCCAAGTAATCAGTACCAGCCCGGTGAGCGACTCAATGCCAACCAGATAACGCAGATCACCAATCGGCACAATATCGCCAAAACCGAGAGTGGTAAATGTGGTGAAAGAAAAGTAAGCACAGTCGAGCAATGTGCCAGTGAAGGTCCCGGTATACGTCCCCTCGAGGTGGCCCCAACCCGAATTATGGTGCATAACATAATAGGCCAGCGCAAACAGCCAGATCTCGATAACGTGCGCTATCAACGCCCCGAGCACGCCCAGCACAATTCTGAAGCGATGGGGTACCGCCAGTTTCGGCATCAGCAGGGTCATTTGAAAGAGAATTTCATAGTGAATAACCACCGCCAATGCGACAATGGCACTGACAACAAAAAGCACTGTAATCATATTGTCTATTCCCTTTTCTATTCTGGCTTCTATTTACTTTTTTAAGCTCGCGCCGGGGGATTTGCCGCTGCGCGCTATGATATTACCCTGCAACATCGCATAATACGCGTCACCCGTTGATCAGCAATATGTAACACTATTCTTTAACCAGCTTCAGGACAAAAAAACCATGTCTGCAGTGCTCAGTCTCTACCAGAAAAGCGTCTTGCGTCACCCCCTCGGTGCCATTTTTGCCGTTCTAGCTCTAGCGCTGGCCATGGCCTTTGGATTGCCCAACTTCAAGCTCGACGCCTCGGCAGACTCCCTGACTCTGGAACATGACGATGACCTCAACTATTTTCGTCAGGTAGTCCAGCGCTATGGCAGCGACAACTTTTTGATTGTGACCTTTTCACCAAAACAGGGCGACCTGTTTGATGACGAGAATCTGCAGGTACTCTCATCCCTACGCGATGAGTTAGCCAAAATAGAGGGTGTTGAGAGCATGCTCTCGCTGCTGGATGTACCCCTACTTTACAGTCCAAAAATTGGCGTGGCAGATCTCAAAAATGATCTCAATACACTTCTCTCGCCGGGCGTTGATCGTCAACTGGCGCGCGAAGAATTTCTCACCAGCCCAATCTACAAAAACCTGATTTTGAGTCCCGACGGCCAAACGACCGGTATGCTGGCGACACTTGCGTTGGATCAGAAATATCTCGACTTGGTCAACCAGCGCGACGCACTTCGGCTGATCAAAAGCCAGCAAGCACTGTCTCAAGATCAGCAAATCGAGTTGGATCGTGTCAGCAAGGAGTTTCTCGACCACCGTACAGCCAAGGCTGCAGAAACCCATCAGCTGGTAGCTGATGTGCGCACCCTGATGGACGGGTACCGTGATCGCGCGACCATTTTCCTCGGCGGCCCCGACATGATCACTGCCGATATGATCGACTTTATAAAAAGCGACCTAGCAGTGTTTGGTGCCGGTATTCTGATCTTTATTATCGTCACACTAGCGCTGATTTTTCGGCAGCTACGCTGGGTGATTCTCCCGCTGGCCACCTGTGCTTTGTGCCTGGTTATTATTCTCGGCTTCCTCAGCTGGATAGATTGGCGTCTGACGGTGATTTCATCCAATTTCGTCTCGCTGCTGCTAATCATCACTCTCGCTCTGACCATGCACCTAATTGTCCGTTACCGCGAACTGCAGCGCAGTCAGCCTGACGCTACGCAGGAGCAGCTGGTCACCGCTACCGTTACCTCAATGGCTAAACCCTGCCTGTACACAGTGCTCACCACCATGGTCGCCTTCCTGTCCCTGGTGGTAAGTAATATTCGCCCGGTTATAGACTTTGGTTGGATGATGACCATTGGCATCTCGTTAGCGCTGGTGGTTGCCTTTATTATTATTCCCGCCGGCATGATGTTACTCGACCGTGGTAAAAATAGCGGCGGCAATGATAACTCAGCCTCTTTTACCTCGGTATTTGCTCGCTTTACCGAACATCACGGCACGCTGGTGCTTGTGATCGCACTGGCCTTGGCCGCCCTGTCAGCGGTCGGCATTACCCGACTGGAGGTAGAGAATCGCTTTATCGATTACTTCCGCAGTGATACCGAAATTTATCAGGGCATGGAAATTATCGACGCCTCCCTCGGCGGCACCACGCCCATGGATATCATTTTGCAGGCCCCCACTTTCGCTGCATCCGAACAAAGTGTTGCCGATAACACCAGCTTTTCTGCCGACGACGATTACGCCGATGATGCCTTTACCGACGACGCCTTCGGTGAAGATGCATTTGCCGTCGATGCCTTTGAGGCCCCAACGGCAGACAGCGACTATGCCGATGACCCATTCGGCGATGATGCCTTTGGTGCAACGGACCAGGCCAGCGGCGATCAGTTAAAAGACACTTACTGGTTTACCTCGACCGGCCTGGCCGATCTAGCCAAGCTGCAAGCCTATATCGAATCACTGCCGGAAGTCGGCAAAGTCAGTTCGCTGGTGCAAATCTATGATGTCGCCAGCGACCTCAGTGGCCACAAGTTGAATGACTTTGAAATCGCCTTTATGCGCAAAAGTTTCGGCGATGATATCTATCAACAGATGGTCGCACCTTATTTGATCGAAGACATCGATGAAGCCCGCATTCAATTGCGCGCTATGGAAACTCAAGGTTTGCTGCGACGGGCCGAATTGCTGGAAAAAATTCGTGATTACGCAATTAATGAGGTCGGCATTGCAGCAGAGGATATTCGCTTTACCGGCCTGCTGGTGCTCTACAACAATATGCTACAGAGTCTCTACAAGTCGCAGATACTGACTTTGGGCGCGGTGTTTATCGGCATTATGCTAATGTTTTTAGTGCTGTTCCGCTCGGTGAAAATTTCCGTTATCGCCATCCTGCCCAATTTCCTCGCAGCGGGTATTGTCCTCGGCGGCATGGGCTTAGCCGGCATTCCGCTGGATATGATGACTATCACCATTGCCGCGATCACCGTCGGTATCGGCGTCGATCACGCAATTCATTACATCACTCGGTTTCAGCGAGAGTTCAGTGTCGACGGAAACTATATCGCTTCCATGCATCGCGCCCATGCCAGTATTGGGTTAGCACTGTTCTACACCGCTATTACGATAATTGTCGGCTTCTCGATACTGGCACTGTCAAATTTTATTCCTTCAATCTACTTTGGCCTGCTTACGGGTTTGGCGATGACAGCGGCACTGCTCGGTTCAATGACGCTGCTGCCCAAGCTGATCCTGATTGTTAAACCTCTGGGTCCTGAACAGCGCGCTTAACTCGGTAACGGTTGAGCGCGGACCCTGAAACGCATATTTTAAATGGACGACTAAAACTCCGATGCCACTTGTCACCCTGCAGGACATTTATCTCAGTTATGGCCAACCCCCGCTGATCGATCATATCAATCTGGTTATCGAGCCCGGCGAGCGCGTCTGTCTCATCGGTCGCAATGGCGCTGGCAAATCGACTCTGCTGAAAATTCTCACCGGACAAGTTATTGCTGATGACGGCGTACTGAAACGTGCCGCCGGAGTGAAAATTGCCCAGCTCGAACAATCGGTGCCCCACGACGCAACCGGTACAGTATTTGATGTTATTGCCGAAGGCCTCGGTGAAGAGGGCAAGTTGGCCGCGCGCTATCACCACCTGATTTTGGAACTCGGCAATAACCCCGATGACAAGGTCATGCGCGAACTCGAAGACTGTCAGGCCGAACTCGAGCGCGTCGACGGCTGGGATATCAACCAGCGTGTTGAAGCCATCGTCACCAAAATGGAGCTCAATCCGGATGTGGATATCTCCAGTCTCTCCGGCGGTTATAAACGTCGCGTGCTGCTGGCGCGAGCTCTGGTCTGCAACCCGGATCTATTATTGCTGGACGAACCGACCAACCATCTGGATATCGATGCCATTCAATGGGTCGAACAATTTCTGCTGAAATGGGAAGGTGCACTGCTGTTTATCAGTCACGATCGGCGCTTTATGGACAATCTAGCGACCCGGTTTATCGAGATTGATCGCGGCCAGCTAGCGGAATTTCACTGCAACTACAGCACCTATATTCAGCGCAAAAAAGAGATGCTGGAGATCGAAGACAAGCACAACGCGCTGTTCGATAAACGCCTGTCACAGGAAGAGGTATGGATCCGCCAAGGCATCAAGGCACGTCGCACCCGTAATGAAGGTAGGGTTCGGGCGTTGGAGGCTCTGCGCGTCGAGTATGCCAATCGCCGCAAACAACTCGGCACAGCAAAAATGGATATCCAGCAAGCGGAAAAATCCGGCAAAATCGTCGCCGAAGCCGAGAATATCAGCTTCGCCTTTGATGATGGCAAAGCAGTGGTGCAGTCGTTCTCAACCCTGATCCAGCGCGGCGACAAAGTCGGCCTGATCGGCCGCAATGGCGTTGGCAAGACCACTTTACTAAAATTGTTACTCGGCCAGCTGGAGCCGCAACAGGGTCGCATCAAAACCGGCACAAATCTCAATGTCGCCTACTTTGACCAGTATCGTTCCGCCTTGGACGAGTCCAAAACCGTTCAGGACAACGTTTCTGGAGGTCGTGACATGCTCGACGTTGGCGGCAAATCGCGGCACGTTATCAGCTATTTGCAGGATTTTCTCTTTAGCCCTGATCGCTGCCGGCAACCGGTCAGCGCCCTGTCCGGCGGTGAGCGCAACCGCTTGCTGCTCGCCAAACTGTTTACCCGGCCATCCAATATTCTGGTCCTCGACGAACCCACCAATGACCTGGATATCGATACGCTCGACCTGCTAGAAGAACTGCTGATCGACTACCAGGGAACTGTATTACTGGTCAGCCACGACCGTGCGTTTCTCAATAATGTAGTCACCAGCACCCTTGTATTTGAAGGCAATGCGGTCATTAACCAATATGTCGGTGGCTATGATGACTGGTTGCGTCAACGCAGCGTTGAGCAAAAAACCGCTGCCGCACCGGCTTCAGCCGCCAAACCACAAAACAAACCAGCGACAAAAAAGCGCTCGTACAACGTGCAGCGTGAACTAGACAATCTACCTGGCGAAATTGAGCGACTAGAAACCGAGATTGCAGCGATCTCGGAACAGATCAATCAGCCAGACTTTTACCAGTCCGATCGCACAGTTACTGCACCAATCGAGCAAAATCTGGTCGCCCTGCAAGACCAGCTCAACCACTGTTATCAACGCTGGGAACAGCTTGAAGTAGAGTAATGCAGAGCTAATATGGCTAATTCAGCCTTGAACATAGCGTAATCGGACGCGGGGCTTTAAAATCAGCTGAAAATTGACAACCTTAGAACCCATAACATGACTGACTCGGTTACAAATAGCCACAAACCACTTGTTCTGCTCATTCTTGATGGCTTCGGCTACAGCGATGACAGCCAATACAATGCCATTAAAAGTGCTGACGCGCCGACCTGGCAGTCCCTCTGGACGCAGCGCCCCAAAACCCTGATTCATACATCGGGCATGGCTGTGGGCCTGCCTGAAGGGCAGATGGGCAATTCTGAAGTGGGGCATATGACACTCGGTGCCGGGCGCGTGGTCTACCAAAACTTTACCCGTATCAACAAAGCAATCGCCGATGGTGACTTCTTTAGCAATCCGGTCTATTGCGACGCCATCGACCGGGCCCAGCGCAGCGGCAATGCGGTACATGTTATGGGCCTGCTGTCACCTGGTGGCGTGCACAGTCACGAAGATCATATTAACGCGATGCTCGAGATGGCAGCCCAGCGCGGCGCGAAAAAAATCTACCTGCACGCTTTTCTCGATGGTCGCGACTGCCCTCCGCGCAGCGCCCAACCCTCGCTGGAAAAAACTCAGGCACTATTGTCGAAACTCGGGGTCGGCAAAATCGCTTCAATCTGTGGTCGCTTTTATGCCCTTGATCGGGACAATCGTTGGGATCGCGTTACTGAAGCCTACAACTTAATCACCACTGGTGAGGCTACTTACAGAGCCGAGGACCCGATTGAAGCACTCCAAAATGCCTATGCTCGGGACGAAAATGACGAATTTGTGCGGGCTACAGCCATCGTCGCCGCTGGCGAGAGCCCTACGCAAATAAGCGATGGCGATGCAGTGATCTTTATGAACTTCCGCCCCGACCGTGCCCGCGAGATTGCCCATGCACTAACTGACTCAGAATTCGAAGGCTTCGAGCGCGCGGCAACACCCAAACTATCAACCTTTGTGCAAACCACAGAATATCAAGACACCATTAATGCGCCCTGTGCCTACCCGCCTATTTCGTTGGTCAATTCCCTGGGAGATTATCTTGCCAGTCAGGGCAAGCGCCAGCTGCGCATAGCTGAAACGGAAAAATATGCCCATGTAACCTTCTTTTTCAGCGGCGGTCGCGAATCGCTCTATGCGGGTGAAGAGCGTATTCTGGTGCCATCTCCACAGATAGCCACCTACGACAGTAAGCCGGAAATGAGCGCGCCGGAGGTCACTGAAAAACTGGTTGCAGCGATTGGCTCCGGCAAGTTCGACACTATTATCTGCAACTATGCCAACTGCGATCAGGTCGGCCATACCGGTAATTTTGAGGCATCGGTCAAAGCCGTAGAAGCGGTCGACAATAGTCTTGCCCAGGTTGTTGCCGCGATCGAAAAAGCCGGTGGAGAAATACTGATCACCGCAGATCATGGCAATGTGGAAGAGATGTTCGACGAGGCCAACAATCAGCCCCACACCCAGCACACTACTCTGCCAGTCCCGCTGGTCTATGTGGGTGATCGTCAGCTCAGCCTCGACAGCGGCGGCTCGCTTGCCGATATCGCGCCGACCATGTTGGCGCTGATGGGCCTGGCCAAGCCAGCAGAAATGACTGGCCGATCGTTAATCAAGCAATGAAACTAAACAGGCTGGTTATTAATGGGGCACTCAGCTTTGCTCTATTGGTGGTGTCTGTTAGCGCTTTTTCGAACGCTGACGACAAAGCCAAGCTAGCTAGTTTAAAAAGTGCTATCAGCACCCTGGAAAAACAGCTTGATAAACGCGACAACGAAAAAAACAGCTTGCTCGCTGAACTCAAAAAAGCCGAAATTGCAGCCGCGCAGGCGAACCAAAACATTCGTCAACTAAACATCAAAATCGACCAACTCAGCAACAATATTAGCGGGCTTGGCAGACAACAGACCAAGTTAAAAAGCTCGATCAAGAAGCAGAATGCCATGGTCAGCGAACAACTTGCCGCAGCCTACAAAATGGGCAATCAGGAGCCGATCAAGTTATTGCTCAATCAGGAAGACCCTCAGCAGCTGGCCAGATTACTCAAGTATTACAGTTATATCCTCGAGGCGCGCAACGAAAAAATTTCCAACTACATCGCTGATGTCGACAGGCTTTCGGCGCTGCAGATGAAATCTATTGAGCAGAAACGCCTGCTCGACAGCGCCAAAACCGAGCTGGAAAAAGATCAACAAACACTGCTCGCCAGCACCAAGCGAAGACAGGCCACAGTCAAGCAACTCAATGTGTCGCTGCAAAATGATAAGACCAAGTTGAGTAAACTTCAGAAAGAGCGCAGCGAACTCGAAGAGCTGCTGCAAAATGTTCGCAGCGTGGCAAAAAAAATAGCCCTGAAAAGCCCTCCGGGCGGCAAGAGCTTTGCCTCACAGAAAGGCCTCATGAGCTGGCCGCTCAAAGGCCGAATCGCCCATGCATTCGGCAGTCAGCGCAGCGGCTCACTGCGCTGGGATGGCTGGCTGATCGGCGCCGACAGCGGTGAATCAGTGGCTGCAGTGCACGATGGTCAGGTGATCTTTTCCAACTATATGCGTGGATTTGGGCTATTAATTATCGTAAACCACGGCGATGGTTATATGACCCTCTATGCACACAACCAAGAGCTACTCAAAAACACTGGCGACTGGGTATTAAGCAACGAACCTATTGCGCGCGCGGGAGATACCGGCGGGCTGGAGAAGCCAGCTCTGTATTTTGAAATTCGCAAACAGGGTCAACCCGCCGACCCAAAAGCTTGGCTCGGTACGCGCTGATCAAACACCCACTCAATCTGAATAAAACAGCTAACCGTGCAACGAAATGACAAAAATGAGTTCCAAACTAACAACACCCCCCGACCGGGTTTGATTGCGGCTCTAATGGAAAAATAACCTATGTATAAACAGTATTTGACCGCCCCCATAGCATTGTTGTTGTTCGCAACAATCGCTTTTTTACCACTTCAAGTCACGCTCGCCGAAGACGCCAGTGCTGTCGACAGCGCCGCGAACCAGCAGGAGCGATTACCACTCCGCGAGCTGCGGCTGTTTACCCAGGTCTTTGAACAGATCCGTCGCGGCTATGTTGAAGAGGTCGCCGACACCGAGCTATTGGAAAATGCCATCGCCGGACTGCTGCTGGAACTCGACCCTCACTCTGTCTATTTAAATGCAAATGATTATGACGACCTGCAGGAAGCCGCGACCGGAGAATACGGTGGACTGGGACTCGAAGTCGGTTCCGAACGAGGCATGATCAAGGTTATTTCACCTATCGATGGTTCGCCCGCAGCTAAAGCAGGCATACAGGCCGGCGATCTAATTGTTGAAGTCGATAACACGCCCGTTCGCGGCATGGCCGTACAGAAGGCAATAGACAAACTGCGGGGAGAGAAGGGCACCAATATTCGTCTGACGGTTCTGCGCGAAGGCGAGGATGCACCGATTGAAATTGAGATCACCAGAGACATTATTCAGCTCAGCTCTGTGCGCAGTCGCCTGCTCGAACCGGGCTACGGCTATGTTCGAGTTTCTCAATTTCAGGTCACTTCGGGAAAAGATTTCAAAGATGCACTGAAGTCACTGCAGCAAGAGGGGCCGCTAAAAGGCGTAATCATCGATTTGCGCAACAATCCGGGTGGACTGGTCCCGGCCTCAGTGGAGATTGCCGATGCGGTGCTCGATAGCGGTACCGTAGTCTATACCGAGGGGCGCCTGCCAAGTGCCAATACACGCTTTGAAGCCACTGAAGGTGACCTGATTGCAGGCACCCCAATCGTTGTCCTGATCAACGGAGGAAGTGCCTCTGCCTCGGAAATCGTCGCCGGCGCACTGCAAGACCATCAGCGCGCAGCCATTATCGGCACACAAAGTTTTGGCAAGGGTTCAGTGCAAACGGTGATCCCGCTGGGTGATGGCCGCGCCGTTAAACTTACAACCGCACGTTACTTCACCCCCAGCGGCCGCTCTATTCAGGCCGAGGGAATTGTGCCAGACATCGTTGTCGAGCCCGCCGAAATTAGGCGCTACACCAAGCGCAAGCAACTTCGTGAAGCGGATCTTGAGGGACATCTGGAGCAAGCCGACAGCAAGCTCGAGCCGGCTCAGAATGACGATAAAAGTGTCACCGATGACAACCAGCTCTATGAAGCGCTTAACGTGTTAAAAGGGTTTCAATTATTGGGCAAAGCAGTTTTCAGTAAAGCTGATACTTTGCCAGATATCCCTGATACTGAGATGAAATAAGAATAATTCGGGGCCGGGAGGCCCCTTTTTAGTCAGATACTTTTAAGCAGAGATGTTACCTGCACTTACTGGTGAAGATGAACATCTCGCTGCGGGTAGGGGATGGAGATACCGTTGGCGTCGAAGGCTTTTTTGACCGCTTCGGTAAGACTGAAATGCACCGCCCAGTAATCACTGCTGGCAACCCAGGGCCGACAAACCAGATTAACGCTGCTATCGGCCAGTGCGGCAACAGCAATAACCGGCTTCGGCTCTTCGAGTATACGCGCGTCCGCTGCGAGCACAGCTTCGAGCACACTGCGTGCGGCATCTATATCGTCCCGGTAGCCGATACCAAAAATCAGGTCGATACGACGCGTATCGTTGGCTGAGTAGTTGATGATATTGCCACTGATAATTTGACCGTTGGGAACAATGACTTTTTTGTTGTCGCCGGTATGCAGCTCAGTAGTAAAGATCTGAATACTTTGAATCACCCCAGAGGTGCCGGCTGCTTCGACAAAATCGCCCACTTTAAACGGGCGGAAGATCAGCAGCAACACACCGGCGGCAAAGTTGGACAGCGACCCCTGCAGGGCCAAACCCACCGCCAGTCCGGCGGCACCAATAATGGCGACAAAGGAGGCGGTCTGCACACCGAGCTGGCCGAGCGCGGCGATACAGACAAATATCAGTAACCCATAGTAAGTAAGGCTACCGACAAAATGCCGGATCGCCGGATCGATGGCGTTCTTCTCCATAAGCTTTTCGAGCATTGCCGACAGTCGCCGGATTACCCATTTACCGACGGCAAAAATAACCAGCGCCATAAGCACTTTGATGCCATATTGAATGACCAGTGCCTGAATTGCCTCAAATTTTTCTTCCATGATTGTCTCCTTGTTGATTGCCGCCGCTCTGGCGCGTTACTACGTGTTTTCTATTTCAAGTTTATCCACTTTCTGAAACCCGCGCGGTAATTTATGTCCGCGCCGGCCACGCTCACCCCGATAGTGCTCGAGGTCTTTGCTCTTCATAACAAGATAGCGCTTTCCTGAATGGACGACCAGTGAATCGCCCTCGGAAATAACCCCGTAATCGATCACAAACTCTTCACGCGCCTGCAGTCGCGAACCGGGAATATTAATAATTTTATTGCCTTTACCTCGCGCCAGCTCGGGTAGCTCTGCTATCGGGAAGACCAAAAGACGACCTTCATTGCTGACCGCTGCAATCAAGGCATTGGCGTCATTGACCAACTTTGGCGATAAGATACGAGCACCTTTGGGCAACGAGACCACCGCTTTACCGGCACGGTTTTTGGTGTAGAGATCGCCAATATTGCCAACAAATCCATAACCCGCGTCAGTGCCCAGCAGCACTTTCTGATCGTCTGCACCCATAATCACATCAGTGAACATTGCCCCAGGAGCGACATTAAGCCGTCCAGTTGCCGGCTCACCCTGCCCGCGTGCCGAAGGCAGTGTATGCCCCGGCAGCGCATAGAAACGCCCGTTAGAGTCCTGTAAGAAGACATTCTGATTACTGCGCCCAAACGCTGCGGAGAGGAAGCTATCACCAGACTTGTAGCTCAATGCAGTGGGATCAATATCGTGACCCTTGGCCGCCCTGATCCAACCCTTGTCAGAGAGTACCGCCGTGATCGGTTCGGCGATAAGGAGATCTTTTTCGTTAAAGGCCTGCGCTTCGCCGCGCTCAACCAGCGGCGAGCGCCGCTCATCACCAAACTCTTCAGCGCTGGCTTTGAGCTCATTTTTAACCAGGGTTTTTAAGCGCGCGTCGGAACCGAGAATCAACTCCAGCTCGGCCTTCTCTTTCGCCAGCTCATCCTGTTCTGCACGAATCTTCACTTCTTCCAGTCTCGCCAACTGACGCAACTTGGTGTCGAGTATATATTCCGCCTGTACATCGGAGAGGCCAAAGCGCGCTATCAAAGCTGGCTTTGGCTCGTCCTCTGTACGAATAATATGAATCACCTCATCAATATTCAAAAAGGCGATTAACAAACCATCTAACAGGTGCAGACGCTTGTCGACTTTCTCTAGGCGATAGGCCAGTCGGCGGCGTGTGACATCGGTTCTAAACAGCAGCCAGTTCTTGAGAATCTCACGCAGGTTCATCACCCCAGGCTTGCCATTAATGCCGATAATATTGAGGTTAATCCGGTAGCTGCGCTCGAGATCCGTGGTCGAGAACAGATGGTCCATCAGCGCTTCGGTATCGACACGATTGGATCGCGGCGTAATAACCAGACGAGTCGGATTCTCATGATCCGATTCGTCGCGCAAGTCTTCTACCATGGGCAGTTTTTTGTTGCGCATCTGGCTCGCAATCTGCTCGAGAATCTTCGAGCCCGAGGCCTGGAACGGCAGTGCATTAACAATAATATCGCCATCTTCGCGGTGCCACACCGCACGCATTTTTACCGAGCCGCGACCGGTTTCATAGACATTTTTAATATCCGACCGCGAGGTGATAATCTCTGCGTCCGTTGGGAAGTCAGGCGCTTTAATAAACTCCATCAGCTCATCAATATCGGCTTTTGGGTTATCCAGCAGATGCAGACAGGCAGCCACCACCTCATTGAGATTGTGGGGTGGAATATCGGTGGCCATGCCGACAGCGATACCGGTGGTGCCATTTAATAACACATTGGGCACGCGCGCCGGCAGAATCTCAGGCTCGTCCATGGTGGCATCGAAGTTGGGGCGCCAATCTGCGGTACCCTGACCCAGTTCCGAGAGTAATGCATCAGCGTACTTGGAGAGTTTGGACTCGGTGTAACGCATGGCGGCAAACGATTTCGGATCGTCCGGCGAACCCCAGTTACCCTGACCATCGACCAGCGGATAGCGATAGGAGAACGGCTGCGCCATCAGCACCATTGCCTCATAGGCGGCGCTGTCTCCGTGAGGGTGAAACTTGCCAATTACATCGCCGACGGTTCGCGCTGACTTTTTATATTTCGCGCTGGCCTTGAGACCCAGCTCACTCATGGCATAGATGATGCGTCGCTGCACCGGCTTGAGGCCATCGCCAATATGCGGCAGCGCACGGTCGAGAATCACATACATCGAGTAATCCAGATAGGCCTGTTCGACATACTGGCTCATCGGTCGGCGCTCTAGACCTTCATTGTTAAACATTACGATATCGTTCATCGTTTTTCCTATCTCAAAAACAGTTAAAGATCGGCAATACCGGCCAGATTTCCTTTACTTTCCAGCCAGCTGCGACGATCTGGAGCACGCTTTTTCGCCAGCAGCATATCCATCATCGAATTGGTGTCATCACCGGCATCAACAGTCAGCTGCACCAATCGTCGGGTATCGGGATTCATGGTCGTCTCACGCAGTTGCAATGGGTTCATTTCACCCAGTCCTTTAAAGCGCTGAACGTTGACCTTGCCGCGTTTATTCTCAGCCTGAATACGATCGAGAACACCCTGCTTTTCCGACTCATCGAGGGCATAGTAGACCTCTTTGCCGACATCGATGCGGAACAGCGGCGGCATCGCCACATAGACGTGGCCTGCGCTAACCAACGGCCGGAAGTGACGTACAAAAAGCGCGCAGAGCAGGGTGGCAATATGCAAGCCATCGGAGTCGGCATCGGCGAGAATGCAAATTTTGTGGTAGCGCAGCTTTTCCAGATTGTCGACAGCGGGATCAATACCCAATGCGACCGAAATATCGTGCACTTCTTGTGAGGCGAGAATCTCTTGTGAGTCAACTTCCCAGGTATTCAGAATCTTACCGCGCAACGGCATGATCGCCTGATTTTCGCGATTGCGCGCCTGCTTAGCAGAACCGCCAGCTGAGTCGCCTTCAACAAAAAAGATCTCGCAACGCTCCGGCTCGCCACTGGAACAGTCGGCTAGCTTGCCCGGCAGCGCTGGCCCTTGGGTAACCTTTTTGCGCACCACTTTTTTGCTTGCGCGCATACGGCTCTGTGCGCTAAAAATGCACAGCTCAGCGAGCTTTTCGGCTTCTTCCGTATGCTGGTTGAGCCACAGGCTAAAGGAATCTTTGACCACCCCAGAGACAAAGGCCGCGGCCTGCCGCGATGACAATCGATCTTTGGTCTGACCAGAAAACTGAGGGTCTTCAAGCTTCGATGACAACACAAAACTACAGCGGTCCCAGATATCGTCCGGCGTCAGTTTGACGCCGCGCGGCAGCAGGTTTCTGAACTCGCAAAACTCACGCATGGCCTCAAGCAAGCCAGTTCGCAAACCATTGACATGGGTACCGCCCTGGGGCGTGGGAATCAAATTAACATAACTCTCCTGCACCAGATCACCACCCTCGGGCAACCACTGCACCGCCCAATCAGCAGCTTCATTGGCCGCCGCATAGGTGCCGACAAACGGTAGGGCTGGCAGCAACTCCCAACCCTGCAGCGCGCTGGAGAGATAGTCTGGCAATCCGTCCTGGTAATACCACTCTTCACTTTCGTCGCTGTTCTCGTCATAGAAGCTGACGGTCAGGCCGCTGCACAGCACCGCTTTGGCGCGCAGTACATGACGCAGTCGCGGCAGAGAGAATTTAACCGAATCAAAATAACCGGGATTAGGCCAGAAGCGCAAAATGGTACCGGTGTTGCGCTGGCCACAACTATCAATCACCTGTAGATTGGATATCTTGTCGCCGTTGGCAAAGACA
>Ga0181562_10001756_pt1 | contig 17078 bp, 12 predicted proteins | sample 011ome_26_FD_139344 | JGI IMG/M metagenome (GOLD analysis project Ga0181562, IMG submission 139344) | Coastal salt marsh microbial communities from the Groves Creek Marsh, Skidaway Island, Georgia - 011511BT metaG (megahit assembly) | ecosystem: Environmental > Aquatic > Marine > Intertidal...
ATTTACCTTCGTTATGACTCACGCGATTCTCCCGCCGTTTCAAGCCATATTCGGCCAATTCACTATCACTCTTATTTCTAATCGTTTCCGCACTCATCGTCTCTGCGACAACCGCGAACGGATTCGCATCCGCGCGTTTCGCCCGCTCGCGTAATTCCTCGCGCAGCGCTCTGCGAATGCCTTCGCTCACCAGCTCCTGGTGCTCCCTCGCCGCCGCCGACGCGGACGCCCCCAGTCGCGTGCCCCCAGCGCCTTCAATTAAATCCATTTCTGCGTACAACCGCGCGGCGACCTCGTCTTCTTGTACCATGGCGAGTTTTTGCGCCTCCCACGCCGCTCTCGCATCCTCCTCCGTCTCGTGCGCGTGTTCGGCGCGAAACTGCTCGAACGCGAGCGCCCATTCGGGCGCGCGCGCGAGCGGGGCCTTCTTACCCGCCCGCCGCGTCGACGAACACGCCGTGCCCGACGATGGCGCGCACGAGCGAAACATTCCGCGTCGTTGAGTGGCGTTCAGCCGTTGCCGCGGTCGGCACTCGACGACTCGACGACTCAGCGGTCGCGGTCGCGGTCGCGGTGCGCATGCGCATGCGCGCGGCGACGCGCGCGATATATGTTTATCATGTTTATCCGCGTCGCGGCACGATGCGCGCGCGCGGACGCCGTGCGCGCGTCGGCACGCGCGCAGTTGCAGCCGCGGCACCGACGCTGTTTTGCATCGACAGAGACGGCGTGATTAACGTGGACGTCGGCGCACCGGGCGTGATTGACGTGCGTGATTTCGTGTTGCTGCCGCGCGCGGCGATGGCGGTGAAGATGCTGAACGACGCCGGCGTGCGGTGCTGCGTGGTGACGAATCAGACGTGCGTGGGCAAGGCGCTCGCGACAGAGTCGTACGTGCGCGACGTGATACACGGGGAGATGCGTGACGCGCTCGCGCGCGAAGGGCGCGGCGCAAGGGTTGATGGGGTGATATATGCCACTCGGACGAGAGAACAGGCGCCGGCGTGTACGCGACGCAAGCCGGCACCCGGGATGGTTTTGGAGGCGCTGGAGACGTTCGACGAGACGGACGCCGCGCGAGTGGTCTTCGTAGGGGATACCGTGACGGACATGCAAGCTGCGGCGCGCGCAGGAGGCTTGCGACGAGCTTTGGTGTGTACGGGCTACGGGGAAGTCATGGGTAAGGCGTTGCGAAAGGCGAATGTGAGTCTGCCGACGACTTTAACGTGCGCGGCCGACGTGCCGTTGGGGACGATGATGATACCAGACGAGTGTTTCCCAGTGGACGTTTTTGAAGATTTGTTTCACGCGGTGACGTGTATATTAAACGAGACGCCGTAGAGCGAATCGTTGTAGCATAGTGAGATCTAGAAGTACTGTAGAATTGTTTTTAGCACATTTGGCGCTCTCTTCTCATGACGATGTCGTTGAACATGGCTGCATACAGCAAAATGAGCTGTTGCAGCGCCGCATGAGCCGCGTGATTTGCTTCGCTATCTTTACTGCTCATCGTACTAAACAGTTCGTTTTGCGTTCGCGTGATTTCGCCCAGACGCTTGAGATGTACAGCACCACATTCATCGGCGGCTTTTTCGGCACGCGCCGCTCGTTTTTTCAGTTGATTTTTTAGCAACATCACTCCGGGCAATACGTTCGCGAGCAATTCTATTTTCGGCCAATACATCAAGAACGGGCTGTCAGCTTCGACAAGCGCGACTTCACTCGGTGAATCTCTCGTCGTCGTCATCGTCGTCGGCGGCTTGTCCGTATTGGTGACGTTCATCAAATGCGTGTCTCTTTCCAACGTTTCCAACGCGAGTCGGCTCTCGGCACAGTTGTCCATAGTTCGCTGAATTATAGCTCTATCTCGTAAGAATGAACTTGCAATATCCAAGACGACCTCAGCACTTTTATTTGCCACTTTTGACCGTTTTAATGACACTTCTAAGATGTCCTGATCGACGCTCGTAAAGTCCCTCTTGTTTCCTTTACTGCGTCGCATAGATTCCAAGTGTAAAATCTGTAGCTTCAAACGCGTCATCTCGCCTTCGATCTTGTCCCCTAGTGCAAGCGCGTCATCCACTGGTGACGATGACGCAGAATTTGGTACCGTGGATACTCGTCCAAGTCGTGACGTCGGCGCTGGAGTTTTGAATATAGAATCTGGAGGCAGCCGCTGCCCGCATTGCACGCTAGACGATGTCAACCTCCGGCAATCTCGCTCGCGCTCAGCATCCGTGGGCGTGTCCGTGTCGTCTGTCGTCGTAATTGAGTTCGGACGCCTGCGATTTGTCGATCCATGAAGGGGTAGCGGGTCCGAGAACGGTCGAGGCGCGCTCGCCAACGCCGTTAACCGCGCGCGCTTCGCCGACAAACACCGCTCTCGCGATCCCGCGCGCCCACTCGCGATCATCATGTCCACCGCGCGCAGTGGATCGACAAAGTGTACGGCACGGAGCCCTACGCGCGCGCGTAGCGCGTCACCGGATACGCACAAGCCTCCGCATCGCGCGCAGCACCGCGCCGGACGCTCCCCGCGCCTCCCGCCCCTCGTCTCCACGAGCGCCTGACACACGTCGCACGGCGCAACGCTCGCACCGCACGACGCACACGTCAGCGTCACGAGAGTTTGACACGCCTTTGCGACCTCGACGAGCGCTGTGTGCGCGAGAAAAATGACGGGTACGGTGAGTGCCTGGTTAATTGTGAGCACCGATGACGACGCGCATGGCGCGCGATCTCGCGTGTACGACGGCCGCGCGAGCGAGGAAAAAACGACATCGGGCGACGCGGGTCGAGATCGCACACGCGTACCTTCGCTCGTGGCGTGATCGCACGACGGCGACGCGGCGTGCATCGCGTGTGTGGGTATGAGGCGTGAGACGCGCGAAAGTTGAGCGTATTACTGCAACACAAATGATTTCAATAACAAAGTGCAACACAAAAAAGCAATCAACATACTGTAGTAGAACACAACCCGGTCAACGAGAGATGACACTTAAACTTTAACTAATGGGTGCTTACGCACCCTTGACACCAGTTAAACCCTTGGCGAGTTGCTGGACATTTTTCACGCCGGCGCGCGTGTATTGGTTGTTCTCCCACGCGGCGCCGCCCGCGCGACAGCCGCCTTCCCAGACGTGCACAAACTTGTCCATGCCGTGGTAATGCTTTTCGAAGATGCGTCTGTAGTACATTTCTTCTTTGCTGTGCGGGGGATTGATTGGGTAGATGGATTCAGCTTTGGCAAAGTCTTCGTCAGAGACTTGTTCATCGCAAAACTTTTGGAGGTCTTCGACCCAGTTCAAGCCGACGCCTTCGCATTGCATAGCCTTTGTACGCCAGAGCACTGGATCGGGAATTTCGCCGTCGAATAACGCACGAAGGGCGTGCTTTTCGGGTTTAGCTTCACCCTCAATGCGCTTGAACTCGGGATCAACCTCCATGACGGCGTCGATGACGCGCGGGTCCAAAAAAGGCACTCGCGCTTCTAAGCCATGCGCCATAGTCATACGGTCCGCTCGCTGGCAGTTGACGTTGTGCAAAGCACCAAAGATACGTCGAAGTTCGTTATGAATATGCTTGGACGACGGTGCGTCGCGGAAATAGAGGTATCCTGCGAAAAGTTCGTCAGAGCCTTCGCCCGTGAGAACAACCTTGACGTGTTGCGACGTGAGTTTGGCCAGAAAGTAGTTGGGGATAGCCGAGCGAATAAGCTCAGGTTCATACGTTTCCAAGTGATAGATCACGTTTTCAATGTTCGCGCACGCCTCTTCGGAGGTGAAAAGGTATTCGTGGTGCGTTGTGCCCAAATATTCGGACATCATGCGCGCCGCCGTGACGTCGGGCGAACCTTCTTGACCGACGGTGAACGACAAGTACTCTTGACCAGACTTTTGGAGCATGGGCTTCAACACCGTGCTGACGACGGCGGAATCCAAACCTCCAGACAATAAAAGGCCGATCGGGACGTCAGCCATGGTCTGGTCGATGATGGCTTCCTCAAGAATGGCGCGAACGTGAGACGTATCCTTGGTACCGACGGCGGCGTCATCGTCGCTATCCCAAGATGGATTGTACCACTTCACAAACCCATCCTTCGGGGTCCAGTAGTGTCCAGCGGGGAACTCTTCGATGCGTTCGCAATCTTGATCGCAAATCGCCTTCAATTCTGATGCGAACCATTTGACGCCGTTCTTGCCGTAGCCAATGTACAACGGTTTGATACCCGCGTGGTCGCGCGCGGCAATCATGTGGTCCCCGTCGTCGCCGACGACGACAAAACCAAAAATGCCATTCAGCTCCTTTACAAAATCAACACCAAGGTGTTTATAGAGCTGAAGCAACACTTCAGAGTCACTGCCAGTCTTCGCCGCGGTGAGCCCATACTTTGCTTGAAGCTTGCGAAAGTTGTAAATTTCACCATTCGCGCACACCGCGTACGTCTTCGCTCCATCCTCATACACAATCGGTTGCTTACCACCTTCCGGATCCATAATCGCCAATCTCTCGTGCGCCAATCCGTATCGCTTGGAGCCGAAATACCCCGAACCATCGGGACCGCGCGTCACCATGCGCGCGCTCAACTCGCGCATCAACGTTTCGCGTCCATCCTCCATGGCGCCGTTCGGGTCATACATCGCCAACACCGAGCACATTTGCGCACCATACGCGCGCCCATTCGCCTACACACACACACAAACCGCACACACACATCTCGTCAGTTCTCATCATTCACACGGCGATCACACCACGAACGCGACGTCGATATCTATACCCGACTCGCTCGCGCGCTCGCGCGACGTCGACGCACCTCGCGTCCACCGACGCGCGCGCGCGCACCGACGCGCCCATGAATCAACGCCCCGTTCGCCACGCACGCGCGCGCACCGCGCGAACTCAGCGCCTTCCCGCGCGCGTCGCTCGTCAACGCGCGACGCGGCGTCGACGACGACGACGGCACCTCGCCGCGCGCGAGGCGGCGCCGCGTGCCAATGGGCCCCGGCGTCGTGCGCCCGGACGCCACCGTCGTCGTCGCGAACATGGCGACGGGAAAACACGCGCGACGGCGACAAAGAGGAACTGCGGCGGCGGCGGCGAGCGCGAGTCGCGTCGTCGAACGCGAACGCCGCGTGTGACGCGAGCGACCTTTCGCGCGGTCGAACGACGCAACCGGCTAAACCCTTGGGGTGGTCGGTCGGACACTTTTTCTGGCGTCCCCCCGTGCCTCCTGGTCGTGATTGGTGCACTCGAACGTCATTATCCGAATCGCGATGGCGCTCGCGCGGTCGACGGGCGCCGGGGCTGGGCGCGCGCGCGGATGGCGCGTGCGCGAACGTCGCGACGTCGCGTCGTCGTCGTCGTCGTCGGCGGCGGCGGCGTCGTCGGCGGCGGTGGCGGTGTGCGAGTCGACGCGCGACGCGAGCCGAGCGCTGAGCGCGCACCCATCGTGGCTGGAGCGCCGAGGAGATGGCGCAACGACGACGAATCCCGCGCTCAAAGGGAACTTTGCGCCGGTCGTCGGCGCGATCGAGGGGGAAGTGCGAGATTTGCGCATCGATGGCGCGCTGCCGGCGTGCGTGGATGGGGTGTTTATGCGGAACGGGCCGAACGCGGCGCGCGAGCCCGCGCTCGGGACGGAGAGGTATCACTGGTTCGACGGCGACGGTATGGTGCACGCGGTGCGTTTAGGCGGAGGACGAGCGTCGTATACGCGTAAGTATGTTGAGACACGAGCGTTTAAGCGCGAGGAGAAGGCGAACGAGGCGTTGTACACTGGGTTGAGGGATATCAATCCGATTTGGAGGTACTTGCTTCCGCGTTTGGTGGAAAAGATGACGGTGGACGTGATGCAGCCGGATTCTCCGTTTTGGGTGATTCAAAGCAAGAATACGGCGTCGAATGGGCTGACGTATCACGCAGGTCGATTGTTGGCCACGTACGAATCTGGGTCGGCATATGAGCTTGAGCTCGGGCCGACGCTCGCGACAAAGGGCGTGTGCGATTTCAATGGGACATTTTCAACGAAAGATTTCTGGCTCGACAATATGTCGGCGCACGGGAAAATTTGCCCGCGCACGGGCGAGCTCATTTACATCGGTTACAACCTCATCGCCATTGGCGACAAACAAAACGAAACGACGGTGACGGTGGGTATCATTGACGGTGAGACTGGAGGCAGGACGTATCGCCGAGAAGTCAAAGTCGAACGGCCGTCGATGCAACACGACATGGCTATCACGTCAACGAAGACTGTGCTGCTGGACGGTCCGTTGGTGTTTGACTTGCCTCGAGTCATAGATGGTGGACTGCCATTTTCGTTCGAAAAGGAGCTCACGATGCGCGTTGGTTTCATGCCTCGTCGCGCACGCGATAACGAAGGCCCGTATTGGATCGACACGAAAGAGACGTGCTTCGCATATCACGTCGTCAACGCGTACGATGAAGGTTCTCGCATCGTGCTCGATGTGTGCAAATCAGACGAAACGAACGCGCTGGGCATGTGCCAGCAAAATGATTCGCCGCGGTCGTCGCCGACGAGCAATCCGGTGAACGCAGGGCGCGACGTTGCCGCGCTTTGGCGATGGGAAATTGACACAGAAACGAAAACTCTGGTCTCGAGTAGGCGTATGTGCGACCAGACGTCGGATTTTCCATGCATCAATCGTGCTTACATTGGTCTGAAGTATCGCTACGCGTACTCCGTGGCGTACAAAGAAGGCACCGAGCCCAAAGAGCGCATGGACATTCCGGCGTTCGATGCCGTGCTCAAGCACGACTTTGAAACGGGTGAAGTCGTACGTTATGATTTAGGCGATGGGAAGACATGCGGCGATATTATTTTCGTGTCGAGCGACAGTCCAGAGAGCGAAGATGATGGGTACCTTCTCGTCCTCACGCACGTCTTGAACGAAGACGAGCCGCGAACCGAGTTGCTATTATTGCACGCTCGCACGTTCGCAAAGCAGTGCGTAGTACACATACCTGTGCGCGTGCCGTATGGCTTTCATTGCGAGTACGTTCCCGGTCCGTTGCGAAACTGGCCGCTGTGAGCCGCCCATAGAACTTATTTATTAGATGGATTGTATAACACTCAACGCTGCTTTGTTTACTCGGTTTGATCCGCGAAGAATCCACCGCCACTGTCACCTTCGACCGTAGGCGCGGGGCTCGCGGCCGGTACGCTCGGTGCCTCAACACCAATAAGCCTAAGAATGTTCATCGCGCGACGTTGCGCCTCGATGCGCTCCTCGGCGAGCGTTTCCAACTTTGCGAGCTGGTCATCCCAACCCGCCTCTTTAGCCTTGGCCACTTCCAATTCGAACGACATTTCCTGCACTTGCAAGTTTTTAATAAAATCACGCAACACTTCGGCGACGTCGTACGTATTAATACCGTCGTTGTACGCCTCTTCGAGTTTATCCACCAACTTGCGTTCTTCATCCACCGCAAACTCCATGAGCGCATCCATAACCCTCTGCGCCGGCGACGCATTCAACGTCAACACCGCTTGCGTCAACACCTGAATAATATTCTGCAAAATCATCAACGTCTGCTCGTTTTCTCCTCGCTTCTTACTCTCGCTATACACCAAGTACGCCGCGCCCAACACGCCCGTCGTCAACCTCCCATCATTCGCCGCCGCCTTGACGTTCCCCACGATCGCCTCCCATGACCCACCTTGAAGCAACGAATTAAACACCTGCACGTCCTCATCGCTCGGCTCCGTGGACACGCCATAGAGCGCATCACCACCCGCCGCCGGCGCCTCCATCGCGCGTCGTCCCGAACCGCGCGCGCTCGTAAACCTCACCCACGTCGCGTGCTCGCGACGCGTACGCCCCCTACGCGCGACGCCTCGCGACTCCGTCGACACGTGCGTGCGCAATACCCCGTGCGCGACCGTCACGAGCGCGCTCGCGCACATCCACGCCCCGAGCGCGCGCGCGTGTGCCGCCGCCGACGACGCGCGCGTGCGCTTTTTTGTTAGCGTCGCACGTGTTCCCGGTGTCCTCGAGACACGTCCGCGACGTCTTCGACGCCATTCAGCGCCGACGCACGCCACGCGACGCCGCACCCGGCGACGCCAACGCGTGGACAGATATTCGCTGCATATTTCTCGCGCGCGTGCCGTTGAAGTCGCGCGTCGCATCGTCGCGCATTCCGCGTCGCGCGATCTCGCGCGCGAGAGAGGCAGGCGCATTGCGCGCGCCATCTTTCCGCGATGCGCGGACGGAAACGCGCGGCGGAGGAGGGTGAACGCGCGCGCGAAGGCGGTGTGAACGCGCGCGAGGGGACGAGCTCGGCGAGAGTCGCGCGCGCGCGCGATGACGGCGATGGGCGCGGAGTGGAGGACGCGGTGGAGGAGGATGTGGTCAAGGTGCGGCGGTCGCGGGGCGCGTGCGCGGGGCGTTCTCGAATGTTTGTTCGCGTGTGTGCGCGTGCGTGCGCGCGATGACTGACGGTGAGGCGTGCGCGGTGGTGCATGTGTGTGTTTTCTCGCAGCGGTTGCGCACGATGGCGCCTGATATGCGCGATTCGGTGCTGAGCAAGTTGTTTTCAATTTACGGCGCGGGCGCGTCGGGTTCGGGGACGCCCGAGCGGGGCGGGACGGCGGGGGAGGAGGGTACGCCGCCGAGTCGCGTGCTTGAGGTTGCCGTGCCCGAGGTAAAGGAAGAATCGAAGAGGTGGGATTGGAAGACGCAGGCTACGGAGTGGCAGCTCAAGTCGTTGACGTCGGCTTTGGGGATGTCGAGTTCAGGGACGCGCGAGGAGCTCGTGGCGACTGTGCAAAAACAGTTAGCCGAGCTCGCGGAACCCGCGGAGCAGTTGAGCGTTTCTTTGGAGAAAATGGCGAAGATTTTATCACACAACGAACGACATAGTTATCTGAAGCTCGCGAAAGGTGATTCCGTGAAGCGTACGGTTGAGGCGTTGTCTCGGTTGCGAGAGCGCGCCAAGTTGCAGGCGACGAGCGTGCTCGAAGTAGATCCTTTTGAGGCGATGCGCAACCGCGAGCAAGGACCTTGTGTTCTAGATTTGGCTTATTTGTACATGGATTTTGTTGCAGATGCATTCGATTCTATGTTTCCTTTGCTTCGCGCAGAAGCGACAGGATGCTTAACTCCAGGGAGCAACGTGACTCAGCAACTCAACCGTTGCATGTTTCTCATTTTTAAGGTGATTGGCACTTCGACAAATGAGGGTAATTTGTATGATCCACGCCGTGCGGGGCGATTTTTGATAGAACTAGGCAATTTACGAAGCGCTTGGCGAATGCATTGCGGGAAGATTGAAAAATTGAATGCGCATTTCTATGAGTTGGTCGACGCGTTGGACGACGGCGCCGAAGTGAACAAGATCGGCGACGCGGCGGGGACATCAATGGATGGAGAAGACGCACCGACGAGTGAATTTCAGGATGTTATTCAACTCACGCCGTATGCGTTGACCGAACTCCACGAAAGCTATCACGGCCCTCCGTCGTGCGCACCACACAAGGATCGCGACGAGACATTCAGTGGCACCCCAAAGTCTTGGGCGACGGTGTGGCAAGCTGGATCAAGTTCACCTGAAGTTGATACGAACGCCGATGCGAGTGCCATTGTGAGTGTTGAAATATCTCGACAACGCACACATGAACGCATGTTCTCAACGGGCTCACCACCACCGGAGAATATCGACGACGCGGTTCCACGAGGAGGAAGCAATGACAGTTTGGACCAGCACCGTGAATATGCTCACGGAGGAGATTTGAATGCAGAAGGTCGCCGTCAACATGCTCTCATCAGTAATTCACGACATTTCGCGCAGCGTGCGTTTCGTTTCGAAGTGAACCCGCAGACTAACGTAGAACACATGGCATCGCGAGGAACGCAACACGTCGATCTCAACGAGCTTCACAACATTACGCAAGGTGGAAATTTAGACGATTACGACGATCGTTCATTCATCGATTGGGTGACGCAAGGTAATAATGCTGATAGTAGTGCGATGGTCAATCGGTTAGCTGGAATGGATGCTGCCTTAGTTGGTGATGCGTCGGAGGCGCGTTTACACGCGTCGCGTTTGGCGAACAGTACTCGAGTTCAAGCTCGGTTAGCGTTCACTGAACGTGGTCATACGGTCCGTGTATCATCCACACCAGCGGTGAGTTCAAGTCGAATGCGGGATGCGACGAGTATCACGCGTCTCGTTACGAATCTTTCGACGCGTCTGAGATCGGTTTCGACGCCTTTGCTCGACACCGGACGCAGCAAGACGACTTCGCCAAATACCATCAAGCTGTTTGAACACATCTCACGCTGGGAGCTGTTAGGGTACAGCCATTCGTCAGAACTTGAAATGATTGGTGTGGGTCGTCCTACGCTGCTCGCTGAGCGTTTAGGTGCACTCTCTTCAAAGGATGGACGATGGTGCGCAGTGCTCGGTCGCGCGCTCACTGTGCATTGCATGCCGATGCAAATTTGTATCATGAACGGTTTGGTCAGCGAGTCGCATGGCGAATTCAAAGGTTCAGCGGCAGCGTCTATGTTTTGTACCGCGGTTACTGTCGTTATTCGTATGATTCTCAAGTCTTATCACGAGAATGGAGGACCCCCGAAACTGCGTGAGTCCAACTGGTGGAAAACGCTCGCGCATCTCTCTGATATTCTCATTACTTGGAGCTGCGGTGGTACTAATATTTCCAGCACGTTTCCGAACACCGATGAAGCTGAAAAACCTGAAATGAGCAACGTCGCGGCTAAGGCCATTTTGATTGGTTTAAAGATGCCCGGTGGCGACGCTCAGTATTCGTACGGAAAATTGTTTGCGATTGTCGCGCCAAAACTCTTGCACGACGTCGCCGCGGCGGATGTTCCGAGCGCCGTTGTGGACGCTATCAGCGGAGTGTGCTATCTTTTTGGTAGAATCATGTGTCACGAAGCAAAAACGCAACCATTGTGGACTGGAGCCGTGGATCTTTGCTCGACAACCATTCCCGCTCAGTTGCGCGCCAGTCTCGATGAAGCGTGTGAATGGGCGAGACACGTCCGCGACACTTCCAAACATGCCGAGAGCGCGTGCACAGCGTACGTTGTTGAGAGCAGCTTATTGATGACTGATGAACCCGATGCGCCGGCGGTGATGTTTCGAGGTCGCGCGAACGTCCGTCGCGGCGTTCGTCTCGGTCTCATTCTTGGCTTGGCGGCGGCGATTTCGCGAGTGTCTGGAAAGCGTATCAAAGCTGTGTCAGACCTTGTTATTCCTCCTGATGAAGACGAAGAGTTACAAGAGAACGAAGAAGATGTTAAGGACAAGTCTGGTATCTTAAAGCGCAGCAGCGGTCGTACGAATTCAAAGCGCGCGTTACATGACGTGATTGATCTCAATCCAGTCATCGGCGCTCTCGACGACTGCGTGAATGCTCTCGCGTGCATTGGTGTTCCACTCGCGATGTTAGGTTGGGCTCTTGATGGCGGGAATAAAGGCATTCGTGGTGGCTTACAATTACTTGGCAATTCTCGATGGTTGCATGAAACTGCTGGCGAATTTCCTGTACACAGTCCGGCTCAGCAAATCGTGGATATGACACAATTGTTTTTGCACACTTTTGCTGAGCTTCGTCCGAGCGGCGCATCTTCAAAGAGCGCAGTGAACGCGTTATTAAGTCAGCGCAAGTGGTTTAAGACATTCTCATTGTTACACGCAGTGTCACCGAACATGTTCTATTTCGGAAGCTCACTGGACTTGATCGGTGCGTCCACGGATGCATTTCCACATTCGTTCAAGATTGCTCGGTTGCGAAAGGATTTGAGACGTCACGCCGCTGAGTTCCAAAACACAACCTCTTTGTCTGTGGCTATCACTCGAGATTCTCCTTGCGGCAATGTGTGGCTTGCAGTCGAGTCCACGTGTCGACGTGCGCTCATCGGGCGATCGTTAACGTTAACATTTGAAGGCGAAGATGGTTTAGGCGACGGCGTCAATCGTGAGGCAATGCAAGTTTTGATCGATTCTCTCGCTCGAGGTCCCGCTGGTAAGCCCGAGGAAGCAGTGTTGTGCAGTTTGCCCGCAAGTGATGCATCGATGAAGTCATGTGTGTTCACGTTCCGCCCTGAAGTCCCTCTCGCGGCTGCGAGATTCTTTGGTCGTGTCATCGGATTGATCGTCGCGAGCGGCGTTAACATCAACCTTCCGCTCGCTCCGTGGATTTGGAGCGCTCTTCTCGGTCGTAAAGGGTCTGTATCTCAGCTCGCCGCTGCCGATGAAAGTTTTGCACGAACATTGATGACGTTATGCACGCACCCTATTACACATGATTCGAACAAATGGATCGAAGCTACAGGAGGATTGACGTTCGTTCGAACAATTGTCGTCGGAAACGAAGTAGTAAACATCGATCTCGTTCCAAATGGTAGCACAATTCGAGTGACTGAAGCGAATCGCAAACAATTTGTCAGAGCGTACGCTCGAAATTCAATGCACGTGGTTGATGGCAAAAGCTGCGAAGCTGCGATGTATGCAGCCCGTGAAGGTTTATGCGACATTATCCCTCCGGAAATACTCGCGTCTCTTTCACCAGTCGACCTTGAACGCGTAGTGTGCGGGCTTCCCAAAATTGCCGTCGCAGCTTGGAAAAGTGCGACGGTTTACGAACCCAAAATTACATCTGCCGAGGAACAACGACGCGTCGATTGGTTTTGGGAGGCGATTGAAAGTTTCACCCCCTCTGATCAAGCGCTCGTGTTACACTTTTGGGCCGCGTATACTCATTTGCCTCACAGCGGATTTGAAGGTCTCAATTTTAAGGTTCGGTTCGATGAAAAGCTCTCTACTGATCATCTCCCGATGGCACAAACATGTTTTTTAACGCTCCGTATTCCAAAGTACACAAGCGCAGAGCAGTGTGCGACGCGCTTGCTCCACGCCGTTCGTGCTGGATGCACCGGTTTCGGCTTTGCGTAAGCGAAACCCGCAAACCAAATTTTATGAAAACAATTTTTAGCACGCAAATGTACTCATGTACTAGTAGAAATTCTTGTTATGTTTACACTGTTCTTTTTTTATAATGAACCCGAACGCTCGACTCGCGTCGATGAGAACTTCAGACATAATCGCGAGTGTCTCGCCGACAGCTGACGCATAGTTTTCAAATCCTGAGTCACAGGCAACGACTTCACTCGCCACCGCCTGACTCGTGTGGCGGCGGAAGTCACACCGACGATAAAAACGATGGCGGCGGTACCATCGACATCAGCGCCGATGTCTATCGCGCAGCAGTTCGAGCGTTACATCCTCGAAACACACGCGGCGGACTTGCACGCGATGCTACACGCGCCCGATCCCCGCGCGCCGTACTCGATCGACATTGACACCTTAAAGCTGTTCGTCCGCATACCGGTGATTGCAAACGCACTGTTACACCGTCCGCTATCCTTATTACCGGCGATGGATGACGCCGTGCGGTCGGCGCAGGGAGTGATTGTTCAACAGTTGCGCGAACGCGGCGACACTGAAGCGAACGAGCAACTTAAACGTATGAGCGTCAAAGAGATTGTACGGGCGCGATGTGATGCGTATAGATTTTGTGAGACATATCCGGAATTGACGCCGTCGATTGGTGAGATTCGAACGAGGCATGTAAATAGGATGTGGTGCGTTTCGGGGGTTGCAGTCCGCGTCGGCGCGCCAAAATCGTTGGAAGCTGAACACGTGTTCGAATGTGTCAAGTGTGGGCATCAGTTCTTGATTCCTGTCAACGTAGAAGAAGGAAGTGGTGGTGAACCACCACCGGGATGTCCGCGAACGAAGCCTTGTAAAGGCAAATCATTTCGCGCTGTGCCGTCGGCGAAACGTTTGGTACGCGACTATCAGGAGATTCGTATTCAGGAGCCAGTCGGTGGGAACACAGGCGGGAGCGCGCGAGCAGCCCCGCGAGCGTTGCTCGTAGTTTTAGAAGATGACTTAGTGGATAAAGTTCAAGCGGGAGATGATGTAAAAGTGGCTATTGTGGTTCGTCGACGGTGGCACAAGTGCTCGAAGGAGCAACGATGCGAAGTCGAACTGGTTGGACACTGCGTGAGTTTGCACGTGGCACAGAAGCAGAAAAAAGTCGCTCGAGTGATTGAAACTGAAGAAACGGCTGCGTTTGCAAAGTTCTGGGGTAATCACGCGACGAATGCGTTTCATGCACGTGATATGATTTTACGCGCAATGTGCCCACAGTTATTCGGCATGGCTGTGCCAAAACTAGCGCTGATGCTCGCGCTGATTGGTGGCGTCCCAAGGCGAGATTCGAGCGGAGGACGCGTTCGAGGAGAATCTCATATACTTCTAGTCGGAGATCCAGGCATGGGCAAGTCACAACTACTAAAGTACGCAGCTGCCGTCGCGCCGCGGGCCATATTAACCACAGGGATGGGATCGAGCGCCGCAGGTCTCACTGTGGCTGCCACAAAAGAGTCCGGCGAGTGGACGCTCGAAGCGGGCGCGCTCGTGTTAGCCGATGGCGGTGTTTGTTGCATCGATGAGTTTGATTCGATTCGTGAAGCTGAGAGGGCGACCATTCATGAGGCTATGGAGCAGCAAACGCTTAGCGTAGCGAAAGCCGGTATGGTGACAACGCTTCGCACTCGAACGACAGTCATAGGTGCCACAAACCCAAAAGGCGGTCAGTTTGACGTTGGTTCGAGCTTGGCTGTGAATACTGGATTAGCTCCTCCTTTGCTCAGTCGCTTTGACTGCTTGATTGTGCTTCGCGACGATCGTCGTCCATCGTGGGACCGGGCCGTGAGCGCGCACATTCTGGAAACGCACGCTCGACTGGGAGTCGTTACTGCCGATCATCCGCCTGGATCTTCGCAAGACACTGATATGGGGCGATCGTCGTTGTCGTCGACGGATGGGACGCACCAACACCCTGGTAGTTCGCAGCTTTCTGATGGAGCGAGATGGGGACGCGCGCTCGAGAAATGGGGCGCCAAGCCGCAAGACGTGAGTCATCGAGAGACGATTGCAGACGAACCCGATGTTTCTGCGAAAACTGCCAATAAAGAACGTAAGTTGCAAGAAATGGCCGAATCGATGTGGCCGTTCGAACGATTAAGACAGTACATCGCGCACGTAAAGAGCACGATTCATCCGCAGCTCACGGAGGATGCCGAGCGTCTTCTCACGGCGTACTACCAAGCTCAAAGACGTTTTGAAGGTCGTAGTGTCGCGCGAACAACAATACGTATGCTCGAATCGCTCATTCGTCTCACTCAAGCGCACGCGCGCTTGATGTATCGAAGTACGGCGACGCGTTTGGATGCTACGGTGGCGGTGTGCCTGGTTGAAGCGTCGATGCTGTCTCTCGCGCCGTTCATCACTCTCCCGGCGACGAACGCAGGATTTGAGGAAGATCCTGACGCACAGATTCGTGATATCGAAGTACGGCTAATGCGACGCCTGGATGAGGAGTTAGGTCCGGAGTGGCAGCACCATCCGAGCGAACGTGAGGAGATGCAACGAAAGCGCGCGCGCGCTGACGACGACGAAAACGACAACGAAGAAAACGATTTTCGTCGTGGCAACGCGTGAAACAAACATAAACGCATGTAAATCATTAACCAATCATTTACTCACAACAAACAACATATGCGGGTAAAACACGTAGCATCATTTCGCCTTTTTCGGGTTTCCGGCGGCGCGCTTTTGCGCCTTTTTCCCTTGTCCGGGCGCGACGGGCTCTGGAAGCTCCTCACCGTGAGGGACAATGTTAAATCCCTCGGTGAAGGCCGCGAAGGGCGACTTCACGGGTTCAGGCTCCCACGGTCGCTTCAAGTTTGCGTGCGTCGCCGAGGTGCGCCCGAGTACGTGCACTTGAAACAACTGCGTCTCGCTCAAATTCAACGGCATCATGATCGACTGCAACAACAACGGCGGCACAACCTTCATGTACGAGTGCATCAACGACACCATGGCCGCACCCATCAAATTCGAACTCAAAACCTTCTTAAACTCTCGGAAATCATGTTCATACAACGTCACCTCTTCCTCCTTCGTCTCTCCCGTGGCTAAATCCTTGGACTTGACCCGCACCTTGTCCTCCTCTAATCTCTTCTTCGCCGCTTGCAATCGGAAATACACAATCGAAAACAACCCAATCAACAGCGTCATCGACGTCACGAAACACATCCGAATGTTCGTAATCGTCTGCGCATCCTTATAATCGATCCCAAGTCGTTTACCTCCGAGCAAAAGCACGGGGGCGATGAACATCTTCATCTTCAGCGCGGGCGTCTCGGGCGCCTTGGTCACCGCCCCGGTCGTCGTCGTCGTCGTCGTCGCCCCGGTCGTCGTCGTCGTCGTCCCTGACGCGTCACCACCACTACTCGACATCTCCTCAATCTTCGCCATCGTCCCTGCTATACCTACGGCGTCGCGCACTGTCGACGTCGTTTAAACCATCCACGCACCCCCGCGGCGATCGCGCGCGCGCGCCGTTCGCGCCCCGGGGGATCCAGGGCGCGTGTGTACCCTGCGCGTGTGTACCCATGTCCGTGTGACGGTTTCCCACGCCGAATGTCCGAACCATGCGCATGCCAACGCCGAATGTCCGAGCGTCGTCCCGCGCGCGCGCCCCAAAAAAGTGCCCTCGCTTTGCGCGAGATATTTTGTGTGCCGCGTCGTCGTCGGTCGCCCCGCGCGCGCGACGGTGCGACGCGTCGCGCGCGTCCGCATTGCGCGACGCCGACGACGAGGCGACGCGAGCGATATATTTATAACTATTTGTATATATATCCATCGCATCCATTCGCCTTTTGTGTATTCACGCACGAGGGCGCGTGCGAGCGCGTAGACGCCCATCGATCCGCGTCATCGTCGTCGATCGCGCGCGCGGATTGATTGCGCTCGCGAGCCCATGACGCGCGCGTACGACGCGGGTGTGGCGACGAGAGAGACGACGACGACGACGCGGGAGAATGATGGAGTGAAATGTGATGCGTCGGATGCGGGCGACGCGCGCGAGCGCGCGAGCGCGCACGGGGAGGGGCTGACGCGAACACCCATGATGGCGGTGCGCGAGGTGACCGATGCGGTGGGCGTGGAGG
>Ga0181562_10001763_pt1 | contig 17036 bp, 15 predicted proteins | sample 011ome_26_FD_139344 | JGI IMG/M metagenome (GOLD analysis project Ga0181562, IMG submission 139344) | Coastal salt marsh microbial communities from the Groves Creek Marsh, Skidaway Island, Georgia - 011511BT metaG (megahit assembly) | ecosystem: Environmental > Aquatic > Marine > Intertidal...
AGATGCTATCATGATTCACTCACGTCACAAAGATCCGGCGGAGATTATGGAGTTTATGCAAAAGTTCAGAGCAACTGATACAATAACACCAGTCGTAGTTGTACCAACGAGTTTTAATTCGGTAACAGTGGAAGAATTTATTGAAATGGGTGTGAATGTTGTTGTAACAGCAAACCATATGTTGCGAGCTGCTTATCCTGCAATGTTAAATGTTGCAAAATCTGTGCTTGAAAATGGTAGAAGTCTTGAAGCTGAGCCAGATTGTATGTCAATTAAAGAAATATTGGAATTTATTCCTGGTACAAAATAATGGCACTTAATACAGTGGGTTTTGTTAATGAGTTAATTAAAAATAATTACACACATCTTTGTGTCGTTCCTTGTAGTTTTGCAAAGAATGTCATTAATGAGGCAATCAATAATAAAAATATAGAATACTTACCAGCAGCCAGTGAGGCTGTTGCCTGCTCTATTGCTGCCGGCCTTAAGATGGCTGGCAAAAACCCTATTGTGATTGTGCAGTCATCAGGACTAACTAATATGGCAAGTTGCATTACTAGCCTATTAAAGCCTTACGGTATTACATTTCCTATCATCACCAGTTGGAGGACTTACAAAGAAGGTGACAGTGAGATACAACACCAGCATTTGGCTACTGAATTACCGAAATTAATTAGTGCTTATGGGTATCGGTATCATATTTTGGATAATCAAAGCTTGAATAATGCCATTGCTCAAATCAATGATTGCAATGAAAGTCATGCAATTTGCGTTCTTAAAAAAGATAGTTTTGATAAAGTTGAGCTGAAAATCGAACACACACTTGACTTGTCAGCCTACACACCTAGAAGTAAGTTTTTAATCTTATTGAATGAGAAGTTCAAGGGTAAGAATACCTTGTTTATCGGTACAACAGGTAATGCAGCTAGAGAGATGTACAGTTTTATGCCAGATACAAGTAACTTCTATATGGCCGGTAACATGGGTGGCGCATTAAGTGTTGGCTTAGGCGCTGCTAAAGCAGGCAAGAAAGTAATTGTTTGTGGTGGTGATGCTGAATTTGTCATGCATATGGGTGGTTTAACTACAGCTGGTAGATATGCGGATGAAGTCGATTTAACTTACATCCTTCTTGATAATGAGCAAAACAAATCAACAGGCGGCCAAAATACTTATCAAGCACATTTAGATTATATCAATATTGCCAAGAGCTCTGGTTTTTATGTGACTGCTGGTGTGATTAAAACAGTGGGTGCCCTTAACTCAGTTATTAAAGATGTTAGAGGGTTGAAATTTGTGCATGTTAAGTGCGGTATTGATAATGAAACACCAAGACCGCCATTGAAAATAGTAAAGGTAAATAAATTTTAACCATGAATAACTGGAAAAAAATTTGGAATAAGGATGATAGAATCAATCAAATCATGCTTGAATGTTTAATAAAAGCAGATGGTTTTGATAGTGGCGCTGGAAGTTTCACTTTAGCGGATTGGGAAAAATATACACAGGACCATTTTAAGAGGCTTGGTGTAAACTCTAGCGATACTATTTATGATGTTGGTTGCGGCAGTGGTGCATTTGTATATTCATTGTATTTACAAAAACATACTGTAGGGGGGGGTTGACTATAGTATGAGTCTAATTAATTTAGCTAAAACCATTATGCAAAGTGGGAATTTTTCTTGCGATGAAGCAATTAATATAAGTACAAGCAAATCTTATGATTTTATTTTAAGTCATAGTGTATTTCATTATTTTAAAGATTTGGAATACGCTAAATCTGTTTTAGTAAAGATGATTCAAAAGTCGAATAAAAAAATTGGTATTTTTGATATTAATGACAAAGTTAAAGAGAGTCAATATCATCAAATAAGAATGAATGATATAAATAAGAAAGAGTACAAGGAAAAATACAGTGGATTAGAGCATTTATTTTATGAAAAAAGTTGGTTTAAAGGAATAGCAAGAGAATTTAACTTAAAAATAAGTATATTTGACCAAACCTTTAAAAACTATTCAAATTCAAGCCTAAGATTTAATGTGATTATGGAAAAAATAGATGACTAAAAGAATAATGATGGACATGTCTGCTACCTTGATTCACCATGGGCATATTCGCTTGTTAAAAAAAGCTTCTGAGTTTGGCGAAGTTGTTGTTGGTTTAACTACTGATGAAGAAATTCTAAGTAAAAAAGGTTATCAAGTAGAGCTAGAATTCGCTCATAGAAAAGAAACACTGGAAGCTATTAAATATGTTAATGAGGTGGTAGGCACTCCTTGGCAAATTACCGAGAATACTTTAGATGAATTTGATATAGACCTTTTAGTGCATGGTGATGATAATAGTAATGACATTAGCCAAGATAGGCTTTTAATCTTACCAAGAACACAAGGCGTTAGCAGTACAGAGATTAGAGATAACGCACAAAGGTCAATAACACAAAAAAACAATCGTAAACTAATGCTAACACCGGGGCCTGCAGTTGTTTTGTATGAGAACTTACAATATTTAAAGCCTTTATTTGGTAGAGGTGATGATGAGTACGCTTCTATGTCAGAATCTGTTATTAATTGGATCAAAAGGCTGAGTGGGCAAGATGAAGTGGTGGCAATGCAGGGATCAGCAACTTTGGCATTAGAACTTGCTGCACACAGTTTTGTTACAGGCAAGGTTTTGTTAGTTTCAACAGGTTATTATAGTGATAGATTAGAAAAATTATTACCTAATGATTGCGAGTTAACAATTTGCGAATATGAAGAACTGGATAGTATAAAAGGTAATTTTGACTGGGTTCTATGTGCTTATACTGAAACTTCAGTAGCATTTAAAGTAGATTTAGAAAGCGTTAAAAATAAGGCAAATGAATGTAAGGCAAAATTGTATGTTGATGCTACAGGATCAATTGGATTGGAAGATAATCATCAATTAGCTGATGTAATGGCATTTAGTTCGTGTAAGGGTTTATTTGGTTTAACGGGGGCGGGGTTTGTCGCGTATAAGTCTGATTTAAACCCTAAGGACCTTGATGCTTTCTATTTTAATTTAAACACTCATAAAAACAAAATGACTACAGGTCCTTACCATGCTATCGCTTCACTTTATGGCGTTATTGAAAAGCATAATATCTTTAAACAGCGTGTAGTTAATAGTAAAAATACGATTTTAGAAAAATACCAAGATATTGTTCGTGAGAGTAATCAACCATTGCTTTGCACTTATTTAGAGGGCGAAGTGGTGTCAAATGACGACAATATTGTCTTATATTCACCTCGTTCTGAATTAAGCGGTTCGGTGATTTGTCATTTTGGTGAAATTCATACTAATATCGTTAATATTAACAATAGAATAACAATTAAGTTTTGAATAGAGGTTTGTCGATAATAGTATTGGGTAGAGTGTTACAAGTTTTAGTAGCACTTGTAGCCATAAGAGTTTTAACGACTTTCTTGTCTCCAGAAGAGATTGGTAACTATTACATTATCTTGGCATTGCTTGCTTTTTTTAATTTGGTTTTATTAAATCCTCCTGGTATGTACTTTGGCAGGCATTTGTTGCAATGGCAAAGAAGTAAAAACCTATTAAATGCACTGTTTGTATTTGTCTTATGGATAGTAATTGTGGCCATTGCATCAATTCCCATATCTATGTCTGTATATTATTGGCTTGGATATGAGACGAAGTTTGATTTAGATTTATTTTTAATATATATCTTTGTTGCGATATTAATCAGCACTATTCACAGAAATGTTATGTATGGTGCCAACACCTTAGGATATAGAAAAGAATTTGTAATATATCTCATATCAACTTTACTTATAGGATTGATATGTTCAGTAAGTATTGTATATTTTTATCATAATTTTGCTCTTGGTTGGCTAATGGGTGTTGTTCTGTCTGAAGCTTTAATGTTGTATTTAATTTTTAAATTTTTTATTCAAAAAAATAGATTAAATATTAAAAAGATAAAAATAACTTTGAATAAAGACAAGATAAAAAAGATATTAGTTTTTTCTTTGCCAATTGGGTTAACAACATTCTTAATGTGGGGACAAAATACGGCCTACAGGTTTTTGGTTGATTATCAATATTCAGCGGAAGTGCTGGGATATATAGGCGTCGGACTTGGAATATGTACGTCAATTTTTGCTTCGATAGAGGGTATATCTATGCAATATTTTAACCCTATATTTTTAAAAAATATTCTAGATGCTTCTAAAAAGCAAAGAGCTGAAGCTTGGAATAATATAGCTAAACAAATTGTGCCTATCTATATATTGGCTGTATTTTTTACCATAGCTATGTCAGAAGTTTTAATAAGTATATTGGCAGATAAGAAGTTCCATGATGCGTATATATATATTATGTTTGGGGTGGGGATTGAGTTCTTTAGAGTAATGACAAATTTGCTTAATAATGTATCACAGTCAGAATACAGAACAACGGATACAATTAAGCCATATTTAGTTGGTTTTATCATATCTTTAGGCTTGTTAAGTAGTATAGATTTCGGAACAAATTACTTTATGATTCCGCTAGTTTTGGGTCTGGCTTATTTTTTGGTTTTTATTTATATGTATTTAAACATGAAAAAAATATTAGACATAAAGTACGATATTAACATAGTGAAAACTATACTTTTCTCACTGCCGTTTCTTATGGTTTACTCTATAGACTTGACAGATATAAATTTGGTTTTAAATTTATTAGTGGTATCTGTATTTGGATTATATTTTTTATTTACTGTATGGCTTTTTCATCAGCACAGCTTAAAGGGAAATATATAGTATGAAGGTATTAACAATCTTTATTGATATGATAAGGGCAAATAGATTATCAACATTTAATGGCAATGTAAAAAAAGATACCCCATTAGATGTTGCCTTTAAAGAGATGGGTGGAACGACTTATACAAACTGTTTTACTCCTGGACCAGACACACCTAGAGGAATATCAACATATTATACTGGGGTTAATCCATATAAAAATGGCTGCAATACAAGGTTGAAATGGCCACAATATTTTTTAAATAAAGAGCTTAATACTATATTTGATATATTTATCGAAAAAGGATTTAAAATCGATTGTTTTGCATCTCCTAAAGAGCGAGATACTGGACTATACCCAAGTCATATAAATGATATGAATGTACATAATAAAGATTATGACTTGGATAAATATCTGTCTGAATTGAAATTACAAAACGATCATTTCTTATTTTTATCTTTACCAGATTATCATTGGGCTTTTGATGATTTTGGTTACTCAGTGTCTGGAGAGAAAAAAGCTTACAAAGTAACAAAAAGTGTTTTGGATATAGTGTTTAAAAATTTTAATAAAGATGATTTTGACCATATCTTTATATTTTCAGACCACGGTTTTAAGTTTAATGTTGAGCGAAAATTAGAGCCTAAGGCGTACATGCTTGACGAAGACAGAACAAACAGTATTATGATGCATAGAGTAAAAGGGCAAGAGGGTTTAATTAAAAATGATAAATTATGTTCATTAGTTGACCTATATCCAACTTATAAAGAAATCCTTGGCATTAATCAAACAAAAAGTTTTTCATTACTGTCAGATAATGAGCATAAATTTATTGTATTAGAAGACCATATAAATTTTACACCATCAATAAATCAAAATATTGAATTATGGGCATTAGTAAATAAAGATTTTATCTATATAAGGGAGCTGGATAAAGTAACTCTGATTAACAGGAAGACAAGGGAGGTCTCAAATGCAATCATTCCACAATACGATGATATTCTTAAAAATAACTCCTCATTTGGCACTTATATAGATGAATATGAAAAAGTATTTAGATATAGAAATAATATTTTGTCAAAAGATACTTATATGAACGGTGAAGTAAGGAAAAATTCAGGCAATGTTAAGAAATATTTTAATATTTTTGTGGATTTATTAATATATAGGAAGCCAATGAACGTATATCAAAAAAGTATAAAATTTAACCAGAAAAAGAAGGGGGTTTCTTAGGATGCTCTATATAAGAAATTTTAAAAAGTTGTCAGAGGTTTTGGGGTGATAAACAGAATAAAGAGAATCATTAGAAAAATAGTTAATAGTTTTGGCGTAGATATCATAAAACTAGAAAAAGCTACAGGCTTAGACAATCCATACTGTCAATATAGTAAAGTTAAAGGTAATATTATTGATGTTGAAATGCTTGGAAAAATGTCATTATCAATTCCTGGGATGATTACTCCAGAAGCAGGTAAGTTTCTTTATTCTCTATGCTATATGCAAGATTTAGAGGGTGATGTTGTAGAAATTGGCTCTTGGCAAGGCAGATCATCAACATTCTTAGCAAGAGCGGTTAAAGAGTCCTTAAATGGAAATTTTTATGCAATTGACCATTTTGGTGGAAATGCGGGTAAAGAGGAATTTTATGCAATAAACGGCAGTCTAAGTAGTTTAAAAGATAATTTTAATGACAATTTATCCAGATTTGGGTTAATAGATACTGTCAACCTTTTAGATATGGTTAATACAGAGGCTTGTGAAAAAATCAAAGGTAGAAAAATTAGATTTTTATTTATAGATGGAGATCATACTAAAGATGGTGTTAAAAAAGATATAGAGCTATTTTTTCCTCAATTAGAAAAAGGTTCAATAGTAGTTTTTGATGACTATTTTGAGGGTTTTTCAGGCTTAATAGAGGCAGTAGATGAAATTTTAGAAAAGTATAATTTTGATAAAGTTTTCTACCATAGGCACACTCTGGTTATAAAACTATAGATGATTAAAACAATACTATATATCGCATTTCAGTACGATAATGGCAAAGAGGAGAATGGTGCAGCTCTTAACTATAAGGCCTGGTATGAAAATTTCATTAAACTTGGTTATAAAGTAGAAGGTTTATTTTATGAGGAGCATTCAAAAGAAGATCTACAAATTGAAATAATAGAAACAGCAAGGAGGATAAAGCCTGATTTGGTATTTTTTATATTACAAAAAGATCAGGTAGATATAAACACTCTTAAAACTCTAGAAGAGCAAGGGTTTTTTATAGTTAATTTCTTTGGTGATGATCAATGGAGATTTGATAATTGGAGCTCAAAATACGCACCTTATTTTAGCGCTTGTATTACTACCGATAAATTTAGCGTAGATAAGTATAAAAGTATTGGTCAAAACAATATTGTAAGAAGTCAATGGGCATCATTAGAAAGTAATGTCTTGTATAAAAATATAGATTATAAATATGATGTTAGTTTTATAGGTGGGATTAACTCATACAGAAAATGGTTTGTAAAAGAGCTGTATAAAAAAGGTATTAAAGTGCATTGTTTTGGCAATGGCTGGGATAACGGAAGAGTATCTTATAAGCAAATGGAAGAGATATTTTCAACATCTAAAATAAATCTAAACATATCAAATAGTACAAATTACGATATACGCTATTTAGTGTCAAACATCAAACCATTTTTAATTGCATTGCGAGATGTAATCAAGGGTGGTAAAAATAGTAGCCAAACGAAAGCTAGGAATTTTGAAATACCAGCACAAGGTGGATTTCAATTAACTGACTATGTTCCATCTATTGAAGATTATTTTAATATAGGGAAAGAATTGATTTGTTATAGTGATGTTGATGAAGTTAAAGAATTAATAAATTATTATTTAAAACACGGCAAAGAAAGAGAGCGAATAAAAATAGCAGGCATTAAAAAGACGAGAGAAAACCATACATTCAATCATAGGATTTCTGAATTTATGAAGCGCCTTGAAAAAATAAAAAGTGATGGTTTATGAATGCAATAAATAAAGAAAATCTAAGGCAACTTTTAGAGCCACACTTTCGTAAAGATTTAAAAAAAGAAAAGTATAAAGTAAAGTCTTTAGCGGCTACTGAATTATTAACTCATACTAGATTTGATATAGCTTTTAAGCTTCTTTACCTTGAGATGAAAGATAGAGGTGCACTTTTTGCAAAAGAGTTTTATAAGGAGCATATCAGGGCATTTAGCTTAGGGAAGTTTACTGAACCTGGAAATGAAAAGAAAAATAGTATAGAGCAGTTTTTCGGAGAGTTTAATGAAACTTTTGAAGATATAAAAGCCAATGGATTTGATAGTAGTAAAACTTTAGTGCCACTGTCAAAAAATAGCTCAATTGCAAATGGTGCTCACAGGGTGGCAAGCGCCATATTTCTTGATAAAGATGTTAAATCTGTAAAAATTGATACTGATAATCATATTTATGATTACCGTTTTTTTCAAGAAAGAGGCGTGTCAAGCAATGTGTTGGATATTGTGGCAACTAGGTTTATTTCATATTCAACTAATACGCATATTGCTTTCATATGGCCTTCAGCTGTTGGTCATGATAAGGATGTGGAGAGTCTTATTCCTAATATTGTGTATCGCAAGAGTATTCAGTTAAGCAAAAATGGCGCGCATAATTTACTGTCTCAAATTTATTTTGGTGAAGAGTGGTTGGGCAGTGTTGAGGATAATTTTAAGGGTGCAGAAGGGAAACTTGTTGAGTGTTTTAAAAATGATAAGCCAGTTAGAGTTATCGCTTTTCATGCCGATAGTTTGAATGATGTCGCTAAAATTAAAGATGAAATACGTGCAATTTTTAACATCGATAAACATTCAATTCATATTACAGATACTAAAGATGAGGCGGATAGAGTTGCAAGAACAGTATTTAATGACAATAGTGTTCATTTTTTAAATCATGCTAAGCCCAACAAATACGCCTCAACGCATAAGAAGGTCGCTTCTTTCAAAGCATTCATAAGTAACAGTGATGCTTGTCACGACGATGTGCTACTCGATGGGTCGATGGTTTTGTCTGCTTACGGGGTAAGAGAGGCGAATGATATTGATTATTTTACGAATGACAATAACAAGGTTGACATTCAAAATGACGCGTTCGAGTGCCATGATAGCGAGCTGAAATATCATGACATAGAGAAATTATCGCTTATCTATAATCCTCAATATTATTTTTATTTTAACGATGTAAAGTTTGTGTCGTTCAAGCAAGTTTATAAAATGAAAAAAAATAGAAATGAGGTTAAGGATATTGCTGATTGCAAAATGATGGAAGCATTATTGGAAAACAACAAAACCAAGGCAATGTTGAACAAACTTAGGCAATTTTTCTATTATCAAAAAATAAAGACAAGAGTGTCACTTATCAAGTTTTTAAGGCTTGTCGGACTGCATTCCACCCTAAAGTTTTTGTATAGACTAATGGTAAAGAAATGAAAGATATTTTAATCTCTGTTATTTTACCGGTGTATAACGGCGCACCATACCTTGATGAAGCGATTGTCAGTATTTTAAAACAAACGCATGATAATTTTGAGCTTATTGTTATTAATGACGGATCTACAGATGAAAGCTTAGAAATTTTAGAAAAATATGCCATTCAAGATGACAGAATTATAATAATCAATCGTCAGAATAAGGGTTTGGTTTATAGTTTGAATGAGGGTATTCTAAAAGCCAAGGGTAAATACATTGCCAGAATGGACGCTGACGATGTAAGTGATATATCTCGATTAGAAAGTCAGATTGAGCATATCGAAAAATATAATTTAGATATTTGTGGTGGGCATTACTTATTGATAGATGACGAAGGTAGAATTAATGGATTAAATGTTGTGCCAATAAGTCACGAAACGTGTACTTTGTCATTGTTGTTCAAGGTTCCTTTTGCTCATCCTAGCGTTATGATTCGAAAGCGATTTTTAGATGAAAATTCTTTAGAGTATGGTCAATCTGCTTACAAAATAGCAGAAGACCTAGATTTGTGGCTCAGAATGCACAATTGTGGTGCAAGATTTGGTAATGTTGATAGCGTGGTGTTAAAGTATAGAACACTTGGAGAATCTTTATCTAAGGAAAATAATGCACTAATACTTAAAGAAACAAAAACCATGCTCCGTCAGTTTTATAAAGATAACTATCAGCAAATCGCTCTAATTATAAAAAACTTACCGTCAGTGTTAAATGCAGAGGAAAAATCATTGCTAGTACGTTATATATATAAACGCGTTAAAAGGTTTGACTTTTCTCATGTTGGCCTAATGAGGAAAGTAGATAAGAAGATTATTTTTAATAGTATCCTATCTGAGATGATAAGGTGATTTCACATGATTCTAATAGCAAGGCTAAGGTGAGTTATGATATTGGTTAATGCTTTAGGTATAACAAATTCCGGCGGTATTATCGTCTTGGATAAATTTGTATATGAATGTTTAAAAGATCCTTTGGGCCGTAAATATTTGATTGTTGCCAATGATAATGTCAATATTAGAAAATTATTTGACAAGTATAGAGAAAGCATCTTATTTGAATTTTTATTTATTAATAATAAGGGCCTTATACACAGGCTTTTTTATGAAAATGTAATCTTTAGGAGGCTAGTTAAAGAGCATTGTATTGACTTAATATATAATTTTTCTGGAACCGCTCAATTCTTTACTAAAACCCCACAGTTGGTAAAAATTCACAATCTTCTTTTTTATTCTAAAAAACTAGACGGTTTTTATCAAGAGAAAAGACTTTTCTTAAGATGGTTTAAAGATATTTTTGTAAAAAGAATAGTCTTTATTCAAATGTTTAATTTTGCCACTCATTTGGAAATACAATCTTCACATGTTAAGCAGAATTTGTCGGATTTTATTAATACTAAAAGTAAGCTGCTTTATATAAAGAGCGATATTGATGTGCCTGATAACGCATTCCACATACCAAGACAATATAATTTTTCAAAAAAAATAAAGTTTTTGTATATTGTAGGCCCTCATTTTGAAAGTTTGCATAAAAACCTTCAAGATTTTACAAATGCTATGCTGAGTTTAACTGAGGTAGATATTGATTTTGAAATTAATATTACATTAACCAGTGAGCAGCTAAACAGATCTAAGATTTGGGATGCTTCTTTAAATCCAAAAACAAATTTTCTTGGTTACATAAGTGACCAAGGAAAAATGATAGGATTATTTTGCGATAACACAATCCTAATTTCTACTTCTATTATTGAGACATTGGGGTTACACGTAATAGAGGGTATTAAGAATGGTATTATTACCATTACCCCGGATGAAGAGTACGCTAATACAGTTTATGGGGATAATATGTTTCAATATGAGTTGTTCAATAGGGATTCTTTGGTAGACACTATTATGAGTATAATAAATTGCAAGGAGTCTTATAGTGAGAATATTTTATCCATACAAGATGATTTAAGGCAAAGTGAAATGAGTAAATTTAGTAGTATTTTAGATGTATTTGACGAGGTGTTAAATGTTCAAAAATAAGGTTTTATTGATTTCTGGTGGCACAGGTTCATTTGGCGGTGCTGTATTAAAAAGGTTTTTAACTACTGATATTAAAGAAATACGAATTTTCTCGAGAGATGAGCTTAAGCAAGATGACATGAGAAAGTTTTACAATAATGACAAGCTTAAGTTTTATATTGGCGATGTAAGGGATAAAAATTCAATTAACGATGCGATGAGAGGGGTTGATTATGTTTTTCATGCGGCTGCTCTAAAACAGGTTCCATCATGTGAGTTTTATCCAATGCAAGCAGTCAAAACTAATGTTATTGGTACTGAAAATTTATTAAATTCTGCTATTGCGGCCGGCGTAAAAAAAGTAATTGCACTTAGTACAGACAAGGCGGTTTACCCAATCAATGCGATGGGCATTAGCAAGGCTATGATGGAAAGAGTGATTGTAGCTAAAGGCAGGAATGTAAAAGACACTATGATTGCCTGTACTAGATATGGCAATGTAATGGCGAGCCGTGGCTCTGTTATTCCATTATTTATTGATCAAGTTAGAAATGGTAAGTCTATCACTATTACTGACCCTAATATGACACGCTTTATGATGAGTCTTGATGATGCAGTTGATCTGGTTTTGTTTGCATTTGAAAATGGCCAGAGTGGTGATATTTTCGTGCAAAAAGCACCTGCTGCAACAGTAGAGTTACTTGCTCATACGATGAGAAAAATTTTAGGCGTACCTGATCATGAGGTCAAGACTATTGGCACAAGGCATGGTGAGAAACTGTATGAAACTTTATTGACAAAAGAGGAGATGGTGAAAGCGATTGATATGGAAAAATATTACCGCATTCCTGCAGATACTAGAGATCTTAATTACAATCAGTTTTTCGAAGAAGGGGAGGAGGTTATTACAGAGGCAGGTGAATACCATTCTCATAACACCCATAGATTAAATGAAGAGGAGTTAACAGAGTTACTGTTAAATCTTAGAGAAATTCAGGATGATTTAAAGGAGTTTCGGAAAAATGAGTAAACTGAAGGTAATGACTATTGTTGGTACTAGGCCGGAAATCATAAAGCTAAGCCAAGTGATGAAAGAGTTAGATCGACATGTGGACCATACAATTGTACATACTGGTCAAAATTATGACTATGAATTGAATGAATTATTTTTTGAACAGTTGGATATTAGAAAGCCTGATATTTTTTTGGAAGCTGTTAAGGGTACACCATCGGAAACTATTGGAGACATTATTGCAAAGTCCGACAAGGTCTTTGCTGAAATGCAGCCAGATGCCTTATTAATCTATGGTGATACCAATAGCTGCTTAAGTGTTATTCCAGCCAAGAAGAGAAAAATACCGATTTTTCATATGGAAGCAGGGAATCGATGCTTTGATCAAAGAGTACCAGAAGAAGTTAATAGAAAAATTGTAGATCATTTGAGTGATATCAACCTACCTCTTTCAGAACAAGCTAGGGATTACCTGATTGCAGAAGGCATCAAACCTGAAACAATTATTAAAACTGGTTCACCAATGACAGAAGTCTTAAATGCTAATATGGAAAAGATCAAATCTAGCGATATTCTAGAAAGAGAAGGACTAAAGTCAAAAGCATATATTGTTATGAGTATTCATAGGGAAGAAAATGTTGACTCTCCTAAAAACTTCAGTGATTTATTAGAATCAATTGATGAACTAACTAAGAAATATAATATGCCAATTATTATTTCAACACACCCAAGAACAAGAAAGAAATTGGAAGATATTGACCACCAAAACAAAAATCCTTTAATTAGATTCTCGAAACCTTATGGCTTCCATGAGTATAACAATCTACAGATGAATGCATTTTGTGTAATCTCAGATAGTGGTACTATTGCCGAAGAAGGGTCAATACTGAATTTACCTGCTGTCACAATACGTCAGGCGCACGAAAGACCAGAAGGTATGGATGAAACTACAGTAATAATGTCAGGATTGAATAAGATTAGAGTTATTGATGCAGTCGAGGTTGCAACAGCTCATCATTCACATGATGTTAGAGTGATAAAGCCTGTTAGAGATTATGAGACTGATAATGTCTCTAAGAAGATTTTAAGAATCATCTTGTCATATGTTGATTATGTAAATAGAACTGTCTGGCATAAAGAGGTATAGTTTTGAAAGACAAGGTGCTTGTTCTCGGCTCTGCAGGTTTAATAGGCCATCAGGTTTATAATTATTTAAAAGATAGTGATAATTATGAGCTGCACAATATCTCATATCAAAATAAAATTCAAGATGATACGGTCTTATTAGATGCCAGAAATGAACAAGTTTTCATTGATAAAATAACAAGTATTAGCCCGAAGTATATTGTCAACTGTATTGGTATTTTGATTGATGGTTCAAATGCAGATCCTGAAAACTCCATCTTTCTTAATTCATATATGCCCCATAGATTAACTAGACTGGCAGATAAAATTAATGCAAAACTAATTCACATATCAACTGATTGTGTTTTCTCAGGTGACAAGAAAGAGCCGTATATTGAAACGGATGAAAAAGATGGAAGGGGTGTATATGCTAAAACTAAAGGGCTTGGAGAGGTTGTTAGTGACAAGCATCTTACGTTAAGAACTTCTGTTGTAGGGCCTGAGTTAAAAAATGATGGAGAAGAGTTGTTTCATTGGTTCATGGGTCAGTCGGGTGAAATTCCTGGCTACACAAAAGCTATTTGGTCAGGAGTTACCACAATAGAGCTTGCGAAAGCTGTTAAGTGGTCTATTGATCATCATATAACTGGCTTGTATCATGTAACTAACAACTCGTCAATCAGTAAATACGAACTTTTAAAATTATTTCAAAAGCATACAAAAAAAGATATTGATATCAAATCAGTAGAGGGGAACAATGTCGATAAGGGTTTTATTGATACTAGATTATTAATGAATTACAAAATCCCGTCTTACGATCAAATGATTTCTGATATGGTTAGTTTTATTGTCAGTAACAATTACTTATACTCTCAATATAAATTATGAAGTTTGCTATAATTACAGATTCATTTCCACCGTTAAGAAATTCTGGCGCAATTCAAATTAGGGATTTGTCATTAGAATTTGTAAGGCAAGGGCATAAAGTTGTGGTAATAACACCATCTTCAGAAATTAATAACCCTTTTACCATTGAAGATGTAAATAATGTACAAGTCGTCAGGTTGAAGTCTTTAAAAACTAAAGATATTAGCTATATTCGCAGAGTTATAGCTGAGTGTATGATGCCATTTGCAATGATTTTTAATTTAAAGCGTAGCTGTGTAACTGTTAATGAGTTTGATGGGGTGATCACTTATGCACCCTCAATATTTTTAGGCTTAGTAGCAAAAAAGATAAAGAGATATTCTAAGTGTAAAAACTATCTTATCATAAGGGATATTTTTCCACAATGGGCGGTAGATGTAGGGGTTATTAGGCGTAATGGAGCGCCGTACTATTTTTTTAAATTAGTTGAAAAATATCTTTATTCAACTGCTAATATTATCGGCGTACAGACTCCCGCGAATTTACCGTATTTCAGGAAAGAAACTTTAAATGATGTTACAACCGTAGAGGTTTTGCAAAATTGGCTATCAAAGCAAGAGAGTAATAAAAATTATTCTAGCATTGTTATTAATGATACAAAATTGAACGGGCGCTCTATTTTTGTATATGCAGGCAATATGGGAGATGCACAAGGACTCGATATTTTTATCGATCTAGCAGAAAGAGTGTCTAATAATAACAGTATAGGCTTTCTTTTTGTTGGAAGAGGGCGAGCTGTAAAACAATTGAAAGCAGATGTTGAAAAAAAATCATTAAACAATATTTTATTTTATGATGAGATAAATTCTAATGAAATACCAGCACTGTATGAACAGTGTAGTTTTGGAATTATTTCATTAGACAGGCGACATAAGACGCATAATATTCCGGGTAAGTTTTTATCTTATCTTAACTCTGGACTTCCTATTCTGGCAGTAGTAAATAAGAATAACGATATGGAGGGGATTATTAATGAAAACAAAATTGGCTGTGTTACAACTAACCACTCTGTTGATGTGCTGGTTAAGCTTGTTAATGAATTAATGGAGAATTCATTAAATGATGATTCTATGAAAGATAGATGTAGAGAGCTGTCTAAAGGTCTATTTTCTACAGAAGTAGCAGTAAAGCAGATTGTCAATGTACTGGTTTAGTTATTTAATCATCCCTATTGTTGTTTGTAGCGGATTGGGGGTATTTTTATATAAAAAAATTGCAATCCAAAAAGAGATAATATCTAACCTGAACTATCGTACACTGCATGAAGTTCCAACACCAAGAGGCGGTGGAATAGTTTTCTCCCTGATTTTTTCTTTTACTATTTTTGTACTATGGTATGGTGACGAAATATCAGATCAAGTATTTTATATGTTTGGGTTAGGTGGGTTTGTTGCTACATTATTTGGTTTTATTGATGATGTAAAAAATATAAAAGCTAAAATTAAGTTAGCTATCCAGCTGTTTCTTGGGGGGTGGGCTGTTTATTGGCTAGAGTATGGAGATTTACCACTGTTGGAGTCGATTCCATTTTTAATAGTGACCCTTGTTGCACTATTTTTCATGGTCTGGATGATGAATGCCTATAATTTTATGGATGGAATAGATGGTATGGCTGCATCTGGGGCAATATTTATCAGCTTAACACTTGCTACTGTACTATTTTTGACCGAAGGGTCTGTTGAAATTATAACTATTTTTATATTGATAGCGGCTACAGTTAGTGGATTTATGTTTTTTAACTGGCCACCAGCCACCATCTTTATGGGAGATGCAGGGAGTGTTTTTTTGGGTTATATTTTTGGCTCACTACTGTTATTTACGGTGTTAAACAATGACATATCAATTTGGAGCTGGATCACGGTATTTGGCTATTTTTTTGCAGATACAACGGTAACCCAAATTATGCGTGTTATTTTAGTTAAAAAGTGGTACTTGGCGCATCGTAGTCATGCTTATCAAAACCTTGCAAGAATAACGGGCAGCCATTTAAAAGTGACAGGAGCTGTTATTTTATATAATATAATATGGATTTTTCCATTGGTAGTTTGGTCTGTTCTGCAACCTGAAATGGAGGTGGTTGCTGCAATACTTGCTGTTGCTCCTGCAATGATTGTAACTTATAAATATGGACCACTACTATCTTCATCTTAGGAAGTTAGAATTAATATGAATAGTGATATAATAAACGAAATTAAAAAAAAAGTTCAACTGGATCAAGAGATTGCCTTGCAAAAAGTGATCGAGTTGATGGCGACGGGGGTTGATGTGCAGTGTCCCAAGCAACTGTACATTCGTGGAAAAATTATTTGTGGAAAAAATGTAAAAATTGATTTAAATGTAATTATTGAAGGCGATGTTAGACTGGGGGATGATGTCGTAATTGGTGCAAATAATATTCTTAAAGACTGCACTATTGGTAAAGGGAGTGTAGTCAATCCATTTTCTCTCGTAGAGGGTGCAGTTATTGGAGAAAATTGCTTTATCGGCCCTTATGGGCGCATCCGCCCCGATGTGTCGATTGGGGATTATGTGTCGATTGGTAATTTTGTTGAGATTAAAAGTGCAAATATTTCTTCAAAATGTCGAATTAATCACCTTACTTTTGTGGGTGATGCAGATTTGGCAGAGAGCGTCACCATAGGCGCAGGAACGATTACATGTAATCATGATGGAGTGGGGACCAATCG
>Ga0181562_10001797_pt1 | contig 16834 bp, 14 predicted proteins | sample 011ome_26_FD_139344 | JGI IMG/M metagenome (GOLD analysis project Ga0181562, IMG submission 139344) | Coastal salt marsh microbial communities from the Groves Creek Marsh, Skidaway Island, Georgia - 011511BT metaG (megahit assembly) | ecosystem: Environmental > Aquatic > Marine > Intertidal...
AGACGTCGCTCAACGCGAAACTAGGATGACAGCAGCGAGTGATAAACCGCCAAATTCCCCTCAACCATGGCAACGATAGAAAACTCAGAACGACCTAGATGGCTGCCGCCTGCACCGAGCGTGTCGCGACGCTCTTGATTAGCAAGCAAGGCATCTAATGCACTGTAGAGCCCTGCCTCATCGGCTATCGCAAACGTAATACCATTGACGTCATCCAGGACGACTTCAGGGATGCCACCCGCACGAGCGGCCACCACGGGCACACCCGAGGCGGAGGCCTGCAGTAAGGCAACGCCTAAGCCCTCGCGCTCTGCTGGGTGCACCACAGCGTAAAGATTGGGAAAGACACGCGCCAAATCATCCCGAAAGCCGGCCATTTTCACTCGCCCCTGAAATTCGGGTCGCGCCACTCGATTCGTAAGCTCAGCCTTAAGCGGACCCTGCCCGAAAATTAGCACCTGCAGCTCCGGGTGCGCCTGTAACAATTCAGGCAGCTTGTTTAGGAGGTACTTGTGGCCTTTGCGCGGAATAAGCTGGGCGATAACTCCGAGCGTCTTTTCATCACTCGGGAGCGAAAACTCGCTCTGGAACCAGTCTCGATTAGTCACGGTGTCATAGGCATCTGCATTGACCGCGCTTCGCACCGTTTCGATCTTCGACGCATCAACTCCGCCGGACACCAGCACGTCTCCAATGGCCTTCGAAATAACAATAACGCGACTGTAGAGCGCGTATTTCAATGGTGCGAGCAGCCGAGACTCTCGGTTGTCGACGCGCCGGGAGAGAATGGCGGGGATACCCATGAAGCGAGCGGCGAGCCCGCCATAGAGATCCGCACCCCGTCGGCTGTGGATGTGAACGAGATCGGGCTGTTCCTTCTTTAGAATGCGCATTAACCTTGGCACCACCCCAACGTCGAGATCACCGGACATGCGGACTTCGTAGACGCGTGCATTGTCACCCACCGCGGCGGCGATATCAGCGCCGTCGGGGCAGACGAGAACATTCTCCACCCCACGACGGGCGAGTCCTTCATTGAGCCAGACAACTTGCTGAGCACCACCGTAAAGATAACGCCCTGCTTCGACATGAAGTACTTTCACTGCGTCACTTACTCACCTAGGTCAGCAATTGCTCTTGCTTCGCAAAATCAAGGGTTGCATTAACGGCGATCGTCAGTTTATCGATCAGCTCATCCACATGCTCACGCTGCAAAATCAGCGGTGGACAGAGAGCGACGCGATTGCCACCCAACGGACGAATAATGAGCCCCGCAGCTTCGGCAGCTTTGGCACAGTATTGACCGACAGCCATGCCCTCGAATGCCTGTGCCGTGTCTTTGTTAGCGACAAGCTCAACTGCACCAATCATTCCCTTACCAGACACCTCACCGACAAGAGGATGATCGCTAAACGAGCTAAGCCGCTCTTGAAGGTACTCGCCCACCTGCGCTGCGTGCTCAAATACGTTGTCACGCTCGTAAATCTCCAGAACCTTATGCGCAACGGCACAACCGAGCGGATGACCACTGTAGGTGTAACCGTGACCAAAGACCCCCATGTCAGACGCGGCACTCTCAACCGCCTCCACGAAATCACCACTGACCACAGCGGCACTTACGGGAACGTAGGCCGAGCTCAGCGCCTTTGCAAAGACCATCATCTCGGGTCGCATCCCCATGGCGTTAGCACCGAAATCAGTGCCAAGGCGACCAAAACCACAGATGACTTCATCGTCCCAAAGCGCAATTCCATACTTATCAAGCACGGCTTGGATCGCCTCGTAGTAACCGGTCGGCGGTATCAGCACACCACCCGCACCAGATACGGGCTCCGCAATCATGGCTGCCACGGTCTCGGGCCCGGCTGCCATAATTTGATCCTCTAACTCGCTTGCTCGTCGCGCTACGAATTCGGTTTCACTCTCTCCCGGGTTCGCAGATCGGTAAAAGTGAGGCGACCCGGTTCTGATAACACCCAGTGCATCAAATGGGAGCTGAAAGTGATTGTGGTTTGTGGGTATCCCCGTCAGCGAGGCAGACGCCACCGTCACCCCGTGATAACCCTTGTCCCGAGCAATAATTTTCGTGCGCTGAGGCTGACCGGTCGCCGTCGCGTGATACCGAATCATTTTTACCAGTGTGTCGTTCGCATCCGATCCACTGTTCCCCAGAAAAACCCGCGCATTTTTCATAGGCACCATCGAGGCGAGCTTGTCAGCTAGCATCATCGCACTGTCATGGGTTTTTCCACCGAACATGTGGCTAAAACTCAGCTCCCGCATTTGTTGCGTGGCAGTCTCGATTATCTCCTCGTTGCCGTAGCCCAGTGAGGTACACCAAAGACCCGCCATACCCTCAAGATAACGCTTACCTGAGCGATCATAGATATACGGTCCCTCCCCTCGCGCAACGACCATTTGCTCTGCTGCCGATGGATTGGTTGTCGGATACAACATGGATGTCATGGCAATCCCCCTAGGATGTCAGTCTGTGTCTTGATCGTTATTTTCGTGCACTTCTGATCAGCAAAAATAGTACACGCTAGGGTTGGTTTTGTCCGCAGAGCCCAGCCAAAACAGTGGTGGGGTGCGGTTAGGGGCCAGCTTTACAAGCCAACGCAATGGCAGCAGTACGGAGCCCAATGGATCGCAGCGTTTATCGCGCCTTGGTCCGCTCCTTTCCACAGCGCTCACACCGCTGGCGCATAACAAACTCGCCTCTAAGCAAGGCTAGACTGTCCGGCTTGATCTGTCGCCACTTATGACGACCCCGAAGACAGGACAAGGACTCTTTTTCTGGCATCCGCTACGTCGGCGAGTGGAGCGTTCGCCCTATCGCCATCCGCCAGGACGCCAAGCGCTCCGCCCTCTCGGCATCAGTCAGTCCGACGGTAAATGCTTTATCCGAGCGCCAGACGCGCGCGACGTCATCGCTACTGGCCCAGACACCCTCACCCAGACCTGCCAAAAAGCAGGCACCGGCAACGGTCGTTTCGATAACCTCAGGCCGAGTGATAGGACGGTTCAGATAATCTGATTGAAGCTGCATCAGTAAGTTGTTCGCCGATGCACCACCATCCACTTTCAGCGTGTTCATCGTTTTACCGATATCGGTCTCCATAGCGGTAAGAATATCGACGTTTTGTAGTGCCATCGCATCGAGCGTAGCTCGCGCTATCTCGCCCTTACCCGAACCTCGGGTCAGCCCGGTCAGTGTGCCGCGGGCATCGGGTGCCCAATAAGGCGCACCCAGACCGGCCAAGGCAGGCACGAATTCCACCCCACCCGCACTATCCACGCTTGCAGCGAGGGCTTCGATATCAGCGGCACGATCAATAATGCCCAATTGGTCCCTGAGCCACTGAACGGCAGCCCCACAGACGAAAGCCCCCCCTTCCAGCGCATAGACAGGATCCTGTCCCTCGAGCTGCCAGGCCACTGTACTCAAGAGGCCGCTGTCAGAGCTTATCGGCGCAGTGCCCGCATTCATGAGAATGAAAGAACCTGTACCAAACGTACATTTGGCATCACCGGGGTCAAAACATGCCTGGCCAAAGAGTGCTGATTGCTGGTCTCCGGCGACACCCGATACAGGCAACCCATCGGGTAAGCCCGGCACAGCTTCAGTGAGTGTGAATCGCCCGCTTGACGGGCAAATCTCCGGAAGAATGGCACGGGGCACACCAAAGGCGTCGAGTAGTTCGTCGTCCCACGCTAGCGTCTCAAGTGACATTAACGATGTCCTAGACGCATTAGATACATCGGTTTTATGCGCCTTCCCGTTGCTGAGACGCCACATCAGATAGGTGTCGATTGTACCGGCCAACAAGCGACCCTCGGCCAGTAGAGCCTTTGCCTGGGGCGCGTTATCCAATAACCACTTGAACTTCGTCGCAGAAAAGTAGGGATCCAGCACAAGTCCGCTTTTGGCCTTGATGAGCGCCTCGTGACCTGCGGCTTTGAGCCCTTCGCAGACATCAGTGGTTCGCCGACATTGCCATACGATGGCGTTGTGCACCGCGTCTCCTGTCTGAGAATCCCACAGCACCGCCGTTTCGCGCTGGTTGGTAATACCAATGGCAGCGACCTGGGAGACCCTGTACTCGGTGTCAGCGAAAACCGCCGTCAAGCCTTTCAATACGGACTGCCAGATACTCTCTGGATCGTGCTCAACCCATCCTGGCTGCGGAAAAATCTGCGGAAACTCGTGGTTCACCGATGTCAGTAGTCTTCCATCGGTGTCCATGAGCGCAATAGTTGAGCCTGTGGTGCCCTGATCAATTGCTAAAATAAGGTCAGTCACACCACACGCCCCCCACCATCACGGTTTTGCGGTTATGCCGCGGTATAGCCTTCGATCGCCTTGATCTCGAGGTAATCGGTGAAGCCATGTGCTCCCCACTCTCGGCCGTTACCCGACTGCTTATAGCCACCGAAGGGGATATCGGGACCACCGCTTGCGCCGTTAATGTGGATGTTGCCCGCACGAATGCGAGACGCCACTGATCGGGCGTGATCCATGTCGCCACTCTGGACATAACCTGCGAGGCCGTAAGGCGTGTCGTTAGCAATGCGAATGGCCTCGTCCTCTGAATCGTAAGGAATCATGGTCAGAACCGGTCCGAAGATCTCTTCGCGGGAGATGGTCATGTCGTTGTTAGCTTCTGAGAAGACCGTCGGCCTAACGTAATGTCCGGCATCTACACCCTCGGGGAGACCCGTACCACCACACACCAGTTTCGCACCCTCATCGATGCCTTTCTGGATGAGGCCCTGAATCTTGTCCCACTGCACTTTGGAAACCACGGGGCCCATGTTCGTCTCCTGGCTCGCCGTGTCCCCAACCACGATGGTCTCCGACACTGCTGCTGCGATTTGCTCAGCCTCCGCGAGTCGGCCACGTGGCACCAGCATGCGAGATGGCGCATTACAAGACTGTCCCGTGTTGTTGTACATGTGCAACACGCCACGAGTCACTGCCGCCTCTAGATCCGCATCATCCAGAATAATGTTGGGTGACTTACCGCCGAGTTCCTGAGTAACGCGCTTAACGGTTGGCGCCGCATTTTGCGCGACCAACGAGCCCGCTCGGGTCGACCCGGTAAACGACATCATGTCGACATCCGGGTGCTTGGAAAGCGCTGTTCCAACGCCAGGTCCATCACCATTCACCATGTTGTAAACACCCGCTGGAACGCCTGCCTCGTGCATGATCTCCGTGAAGATATACGACGATAATGGCGCCACTTCACTGGGCTTGAGCACCATAGTGCAGCCAACCGCCAGTGCTGGAGCCACTTTGCAGGTCACCTGATTCATTGGCCAGTTCCATGGGGTAATCAGGCCACAGACACCGATAGGCTCTTTCACCACGCGGTGGGCGCCGAGATCTTCTGAAAATGAGAAATTACGAAGAATTTTTGCCGCCTCTGTAATGTGCGCAAGACCCGCGTAAGCCTGTGCAGTAGACGCCAAGGAAATGGGCGCACCCATTTCTTCGCGAATGGCCTCAGCAATCTCGCCAATGCGCGACATGTAGATCTCTGCGATCTTATCGAGGAGTGCCGCCCGCTCTTCAACTGAAGTCTGGCTAAAGGTTTCGAACGCGGCTTTGGCTGCAGCGACCGCAGTATCGACATCCGCCTCATTACCAATGGCAATAGTGGCGCACTGATCGAGCGTTGCGGGATTCTCGACCGCTAACGTATCGCTTCCAGACGGTGCCACCCAGGCACCATTGATATAGAACTTAGTGTAATCACGCATTGTTTTTCTCCAGTAAGTGAAACGACTTCATGTTATTCGATGAATAGACCAACTCTACTGCAGAACGCGGCTCGGATGCATCCCATCCACATAACCCATAAAAGGTGTATGGATTGAGTAGCCCAGAAGCGCCTGTGTTCTGCTGGGTAAGCGGGCCACTGTCTCCGGTGAAACGGCCAAGAGCATTGTCTCCAGGGGACGCGCCCATCCTGCACAATATTGGGGTGTGACGATCAATCGGTCTTCATTGGTTTGATTAGCACCGCCGCGATGCCACACATCACTACGCATGATCATGAGCGAACCCGCCTTCATTGTGGCCTTGACCCTGTCGATGCCAGCCTGTGGGTGTTCGGATAACGCGCTGCGCTGTTCAAAATGCTCGTCTTCCAGTCGATCCACAATATCTGGGCTCTCCCATTGGTGGCTGTAGGGCAGGACCTCCGTAGCGCCATTCGTCTCGGTCGTGTCGTCCAACGCCCAGAAGACCGAAATACCGAATACATCGTGGGGCTGGGGCACCGAGATATGGCCATCATCCGTATGCCAGGGCTGAACGGTCTCTCCGGGATGCAAATTAATCGACAAACAAGCTGAGAGTAAGCAGGACTCGCCGAGGAAGTGCTCCGCGAAGGCTAAGGCCAAGGGGTGCTCGATCATGTCCGCGAAACGGTCAGATTTTGCCAGCAAGGCATAAAGTCTGTGACTGCTCGTGCCTTCAAATACATTTCGCCCTGCTGGCGAAACCGCCATGAATTGCTCGAGAATCTGACGATAGTCATTACAATCACTTGATGATAGTACGTCTTCAATAATCACATAGCCGCGATCGTGAACGTCAGTCAATGCCTCTTGAAATGTCTCTGCCGATAACCAAGGCGCCACAGATGCCACATGAGTCGCAGAGGTTTTCGGGGAGTAGTGGTCAGTCATAGATACGTCTCAAGTTGGTGCCGGATAGAGGTTTGATTCATAATCGAGAAAATCGAACATACTGAGGCTTCAAAAGTGAATCAAGCAGTAGATTTAAACGAACTCACACTCTTTCGCGACATGGCCCGTCGTGCCTTCGAAAAGGAAATTTCCCCCTTCTACGAAGAGTGGGAACAGAATCACATGGTGCCTCGCGAGCTCTGGAACACACTCGGTCAAGCGGGACTTTTGTGCCCAGATGTCGATGAGGCCTATGGCGGCGCTGGTACAACTGCGCACGTGACGCTTGCCATGATCGAAGAGTTGTCTCGAATGGGCTTCGGAGGTTTCGCCTCCGGCTACGGTATTCACTCCAATATCATCGCGCCCTATCTCAGTCGACATGGCACAGAGGCTCAAAAAGCACACTGGCTTCCCCGCATGGTGACGGGAGAGGCCGTGGGTGCACTTGCCATGACCGAGCCCGGTGCGGGCTCAAACGTACAGGGAATTCGGACGAATGCTGTTCGGGACGGCGACGAGTGGGTGCTCAATGGATCGAAGATTTTCATCACCAACGGCATTCATGCCGATCTCGTGATCGTTGCCGCCATTACCGATCCCGGCAAGGGCGCCAAGGGCACATCGCTTTTCCTCGTCGATGCACACGCGCCAGGCTTCGAAAAGTCGAAGAAAATCGAAAAGATTGGTCAGCACACATCGGACACGGCGTTATTGTTCTTTACCGATGTCCGGTTACCGGCCGATGCCTTACTCGGCGAGGTCAACAAGGGCTTCGCCATTCTCATGGACGAGCTACCTCGCGAGCGCTTGGGCATTGCAGCACAAGCCGTCGCGGCCTCCGAGGGCGCATTGGATATCACTATCGACTATGTGAAAGAACGTGAAGCCTTCGGTAAAAAGGTGGGGCAATTCCAGAATACCCGATTCAAGCTCGCTGACGTCAAAACCCAAGTGGCAGTCAATCGCGCCTTTTACGAGCAGTGCGCCAACAAGTACGCGACCGATGAGCTGACCACCGAAGAAGCTGCCATGTTGAAACTGGCAAGCTGCGAGATGCAATGTGACGTTGCAGATCAATGCTTGCAGCTGTTTGGCGGCTACGGTTACACCACGGAATATCCCATATCCCGTTTTTATGTCGACGCCCGTATTCAAACGATTTACGGCGGCACCTCTGAAATCATGCGCGAACTGGTGGCTCGATCCATCTTAGGTCGCGAATAAACCGGTCGCAGGAATAATTCTATGAAAATAAATGTCATAAGCCGGCTCGTATTGCCGGCTTTTTTTGTATTGAACACGGGTACGTCACTCGCCTCGGACGAGACACTCGACGCCGTCATCAGCAACCACTGGGACTGGGTATTGGAGCAATACCCTGAATACCGGCGCGAATATGGCGACATGTCCGGCAATCAAAGCTGGACTGACCTAAGCGCGGAGGTACTTAACCGGCGTAACGAGGACACCAAGGCATTCATCGATGACCTTGACCGTATTGACCCCGCGTCGCTGAGTGAAACAGCGCAGCTCAATCAGCGGATGCTCAAAACATCGCTACAAGAGGAGGTGGAGTCGTACGAAAGCGGTCTTCACTTGATTGCACTCAACATGCGAAGCGGACCACAGCACCGATACACCATGGTGGAGCGTCTGCCCATGGCGACAGAGACCGACTACCTGGATTGGCTGGCACGTCTCGAAAATCTGCCGGCTCAACTCGCTCAATATCAGGCCTTGTTGCAGGCCGGTGTCGACCGTGAGCGAACTCAAGCGCGAATCATTATAGAGCGAGTGCCCAACCAGCTCGACGCGCTCATTGTCGACAACCCCGAAGACAGTCCATTTTGGGGCGTCTTTGAGAGCATGCCTGCATCAATCAGCGCTGAGTCAGCTACTGAGCTTAAATCGTCTGCGCGAGTCATCATTGCAGAACAGCTCACTCCGGCTTATGCGGAGTTCAAACGGTTCATCGAGGAAGAATACCTGCCAAAGACACGAGCGCGCCCGGGTATTGGCACCCTCCCCGGTGGCAAGGCGGTGTACGCCATGCTGGCGCGTCACTTCACCACAACCGATATGACCCCTGAGGAAATACATAACATTGGCCTCTCCGAGGTGGCGCGCATCCGCGGTGAGATGGAAGAGGTCATCGAAGCCGTTGGCTTTGACGGCGATATCAACGCCTTCAACGATTTCCTGCGCACCGATCCACAGTTCTATTACGAGACGGCTGAAGAGCTACTCGAGGGTTATCAAGCCGTTTCCAAGCGTCTCGACCCTGAACTGGTCAAGCTCTTCGGTAAATTACCGCGAATGCCCTATGGCGTTCGGCCGATTGCTGCTGAACTCGCACCTGACACCACAACTGCGTTTTACATGCGACCAGCACTCGATGGGAGCCGGCCCGGTTGGTATTACGTGAACCTTTACAAACCTGAGGTCCGACCCAAGTATGAAATGGAAGTTCTGTCCGTTCACGAGAGTGTGCCCGGGCACCACTTACAAATTGCCTTAGCACAGGAAATCGAGGGGCTGCCCGAGTTTCGCCGCAACAGTAGTGTCACTGCCTTCATCGAGGGCTGGGGACTCTACTCCGAGCGACTGGGCTATGACATGGGACTCTACAAGGACCCCTACTCGCGCTACGGACAGCTGATCTATGACATGTGGCGGGCGGTTCGTCTTGTGGTCGATACAGGCATTCACTACTTCGGCTGGTCACGGCAAGAGGCGATTGATTATTTCAAAGACAATGCGGCGAAAACCGAGGCTGATATTATCAACGAGATTGACCGCTACATTGGCTGGCCCGGGCAAGCCTTGGCATACAAAATTGGTCAGTTAAAAATGTTAGAGCTTCGTGCAAAAGCGGAAAGAGAACTAGGCGACCGGTTCGACATACGTGCCTTTCATGACGAACTCCTCGGTGCCGGAGCGATCCCACTCGATGCGCTTGAGAATCGCATGAATCGCTGGATTTCGGCGGAAAAAGCGAAACTCTGAACTACGCTGCCGAGGGCAGGTGCAACACCCCCTCGGCAAACAAACTGCAGTTTCCCGACAGCTGCACACGATTGCCTTTGAGCTCACATGTCAGGTCGCCCCCACGGGAAGATAACTGGCGGGCTACCAGCCTGCTCTTACCCAGTTTAGCGGCCCAGAACGGTGTTAGCTGACAGTGTGCCGAACCCGTGACAGGATCTTCATTGATCCCTAATTGTGGAATAAAGAAGCGGGACACGAAGTCGTGCGTGTCCCCTTTAGCGGTTACCGCCACCCCAAGCGCAGTAGCTTCTGCCAATGCGGAAAAATCGGGCTCACAGGCCTCAACCGCGGCTTGATTGGCGAGCTCACAGACCATCTGCCAAGCGTTTTCTTCGGGCTGATGCATCGACACGACGTCAACACCCAGTGCTTGTTCAACCGCAGCCAGATGATCAATCGCTACCATCGGCACCGAGGGAAACTCGACACAGAGCGCATCGCTTAAGCGCTGGACCGTGAGCTCGCCCGAGGCGGTCTCAAAGGTCAGTGTCTCTCCCTGCCAGTCACCTCGGTAATCAAGGGCGAAGGCCGTCGCCAGTGTGGCGTGCCCGCACAGCGGGACCTCTTTTGTTGGCGTAAACCAACGTAGCTGATATCGATCGGGCCCAAGGTATTCAGGGAATGCAGTTTCGCTGAGGTTGTGTTGCTCAGCGATCGCCTGCATTAACTCATCGCTCATAGGTGACACAACCGGCACCACAGCTGCTGGGTTTCCGCCAAAGAGCGCTGTGGTAAACGCATTGACAGTGTAGGCATGGACCTTGGTTGTCATGGTGAATATCGCCCTTACTTATCCTGACAATGCCACTGTGGCGGGATCAGTTGCCCAGTGTATTGAACGGATGAATCGTTTCAGTTGTTGAACGCGAGCTCGTATCGTCACTCAGTTCAGCTCTGTGAGACAGTCTGCGAGCGTACCCACCATCTGGTCCATCTGCTCACGTTGCATCACAAAGTGAGGCGCCATCTGAATGGTATCGCCTCCGTAGCGCACAAGCACACCTCGCTGCCACATAGCCATCGCGATCTCGAACGGTCGACGCAGAGGTTCATCGCCTTTGGCTTCCAGCGTGATCGCACCAGCAAAACCGAAGTTTCGAACATCCAAAACGAAGGGTTTATCACTCAATTGGTCGTGCAATAGTGCTTCGAAGTATGGGGCTTCCTCGGCGACACGCTGAGGCAACTGCTCTTCAACCAACACATCGAGTGCGGCGAGACCTGCAGCACAGGCAACAGGGTGCGCGGAGTATGTGTAACCGTGTGCAAACTCGAGAACGTAGTCAGCCCCGCCATTGTCCATAAAGGTTTGGTGGATCTCGGTCGAGGCAATCACAGCGCCCATCGGGACCGCGCCATTAGTCAGTTGCTTGGCGACATTTAAAATATCGGGGATCACACCGAACGCATCAGCGCCTGTCATGGCACCGCAACGACCAAAGCCGGTAATCACTTCATCAAAAATAAGTAGCAAATCGTGTTTGTCGCATAAGTCGCGAAGGCGCTGTAAATAGCCTTGTGGCGGGGGTAATACGCCCGCAGACCCGCCCATAGGCTCGACAATTACGGCGGCAATCGTGTCAGCTCCATAACGCTCAACCAATGCCTCAAGCTCATCCGCAAGGTGGGCACCATGAGTCGGCATACCTCGCGTGAAAGCGTTCTCTGGCAGCATCGTGTGCGACAGGTGATCGGTTTCCAGTACCTCACCAAATAGCTTTTTATTCGCGGGAATACCGCCCACGGCCACGCCACCATAATTCACACCGTGGTAGCCCTTCAGACGTCCAATAAAACGGGTTTTCCGAGTTTCGCCCTTCAACTGCCAGTAGGCTCTCGCCATTTTCAGAGACGTATCGGCAGATTCGGATCCCGAGTTGGTATAAAAGACATGATTCAGATCTCCGGGCATGAGATCAGCAATCTTGGTGGCGAGCTCGAAGGCTTTAGGATGTCCAAACTGAAACGGCGGGCAAAAATCGAGCTCTGCCATCTGACGACTCACCGCTTCGGTAATCTCGGGACGCGCATGCCCCAATCCGCTCGTCCAAAGACCCGAGTGACCGTCTAATACCTGTCGCCCGTCTGAATCGGTGAACCATACCCCGCTTGCACTCTCGATCATTCGCGGATCGCGCTTGAACTGGCGATTACCCGTGTAGGGCATCCAATACGCATCTAAATTCAGTGTCATAACCGTTCGTCCTGGCCCTGCTGAGCGACTTCGCCTTCATTGTATCTAAGACGCCTACTCAAGGGGTGATCCTCTATCCACCGCCGAATACCCTAAGAGGGATAGGGATCTATACCTACCTACTTGTCGTACTGTATCCAACAGGTAAAGAGCACGCTATGGTGCTCCTTTCACACTCTCGAGGAGGAATATTCATGCCAAGACTCAGTCGTCAGTCCCTTATTACCGCGGCTATCGCTGCCATCATTGCCATCCCAGCAGTGGCTCATATCGAGCGATCCGAGCCCTTGCAATCGCTAAGGCAGTCTTACTTTGCCATCGTTGGAATGACCTTTGGCCCCATGGGCGACATGGTGAAAGGAAAGATTGAGTGGAACGACGAGCAATTCGCCGCATGGGCTGACGATCTTGCGTCCGTATCAGAGGTAACAGTCGAGCGCGGATTTGCACCCGGAAGCGACAAAGGAAAAACCCGCGCCAAGCCTGCTATATGGGAGAACCCTGAAGACTTCGCCCAGAAACTAGCCAATTTCCGAAGCGAAGCCGCTGCACTGTCAGTAGCCGCTAAATCAGGTGATAAAGCCGCAGCGATCGAGCAATTCAAAAAGACCGGGGGCGCTTGCAAAGCCTGCCACGACAACTACAAAAGTCGTGACTATCTCTACTGAAACGCCAACTCTACTGAAACGCCAATCTGAAGCGGCATCTAATCAACGGTGCGCGAGGCCAGACACTGTCTGCCTGCGCCACCGACGGGTGCCGGTCAGATTCCTCGCCCGCATAGGCCTTATCAATAGTAACTGGGAGCCTCCGGCGCGTAGGTAACTGCAAGCCATAGAGTCGCGGCGACAATCACTGCAATAGTAATGGCACGGCCTGTATTCACCGGCGCCTGCTCGCCCACACGATCACCGGTCCGTCCATGCCACATCGCCTGAATAAGCGGCTGACGCTTTCGCCACTGGTACCAGGCGATGGCAGCCAGATGCAGAAAAATGAGCGCGCGCAGGATGCCCCAATTCGTGTGATGCCACTCGCTAGCGACATCGATAAACTTACCGTCGAACGCATAGGCAAGTGGCCCATCGAAGGCGATGTCATCCACACTGAAAAGCCCCGACACACCCTGTGCCAGCATCAGGGTGAGCAAGGCAAGGGTCGAAAGCGCACCCAGTGGGTTATGCCCAACGTACTGCCCCCCTTCACGAACGTAAGCCACCACCTGAGCGGGACCAACGAGGAAGTTGCCGAAGCGGCTGTGATAACTACCCACAAAACCCAACGCCAATCGGGTGATGACCAAGGTCAACAAAACGTAGGCGACGTAGCTGTGTAGCTCCATACGCCCCGTTTCACCCGTCCACCACATGAGGCCGACGCCAACTGGGAAGCACCAATGGATGAACCGGCTCGGCAGATCCCAGACGGCGTGATTGGTCATCGTGGTGCCATCACGTCCAGCAGTGCGCTCACGGAAGCCTCGACGCCCAAGGTGACAGAGCCCTCCGGTTCAATTTTGAACAGTGGTGAGTGATGTGAGGGAATGGGAGCACCGCCATTGGCGGCCGCCTCAAAGGCTTCGGCCGGCGTCCCACCCACCGCAAAATAGAGGCTGGGAATGTAAGGATCCGTGGTAAAGAATCCGAAATCCTCGGCACCCATGCCGAGCCGCTCACCATCGTTGAAAATCGAAGGTCCAAAGTACTCCCTCCAACCGCTCCGAACTTCTCTGGCAAACGCCGTATCGTTGATCGTTGGCGGTGTGCCTTCTTGTTCACTAACGATCACCTCAGGCAACATTTCATCGGGTAAACCCGCAACCCGACCCATATTGGTAGCGACCCGTTTTATACCATCCAACAACAACTGGCGGTCCTCTGGGCTCTCGCTGCGCACGGTAATCTGTAGTTTCGCCGCGTCAGAAATGATGTTGTGCTTGGTGCCGCTATGGAAGGAGCCAACGGTGATCACGCCAGGTCGTCGTGGAGGCAGGTTTCGACTGACAACGGTTTGCAAAGCCGTAACGATCTGCGACCCGAGAACAATAGGATCGACACCTGTATGGGGGCTGGCACCGTGCGCTCCGACACCTTTAATCAGTATGTCGACCGTGTCAGCACCAGAGTACGCGGCGGACAACGGTGCCGATATGCTGCCGGTGGGTAACGCGCTTGTAACGTGAAACGCCATTGCAAAATCTGGTTTAACCACGCGGTCCCACAAGCCGTCCTCCATCATTGCTTGAGCGCCTGCGACGATTTCCTCGGCCGGCTGTCCGAGCAACATCAATGTCCCTGACCACAAATCTTTCCTTTCCGCCATTAACTTAGCCGTACCCACTAGACTTGTGATGTGCACGTCGTGCCCACAGGCATGCATGACATAAACCTCGTTACCATCACCGTCGACTTGCTTGGCTTTCGATGCGTAGGACAGACCGGATTTCTCTTGAACCGGCAGACCATCCATATCAGCGCGGAACATCACGGTCGGACCAGGACCATTTTCCATCAGCGCAATCAAACCTGTGCCACCGATGCCTCGGTGAACGGTGTACCCCAACGCCTCTAACTCATCACCCAGCCGCTTGGCTGTCTGATCTTCCTTAAACGACAGCTCCGGATTTTCGTGGAAATGCACAAATAGATCTTTCAATTGCTCGTCGTAGAGCGACTGCACGTCATCAGTGAGTGATCCAGCTAGGGCGCTCGACGCGCCAATCAAGTAACCCATGAGTGCAACCAGCGTGGTAAAAGTCTTGAGGTTTTTCATTTGCGATTTATCCTGAAGGAATCCTTTGGCAGTGAATATCCTGCCTTAAATTTTGTATCCAATCATCTTTTGAGACGCGTATGCATTTGCACATTAAGTTATTGGGCTTCATTCTTGCCGTCTTGGTAAATTCGAGCTGGGCGGAGGTCACACCCACATTGAACAGCGACGCCATCAAAACCACCTTTGGCAGTTACGGTGTAGAGGTTATAAAGCAGACCGACGCGACTCGGGTTGCCAACCTCTACAGCCTCAGCGGTAACGACAAAATCTGTCGAACACTTGCAGTGACCGAGTTCGTATTACCCATGGATTTAGCGCTTGTGGAAGCGCACCGGCTGATTAAAGCTGGCGGGAGCATCGGTGCCACATTGCGCGCGGCCAATTTCACCATTAATAAAAAGCTGCTTATCGAGACAGAGACCTTTGCGGGCGAGACCTTCGTCAGTCTGACACAGGGCTCTGTCGATATCGGCGCGTCGCTCTACACCAAGGTGTACGCGTTGTTTGCTCAGAAAGGTGATCTACACATACCGTATGCGGTCATCGCAGAGGCTTATCATCCGGAGCACTCGCCACCAGCGAATGAGGAGTTTTCGGACGAGCCGTCGCTTCAACAAGCGGCCGAGCGCGCGCTTTCAGCCTTGTACTCGACCATTGGCCACAGATCCGTTAGGAGTAACCCAGCTGCATAACAAAGCTGAGCGGGAAACCAAACTGCTGCGCTCGCTCAGCCGCCGCCAATCGCTCGTCACCTGCGCGAGTTGCGACCCATAGATTGGTAGATCTGGCGCCCGATCGGCAGTAGGCCAACGCCTTGACCTCACCATTCATTGCCTCATCCATTGCATCCAGATCATCGCCGGGGAATGACATAGCGTTTACCGGATAACGAACAAACTGGACACCCGCGAGATTGCAGGCGGCTTCTATGGCGTCCATAGACGGTTGATTTGGCTCTTCATCATCGGGTCGATTACAAATAATCATCGTGTACCCGTGCTCAGCTAATGCCTTCACATCCTCGGGCTGAATCTGTCCTGCGACGGACAGTTTATTGGTCAGTTCTGCAACGGGTGTCATGTGCGAATCCTCCGATCAGCGATCAGGTTAATGTGGGCGCATGCCCTAGGTAATAAGACCAAACGTCGAGTTCAAGACGGAGATAATATCGTCTCGGGGACTGTTGGAGATGACTAAGGGCGCGCCGGTAATCCTCTCGGCCAAGTTAACATAGGTTTGGGATACTTCGAGCATCATCTGCGCGGGTAACAAGGTATCAAGCGCGAAGCGATAGCGTTCATCCATACGATCTTTATTAATGAGGATGTCAGGGTCGGGCGCAAAATTGAGCAATGCCTGGCGAAACCCCTCTTTGCTGTTTTCGACGACGCGTCCAGCCTTGTAAGCGGACGCGTCCCAAATTCGCGAGGAGTCGGGCGTACCCACCTCATCCATATAGATCAGCTCGTTAACGCCATCGCGATTTTCGGCGTAACCAAACTCAAATTTCGTATCGACAAAAATCTGATCATGCGGCAGTAGTGCATTGGAAATCTGCTCAAACCCCGCCGTTAATAGTGACGCATAGTGGTCGACGTCCGATGGTTGACTGAATTTGAAGGCGCTCCAGCGCTCGCGCAGCGTTTCCTGACTCACGTTCACGTCGTCTACGGCAGGCACGCCCGGAATTCCCTCCATGACGCCTTTAGTAGAGGGCGTAATCAGCAACTGCTCGAGTCGCTGATCCCGAGACAACCCATCGGGCAACTCGATGCCGCAAAAGTGGCGCTCGCCCTGCGCATACGCACGCCACATAGAGCCGGTGATGTACTGGCGTGCAATCGCTTCAATGAAAATAGGCTTTGCGCGCTGGACGATCCACACTAGGGGGTGTGGTGTCTCCAGAATATGGCTCCGCGCCAAGCCGTTTCGTTTGAAAAGCTCAAACCAGTGCCCGGAAATGGCATTGAGAGCGGCGCCCTTACCGGGTACTCCGTCCAAACCATCCTCGGCGCGCCACATACATTCAAACGCAGACAGACGATCACTAATAATCATGACCGCCAGTTCAGCTGTTTCTGGAACATCATAGTTGCGAGCGCGAATCAGTCGCTG
>Ga0181562_10001799_pt1 | contig 16803 bp, 14 predicted proteins | sample 011ome_26_FD_139344 | JGI IMG/M metagenome (GOLD analysis project Ga0181562, IMG submission 139344) | Coastal salt marsh microbial communities from the Groves Creek Marsh, Skidaway Island, Georgia - 011511BT metaG (megahit assembly) | ecosystem: Environmental > Aquatic > Marine > Intertidal...
ACTCAGACTCAGACTCGAACTCGATCTTGCAGCAGCCATCCAACGACATGGCCGGGTCAAATAACGTCTAGTGAGTCTTCTCAAGCTAAGTATTTAGCGTGAAAGCGCAAATGGTCGTCGATAAAGGAAGCAATGAAGAAATAGCTGTGGTCGTACTGGGCATGCTCACGATAGTTAAGAGGGAAACTTACCTCCTCACAGGCAGCGACTAACAGCTGGGCTTGCAACTGCTCTTCCAGAAACGGATCAGCTGCCCCTTGATCCACCAATAGTGGAATCTGTGGAGCTCCTCCGCGAATCAACTCACAACTGTCGTGTTGCTTCCACAATGTTTCGTCAGTACCCAAATAGGCAGAAAACGCTTTCTTGCCCCAAGGGCAGCTGGTTGGCGCACAAATTGGGGAGAAGGCACTGGCAGATTGGTATCTACCCGGATACTTGAGCGCCAAGCTTATCGCCCCGTGGCCACCCATAGAATGACCGCTGATACTAAGCCTATTAAGATCAAGTCCCTCGATGCCGGCAAGCAAGGTTGGTAGCTCGTTCACCACAAATGTTTCCATTTGGTAGTGCCTAGACCAAGGCTCCTGCGTGGCATTCAGGTAGAAACCGGCGCCCAGACCCAGGTCATAGGCTCCCTCAGGATCATCAGCTACACCCTCGCCTCTTGGGCTGGTATCGGGGAATACCAATGCAATTCCCAGCTCACTGGCAATGCGCTGAGCACCTGCTTTGGTAACGGCGTTTTCATCCGTGCAGGTCAATCCGGATAGGTAAATGACGACAGGCACAGGATTCGCCACAGCAAAATCAGGAAGAAACACCGAAAATACCGTTTCGCCTGATAGAGCACTGGAGCTCGCTTGATAGCGTCGCTGGTCACCGGCGAAGCAACGAACCGACGACAGAAGCGCGAGCCCCATTAAAAGGTCACCACCGATCGAATACTCTTGCCCGCGTGCATCAAGTCAAATGCATCGTTAATCTGATTCAGCGGCATGGTATGGGTAATCATCTCGTCGATATTAATTTTGCCTTCCATGTACCAATCCACGATCTTGGGGACATCCGTTCTTCCGCGGGCGCCACCAAAGGCTGAGCCCCGCCAAGATCGGCCAGTCACCAGCTGGAATGGACGCGTCGCAATTTCTTGTCCTGCGCCTGCAACACCAATAATGCAGCTTTGACCCCAGCCCTTGTGGCAACACTCGAGCGCCTGACGCATCACATTGACGTTACCGATACACTCGAAGCTGTAATCAACACCGCCACCTGTCAGTTGAATCAGGTGATCAACAACATTTTCGACCTCACTCGGATTTACGAAATCAGTCATACCGAACTGGCGGGCCAAATCCGCCTTTGCTGGGTTTAAATCGACACCGATAATTCGCGTTGCACCCACCATGCGGGCACCCTGAATAACATTCAGCCCAATTCCTCCTAGACCAAAGACGGCAACGGTTGACCCAGCTTCGACTTTCATTGTGAAAGCCACAGCGCCTATTCCCGTTGTAACACCACATCCGATGTAGCAAATCTTGTCAAAAGGCGCGTCCTCACGCACTTTCGCGACTGCAATTTCAGGCAATACCGTGAAGTTGGAGAATGTCGAGCAGCCCATGTAATGGAGAATCGGCTCGCCGTCTAAGGTGAAGCGACTGGAGTTATCAGGCATCAAGCCCTGTCCCTGAGTCTCTCTGATGGCTTGGCACAAATTGGTCTTGGGATGAAGACAGAAATTGCACTCACGGCACTCGGGTGTGTATAGAGGGATAACGTGATCTCCCGGCTTTACCGAGGTCACCCCTTCACCCACTTCAACAACAACGCCCGCCCCTTCATGCCCTAATATCGCTGGGAAGGCACCCTCTGGGTCGTCGCCGGACAAGGTAAATGCATCTGTATGGCAGACACCCGTGGCTTTAATTTCGACCATAACCTCGCCAGCACGCGGTCCTTGAACATCTACCTCCGCAATCTCCAGCGGGGCTCCAGCTTTAAACGCAATTGCAGCTCTGCTTTTCATTGACTATCCCACCTTGCTCTTATCGTTTTTATTAAACCATTAGCGACTTAGGCTGATCTGTTGACCAACAGAGGCTATACACGCCAGTCTAGTTATTAACTAGGCTCGCCGCACTAATCATTCTAAGGGGCAGTCTCGTCGACTTTCACTACGCCAAAGGGGTAAATCTCTGTTAACGGAGGTGACACCTGTAATTAGATACCCTCGGGGATCTTCTTGTGCGACTCAAACCAAGGCAAAGCCACAATCTCTGAATCAACGAGGGTACCGCGGATATCGAGTTGGACTTGGGTGCCGGGCGCTGACAACTCGGTTGGCACGTTCACCAGGGCAATGTTGTGCTCGAGTCGTGGTGAATAGCAGCAGCGGGTAATGTGTCCAACAACCGCGCCGTCGAAATAAACATCCCAGAATTTATCGTTGCCACCAATGGCCTCACCTCCAAAATTGGCACCGACTAACTTGCGCGGCGTCCCTTCTTGTTCAATTCGCTTAAGCGCAGCACGGCCAATAAACTCCGACGGTTTGTCGAGGTCCATGAGTCGTTCAAGACCAATAGTGAATGGCGAATCACAGGGCGTAATATCCGAGCCGTGCGACAAAATCCCACCCTCGACACTGCGCATTAGCGATGGGCACGCCGGCAGTATCCCAAACTCTTTCCCCGCCTCCATTATGAGGTCCCAGAGCTCCACGCCTCGCGTTTGGTCAAGAAGGTAAATTTCATAGCCCAGCTCCCCACTCCAGCCGGTCCGAGTAAGAACAACAGGAATATCGTTGAGCTCAAGCTCAACGCATTGGTAGTAACCAAGCGTGAGTGCAATCTCACCAAACAGCTTCTTTGCCACATGCGGCGAGACGGGACCCTGAAGCTGCAACGGCGATACATCGGGCTCGCTCACTTCAACATCGTAGCCCTTGCCCAGTGCGAGACCTGTCGCCCATAAGATGACGTCGCCATCACCCGGCGACAACCAAAAACAGTCCTCTGCCATTCGAAACAAAACAGCGTCGTTGATGATACCGCCCTGATCATTACAAAAAACGACATAACGACCTCGGCCTACCGGGCAGGACGAGATGTCTCTGGGCGTCAAAAGTTGCGTCAGTGCCAGCGCGTCCGGCCCCTTAATTTCTACCTGCCGCTGCACCGAGTGATCCGCCAAAATAACGCCATTAACCATGGCCCAGTATTCCGCCAGGGGGTCCCCAAAATGAACCGGCAAATACATGTGGTTATAAATCGTGAACGACCGGACACCGGCGTCAATAGTCGAGTCAAAAAAAGGCGACCGGCGCACGCGCGGCCCGATTCCTATCGCGAGAGGGGTGCTGTTTGTCATTGGAAAAGTCTCCGGTGGGCGATTTAACCCAGGCGTTTAAGTTGTTCTTGAGACCACTGAACAGTGTTGTCGATTTGATTAAACGTGAACATGTACAAACCTTCGATGGCCATGCGTTCATCGTTTATCGCTGGTTTTAATTCTTTTAATAACGAGTCGGGCTTATACGTTGGGCCTCGCAGGAACATGCCGATGAGGCCCTTTTGCTTCTTCGCGTATTTAGCCGACTGCCCCACGCCAATGCGCAGTGACGTCTTGAACAGGCGCATCCGGTCCATCACGCCGGGAAGACCGATCCATACGGGTGTCGTAATGCCTCGATCGCGCATCTCCGAGAGCCACTTGACCAGCACCGGCATGTCAAAGCACATCTGGGTCACCATGTGCGTGGCTATGCCCTGCTTTGCCGACAAGGCCTCAAACAAAATGTCGTCCGATATCGCAGGATGACCTTCGGGGTAAGAGGCGACGCCAATGCGGGTAAACGGATGCTCCATCTCAGCCAGATCGCGAAGGACGGCCGCCGAGCTGTCGTATTCACCCATGGGCTCATCAAGATCACCACCTGGCACAAAGATGGAGGTAATCCCATTGTCTGTGAGCTGGGACACAATGTCTTTGAGATGCTGCTTATGCATGACCTGACGCGCAGCGAGGTGCGGCGTCAGCGAGAATCCGCGGTCAGAGAGCTTGGCAACCGTATCGAACGTGACCTGCAATCCCTGCTTAGGGGAACAGGTAATGCCAACGCGATCACCCGCCTTGAGCACGTCCAGCTTTTCTTCGAATCCCTTCATTGGGATGACTTCGAAGTACAGCGATTCTAGTAAGGTTTTTGCCGCACTCATGACGTGTCTCAACCACGAAAAACGCGACGTTAACCGTCTTTTTTTTGCGACGCAATAGGTACGTAAAAACGAGTCCCCCCGAGGGGTTAGACGCAACTTCGACTAGAAAGCAGAGAGCCGATCGTCGGTGTCCGAAATGGCGTAATTTGAAGCGGTTTCGCCGGCCAAAGAGGGGCGAATACCTTGCTCTGTTTCAGCGAGTCGGTAGAGGTCTTTCATCGCCGCAACCGCCTCTGCACTGTTACCCGCAATTTGTGCGCACGTCGAGGCCAAGGCGTCATCGAGTGCTTCAGGTGTTTCAAAACTCGCATTGGCAACACCCCATTCAACCGCTTGAGCGCCGGTGAAGATACGCGCCGTAAACGACAGCTCGCGGGCGCGTCGCTGTCCCACCGCACGGGGTAGTGTTTGCGACATTCCCCAGGTGGGTCGCAAACCAAATTTTGTGTGGGTGTCGCCAAACTTCGTCGAATCTGTGGTGTAGACAAAATCGCAGTGAAGGGCGACTTCTAGGGCGCCCGTGAAGCACGCACCCACGGCACGTGCAATTACAGGAACACCCGAATCACGGATCGCTGCCGCTAAACGCGCAGCGGGCTCATCAAACACGTTACCGATGATCCCACCCTCGGGTTTAATACCCTGGAGTACCTTCAAATCGACGCCGGCGGAGAAGGCGCGGCCGGCGCCCCGCAACACAATTACTTTTACCGCGGGGTCATCACTCGCCTGCTCTACCAAGCGAGCCGCCTCAGAGAGCATCTCCGGGCGCAACGCGTTGAGCGCATCGGGTCGATTAAACTCCACCGTCAGACAGCTCGAATCCAGTCCGGTGTTGATCAATGGTGTCGTCGATTGGTAGCTCATGTCAGTTACTCCCCTTAGTTACTTTCAATACGGTCTGCACTTTTCAACCGCCCTTATCTGCAGGCGTTCAATTACCTTGCACTCACCGGGCCGTGCGATTTATTAGCGTTATTTGCTGAATCTTATCAAGGTAAGTCCATCAAACAACCACTGCAGCGCCATGGTTCTGGCGCGCTCACTTAGAACACCTGCCCACGACGCTTCAGACACGGCCTTAAACGCCGGACTCACTAATACAACAGTCGTAGGTCACTGGCGCCAGTTGCGGGAACCAACTCTCTGATGGTTTGTGCGAGCCTGCGGAACAACGGGCGGGCAGGCGATCGACTCCGCCACGCCAGCGCGTGATCACGATACATATTGACCCCAAAAACATCCGTGACGCGAAGCGGGTCCGAGTCTCGAATCTCGGACGCAACGTACAAGGACGGTAAGAAGGTAATCCCCATACCCATCACGACCATCTGCCGTAACGTATCGAGCGACGTCCCCTCAAAGTCTCGACGTGTCGTGGCACCCAGTGTCTGGCAGAGTTCGGTCACTTGCCTGTGATAGAGGTGGTGTTCGTCAATCGTCAGTACCTCCTCACCCACGAGGTCCGTACGATTAATCATTTCCTTATTTGCTAGGCGATGATCGAGGGGCAATACCAATTTCAACGGTTCTCTGAACAGAGGGCTTATCTCTAAACCTGCCTCGGCTATTGGCTGAGTCGATAAGATAAGGTCATGCTTAGCGGCCCTGAGATCCTGATTCAGTTCCGCTGGCACTCCCTCGCGCACAAACAGGCGAAGCTCTTGAAAACGTTCATGAATTTCAGGCAGGACCTGAGGAAGGAGGTATGGCCCCAAGGTCGGCGTTACACCGATTCGATACGTTCCCGTTTCACCCCCGGTAAACCCATGTGCCGTGTCGACGAAGCTCTGAACTTCTTCCTGAATGCGGTTACAGACGGGTATCAGCTCTCTGGCAGCAACCGTCGGCGTAGCGCCAGATCGTGTTCGCTCAAATAACTTGACGCCTAAAGACTCCTCGAGCGTCGCTATCTGAGCTGTCAATGTGGGCTGCGTCACACCGAGACGTTCCGCAGCGCCGCGGAAGCTTCCCACTTCGCCGATAGCCTTGAAATAGGCGATTTGTCGCAGACTGACATTCAATTTTGACGGCATTACGACTCCTTTGTCGGTGATAGTTTTTTACTATCAAAAGATATTGATATATTAGTAACAACTATCGCATCCAATTAATAGGATGTGCGCGTACATAGCACTGTACAAACTTTGCACACACTTTAGATCCAAACTTATCCGAGCGAGATGAGGGACGTTGGTGGGCTTGGTTTACACCCTTTTCAAATTTAATGGAGACAACTGTGAACGAAGAACAGGTAATTGCGCTTTTTGGTGACTGGAACGATGCGCTGGCAACGGGAGACCCTGATGTTGTCACTGCCATGTATGCTGAAGATGCGGTCTTACTGCCAACGGTATCCAACCAAGTTCGTCACAATCATGCCGAGATCAGAGATTACTTCGTTGCATTTCTGGCCAAACAACCTCAAGGGGTAATCACGGAGTCGAACGCACGGGTGCTATCTGACACGTTGGCGACCAACGCTGGGGTCTACGTCTTTACCTTTGGCGACGGTTCAACCGTAGCCGCACGTTTTAACTATACCTATGAGCTCATTGACGGTGCCTGGAAAATTATTCAGCACCACAGCTCTGCGATGCCTGAAGGCTAAGCAACCGCATTCATCAGGGATAGCTTTACTAAACCAAGCAGTACTATCGCGAACAAATTTAAGCGGGCACATTGATATGAGCAGCAAGTTTTTCGATACGAGTAATCTTCGCGGGGACATTTACGGCGGATTAACCGCTGGTGTTGTTGCGCTCCCACTGGCACTTGCCTTTGGTGAGGCGTCAGGTGCAGGTCCCATTGCCGGTGTCTATGGCGCGATCATTGTCGGATTTTTCGCCGCTCTCTTCGGCGGCACCGGCTCACAAATCACGGGTCCGACAGGTCCAATGGTTGTTGTCTTCGCCGGTGTTTTTGCCTCGTTAAACGGGGACCCGTCACTCGTATTTGCCACCGTGATTCTCGCCGGGATCATGCAAATCGTATTCGGGGTTTTAGGCTTCGGACAATACATCCGGCTGGTTCCCTACCCCGTAGTCTCCGGCTTCATGAGCGGTATTGGTTGCATCATCATTGCATTGCAACTCGCGCGACTGTTTGGGCATGAGCCTCAGGGCGGCGGCACGATTCCGGCGCTACTGGAGGTACCAACGGCGGTTACGGACCCTCATTTTGGTGCATTGTTTGTAGGCCTTCTGACGCTCGTTATGGTCTTTAGCTGGCCCGCAACCTGGGGTCGCGTCATCCCAGCACCACTTGCAGCGCTGGTGACCGGCACACTCATTGGACTGTCTCTCGAAGGCTTGCCTGTTTTGGGTGCCATTCCGACGGGCCTGCCGAGTTTTGTTATGCCCTCGATCGAGGCGGATACCGCCATCATCATATTCGAGGCGGCGGCCATTCTTGCTGCTCTGGGCGCTATCGATAGCCTGCTGACGTCGCTCGTCGCCGACAACATGACTCGCACCCGACACAACTCAAACCGCGAGCTCGTGGGTCAGGGGATCGGCAATACCATCGCCGGGTTTTTCGGCGGTATCCCGGGTGCGGGCGCGACTATGCGCACGGTCGTCAATATTCGCACAGGTGGTAGCACCAAAATTTCAGGCATGTTCCACAGCGCGCTACTCCTGGGCGTTGTTCTTGTCCTCGCCCCTTTCGCCGCCAAGATCCCGCACGCTGTTCTAGCCGGCATTCTGGTGAAGGTTGGCTACGATATTATCGACATCGCCTATCTCAAGCGGGCTCATCAGGGACCTCGATTCGATCTGATGCTGATGGCGCTAGTGCTGGGTCTCACCGTCTTTGTCGACCTCATCACGGCGGTCATGGCGGGCGTTGTCATTGCAGCACTCGCATTCGTCAAACAGATTGCGGACGAGCAACTGAAAGCGGTGAGTGGTGAGGGTGATGGCGGCGAAGTCGCGCTGACTCAAGCTGAAACAGAAATTTTCAAGGCAGTTGATGACCATCTCACCTTGTTTGATTTTGGTGGTCCATTGAGCTTCGGCGCTGCCGCCGATATGGGGCACCACGTCCGAGAGCGTGTCGGACGTAACGACCACATCGCCATTGTGCTCGACTTCGATCGCGTGCCCTTCATGGATGTGTCGGCCGCTCGAGCGGTAGAGACTATTGCTGTTGATGCACATAACGCGGGAAAACGCCTATATGCCTGCGGTATTAAGCAGGAAGTGGCTCAGGTTCTTAAGGGGCTGGGTGTTGCCGATCACTTACCTGCTAACATGCAGTACGTCACCCGATTAGAAGCGCTTGAGGCGGCAAAAGAATGGATCTTGGAAGAAGAGTCACAGGAACCTCAGAGCAACGACGCGTCGGTCGCAGCCTAATAACAAGGGCACGACTCAGCGCCCTCTTATTCATCATTTCCAGCCTGTGGGTTCAGGCGGCAGACGATCTCGTCGAGATCCAGCAGGGCCTGGGCTCTCCCATGATTGTCGACGTGCGCTCCGAGGGTGAATACGCCTCCGGTGCGATCGATGGCGCGCTCAATCATCCGCTTCAGGGCCTCCCCGGTACCTTAGTCGACATGGGCGTCGAGCTCGATGAGGAAGTCATTGTTTACTGCCGCAGCGGACGCCGGTCTGCGCAAGCAAAGACCTTGCTCAAGGAAGCGGGCTTTCAACTGGTTTTTGACGGCGGCCCCATGACGCAACTCGAGCGAGCACTCGAGCAGCCAGAGTCCTAGTGACTATTGACTGAGATATTGGCTTACTGACCAATCGAGCCCAAAACCTCGTCAACCTGTTCTTTCGACAGTCGATCTTCGCCGTTAGCGTAGGTGTCCGCCATGGCACTGTAGAACTTGGCGTTCACTAAATTGGCATCACCACAATCACGAGACGCCACAGCCTTTCCTGGAACACCCGCAATGATGGTGTTGTCGGGAAACTCGCTTCCCTCGGTGACAATAGTATGCCCTGCGACAATGCAGTTATTCCCGATTTTGGCACCGTCCATGATGGTCGCATTGATGCCAATAAGACATCGATCACCAATGGTGCATCCGTGCAGGGTCGCATGGTGAGTAATGGAGCAGTCTTCGCCAACGATGGTAGGTGATGCAGCACCAACGTGAATCATGACAAAGTCCTGAATGTTGGTGCGCGCGCCGATGCGGATCTCAAAGGTTTCTGCGCGCGTTACCACATTTGGCCATACCGATGCACCCGGGCCAATGGTGACCTTGCCGTAGAGCCACGCTGACTCATGAATAAAGGCTGGATTATCTAAGGTGACATTCTCACTAATATGGCCCATCGTTAACTCCTTACAGGCGTTGATTAACTCTGCGCAGAGTCTACGCCATTGGAACCACAGGAATACAGCCTCCTCAGTTATGCCTGAACATTCATCTGCATCGAATAAACGCGCGCTTATCTGTGCGTTAGCCACGGTAGGGCTGTGGAGCACCATGGCCACCGCCTTTAAGTGGGCGCTCGAGTTCAGCACGCCGATGGCACTGATTACACTCGCGGCGACGGTGTCATGGTGCTTCTTTGGTATCAGGGTTGCTGTGGCAGGCAGCTTTAAGTCGGTTTCTACGATGAGCAATGGACTGATTTTACGTTGCTTACTGTTGGGACTGATCAACCCGGCTTTTTATTACTGGATTCTGTTTACGGCATATGAGCTGTTGCCAGCCCAAGACGCCATGGCAATCAACTACACCTGGGGACTGACGCTGCCACTGGTTGCCTCCATGTTCTCGCGAAAACTCCCCGCTAAATCTGAAGCAGGACTGGCTCTCCTCAGCTATCTTGGCATTCTGGTTATTGCCACCAATGGCAACCTCGCGTCTTTCCAGTTTGATCAGCCTACGGGTGTGGCACTCGCACTATTTTCGACGGTGATTTGGGGTCTGTCCTGGGTAGTCAATTCGCGGGTCGTCGATGCCAATGGCATCGATCCGGAGATCGCCCTGTTTCTCAATTTCTCCGCCGCCCTGCCCCTGCTCTGGGTCATTACAGGGCTTGCAGGACAGCTGCCCAGTGTCAGTATGGGCTCGTTGCTAGGCGGTCTCTATATTGGTCTGTTCGAAATGGGGATTGCATTCGTACTCTGGATGAATGCACTGCGGCTGACCGATAATCCGCTCCGTATTAGTAGCCTTATCTTTTTGGCTCCACCGCTGTCGCTAGTGTTAATTGGTACGGTGCTGAAGGAGTCCATCGCCAGCAGTACGATGATTGGGCTGGTGATTATTCTCATTGGACTCGCTGGGCAGCAATGGCTGGATCGAGCTAAATAACACCCAGCTCTTGCAGGCGCTCACCAAGATAACTATCTGCCGTATAACGGGACGACAGCGTTACCTCGGGCCTCGGATGTAAAAACAGGGGCAGCGACATACGACCACTCGCCGCCTGCCCGTCATCAGGTGATGCGACACGATGGGTCGTAGATCGCAAAAACCCGTCCGTTGCCTCCTGCAGCATGTCCCCAATATTCACCACCACCTGACTGGGACGATTAACCACCTCGATCCATTGACCATCGGATAACTGAAGCTCGAGGCCGGGCCCATCGGATGCCGGTAAAATGGTCAGCAGATTAATGTCCTCGTGAGCAGCGGCTCTGGGTAACACGACGCCCGACTCGACGGGCGGATAATGCAGAACGCGGAGCATGGTTTGCGCACTGTCCTCGATCATGGACTCAAGGGGCATGGACAGACGGTTAACGATATCCGAAGGAAGGTACTCAGCCACCCAGCGCAGTAGCGTTGTCGAGAACCTGAGGCAATCTTCAAAGTGCGCTTCCAGGTCGTGCTTTAAGTGAGTGGGACAGCGCCCCCAACGATAGAACTGGAAATATTCCTTGTAGTCGCGCACAGCCTGCCCTTTCGCACTCTCTGCCTGATCAAGTGCGAAGTAACCGTCCTGCCTTATCGGATCCATCGTGAACTCAGATGCGACTCCTTCGGCAAAATGCGCGCGCCATGCGCTGTAGATGCGATTGACTCGCTCCATATCCAGTGGATGCGAAATCAAGGTAGCAAACCCGTACTGCTTCAAGCTGTCGAAAAAAGCTTCGGGGGCAGTCGAGGCGGTGTAATCAATCAGAGGGAGTTCGCGTATTTCGCTCGCGTGGTGCGCGTTTGCGGAATCAGCCATTAACCTGCGGCTCCCGGAAGCGATAGAAAGAACCCAGCCAGCGCAGCGCTCATCAGATTGGCCAAGGTAGCCGCGATCAATGCCCGTACCCCAAGCCGAGAAATGTCATCTCGCCTGCTCGGGGCAATCGCACCCAAGCCGCCCAGCAAAATGGCAATCGAGGACAAGTTAGCAAAGCCACAGAGCGCAAAAATAACCACCGCCTGCGCAATGGGTGACAGCGAATCACTGACATCGGAGAAGGCAACGTAGGCCACGAACTCATTCAGAATGAGCTTCTGACCGATAAGGCTTCCGGCCGTAGACGCATCAGCCCAGGGGATCCCAAGTAACCAGGCGACAGGACCCAGTAGATAGCCTAGGAGCAGCTCCAAGGTAATGTCTTCGAAACCCACGAAGGCACCAAAGTACTGTAATAGGCCATTGATTAACGCGATCAGCGCGACAAAGGCAATGAGCATTGCCGCGATCGCGGCCGCCATGCGAAGGCCATCCAACGCCCCAGACGCCGCCGCATCAATGATATTGACGTAGCGGGGTGTGGTGGCATCGCCCCCGGCTTTGGGTACAACCGGTGCGCCTGTTTCAGGCTCAATCAACTTCGCCATCATCAAGCCACCCGGCGCTGCCATGAAACTTGCTGTCACAAGATACTCGAGCGGAATCCCTAGTGCTACGTAGCCGGCCATGACGGAACCGGCAATGGTTGAGAGACCACCGACCATGACGGCAAACAACTCCGATCGTGTCATTGCGGGGATAAACGGCTTTACTACCAGCGGTGCTTCCGCCTGACCTACAAAAATATTTGCCGCCGCTGACATGGATTCGGCATGACTGGTACCGAGGAAGCGGCGCAACCCACCACCCAGGATGCGAACCACCCACATCATGATGCCCAAGTGGTAGAGCACGGCTATGAATGCGCTGAAGAAGACGACCACGGGAAGCACATTGACCGCGAAGACGAATCCAATCGGGCCGTCATAGGCCGCAAGCTGGCCGAACATGAAGTCGATGCCTGCGCGTGAGTAGCTCAGCAAAGATCCTATGACGTCGGCAGCAGCACGAAGCGCGCGATTACCCCAGGCTGTGAAAAGCGCGATTCCACCAACGACAAACTGGATGGCAAATGCCATCCCGACTGTTCTCCATGCTACTGCTTGCCGACTCGATGACACTGCATAAGCAACGGCCACGATGGCGAACATGCCAAGGACACTGTGCATAGTGCTTCCCAGAAAATATGTGTCGCCACAATACCGATATTTAGTCGGTCATCCAAATGAAAATGGGGTGGTACCGCTGATTTTTAAGTCGGCATCCCGGGCCAATGACCTGACGCCGTACTGGAGGCGTCAAGGATGTACTTCGCTCTAGCAGATTAGGTTCTCAGCCGCCCATCGGTAGGGCCAATCATGACCCCTCGCATCGCCTGCAGCTCTGGTGTGGTTATCACGAAAACGATTGGTACCACTGCTCGGGGAGATCTAACGAGAGGGCGCAGATCCAGCGTCATCTGGGGACACTAGGACGCACGCAGGTCCTATGATGTTTGTGCGGCCACCGAAAATATAGGAATCGCTGAACGAATAAGGGGCTTTCGAAACGTGGAGGCAAGCCCCCGCTCACTGACAAGTGCCATCACCATGACGCTAACGACAAACGCTGTACGGGTAGTAGTGACCGCGGAGCGAGTCACACCATAGCGCCTACGGAATAGAACAGAACAGAAATGACCACGCTAAAGGTAAGCGTTGTGCTCGCAGTTTCGAGGATGGCGGGTAACTTCGCCCTCATGATGACGTACTCCAAAGTATGTGTTACTGATTAATACGCCATATGTTACTTTTTAACTCAAAAAATGTAACAAAAATAAGTGTTAATTCTTCCTTATATTCATACTTTTAAAAATAATTATTCCTGTAAGTTATATAAAAGGATAAGTAACTTGGCTGCAAGCCAAAAAAAAGGCGCCCGCAGGCGCCTTTTCGGGTGAGTGTATCGTTATCAGAAACGGTACTCGGCTCCGACTCGGATCTCCCAGAGCGAGGCTCCACCGATTCGAGACTCGGCCCGACCTGCATCGATATCACCTTGCGTAACACCGTAAGGGAAGTTTGGTTTGTACATCACTCCCCACTCATCATTGAGTAGGTTGGTCACGTTATCCACGACGATGAACGCGCGTGCACTGTGCTCGGCATTGATACCTGGCAGCTCCTGAGAGATGCGCAGGTCAGCTTTCGTCCACGAACTACCCTCTTGATTGTTGCGCGTGCCGGGCTCTACCAGCACGTGCTCAAGGAAGTCGAGGTAAGGTGTGAAACCATAAGCGAGGCCGGTACCTTCAAAGCCACCCAACGTCACGCTGTAGGGCACACCCGAGCTCGACTGCGCAAAGAGCGAGAAGCGTGTGTTGTAATCACCGAACAGGTTAACGTTGTAGTTCAGCACACCCGTAAAGCGGTGCTCAATGTTGTAGTTCGATGGTGACAGGACTTCCTCCTCAGGATCATAGAACGTTCGGTTCACGTAGTTGGAAAACGCAACCGACGATGTCATTGGATTCACGTCTTTCGCATCAACCCATGCGTAACCGAGTCGAACATCCAAGCCGTTCTCAAAGTCCTTGAAGACGCTCACAGCAATAGACTCGGACTCATTCCCTACGCCACTGTTGGTGAGAACAAATGAAGGCAATCGAACGCTGTCATACGCTGGATAACCATTACCGAAGTCGTTGATGCCCACTTGCTCAAGGTCACCGTGCTTATAAATAGCTGTGTCCTTACCGCGAGTGATTTGCGCGTCGGCTGTGATCAGGTAACCACTGTCAGTCTGCCAGGTTAGACCCAAGGCATACTTCCACTCAGACGGCGCTTCGAAGTCTGGGTCAAGGTAGACGATTTCAAAGTTGCTACCGTCACCTGCGGCCACTTGCGCCACCTGCTGCGATGGAATGCCATAACCGGGCCCGCAAACGGGTGCGCTTGGCTCGCACAACTCATAGGTCTGCTCGAAGAGATTTACACCACGGATCTGAGTCTGAACCGCTGTCGTGTTGGTGTTCGAGAACACGTTGGAGTACCAAACGTTGGGATTGCCGCCAGAGAAGAGGCCGACACCACCACTCAAGGTCATGCTGTCATTCATCTCATAGGTAAAACCGATACGCGGCATGAGGAGATCCAAACCGTCGAGTGTGGCCGTGTTGGGGAATCCGTAGTCCGCGGCAAACGCCGGGTTCAATGCCGGCTTGTCATCTGACTCATAGCTGTCGTAGCGCAAGCCATAGGTCAAACGGAAGTCGGGATTTACCTGCCACTCGTCTTCAATGTAAGCCGTGTGGATGGTGTAGCCCCAGGACACGGCTGCATCAAGCTCGTTGTTTGAGATCGCGTTGCCGTAATAGATACGAGCGGCGTTACCCAGTTCAAAATTATCGATGCCATCGAAGCGAATCTCGGTGTCGACGTGCTGATAGAACAGATTGTAGATGTCAGATGAATCGCGCTCATAACCAAACGTAATCGTGTGGTCATCCATGATATAGGTGCCGCGAGCCACTAACTGCTCGACTTCCCAATCTAGATCATTCGCCTGTCGGCTATCGTCCTGACCGAGATAAACATCAACCTCGTCCAGTTCAATTCGGAACTCCGCAAAGTCACCACCGGAAACCGAGGCTTGCAGGAAGTCCACCTCGCTGTAGGAGTACCGTACTTCAGTCGAGAAATTCTCGCTCCAGTCGGCATACCAGTTGATGTTATACGACGTTAGTTCGGCGCCGCGTCGGTAAAAGTGCTTATCGAACTCAAACTCATCCAGGTCACCGTCAGACGCAGCGTAGTTGAACGAATCGTTGTACATGTAAGTCATCGACAAGCGCTGTGTCTCACTTGCATACCAATCGAGCTTGATGAGGTACTTCTCGTCATCAAAGTCGAAGGCTTCTGACACGGTTCGACCCGGCTCATAGCCGTACACGTCTCGCGCGATCTGCGCGATGCGGTCGAGCTCCGCTTGAGTCACAGGCACTTCGTTCACTGCACCTGAGCCAATCGCACCACGGTTGTTCAAATCAGCACCGTTGTACTTCTCGTAAGCACCGTAGAAGAACAGCTGGTCTTCGATTAACGCGCCACCGAGCTCAAAGCCGTAGCGAGTTTCTTCGTAATCCTGCTGCGCAATGTTGTCACCCTCGAGCTTGTCACCGCGAAAATCATCGGAGCCATAGTCAAAGAAGACCGAACCGTAGATCTCGTTACGTCCGGTCTTGGTTACGGCATTGATGTTACACGCCGAGAAACCGCCGTAGACAACACTCATGGGCGCCATTTCCACGGCCACGCTTGAAATCGCGTCGTATGGGAACGGCATTCTCTGGGTTGGGTAACCGTTTGAGTTAAGACCGAAACCGTCATTCAACCGAACGCCATCAACCGTCAGGCTGTTGTAACGTGGGTTAGCACCATTACATTGAACCGCGTCCACGTCGCCGCGCGACTGATCAACATACAGTCGGGGGTCCTGCTGGATAATGTCGTTAATATTTCGGTTAACGGTTGGTGAGTCTTGCAGAGCCGCGACGTCAAAAATCGCATTGGGACCGATCGCTGTCTGCGCCAGTACGACCTGCGTGCCCGTGACAACCACTTCCTCAACCGAAGAGAGGTTGTAGTTAAGCACGGCTGATTGACCTACCGCGAGCGACACGTTCTGCGTCATCGATTTCTGAAGGCCTGTTGCCTTGACTTCGACGTCATAGGCCACACCCGCCGGTAAGCCTCTCACCGAGTAGCTACCATTGGCGCCTGCTTCAACTGTTTTAGAAATGCCTGTAGCCCGGCTGGTTACTACGACCGTCGCACCTTCCAAAGGCGCTCCAGAGGTATTAACCACCACACCACGCACCTCAGCTGTTGTTTCCTGTGCTTGCGCAACTGGCGTCACCAGCGCGAAAGACAGCATTGCAGTGGCAACTGTCGCTGCCAACGACTTCTGCGTCGTTTTGAGTCCGCGAACAACCATCAAGTGTCTCCTGAGTTGGGAAATAGATTGGAACCGCGCGCCAAATTACCCTGACGCTGTGTCCATTAAATTACGGCATTAAGACACTACGGTTACAGATAAAAACTTTCTGCGATGCTAGCCTCTTTCAGATAGCTTTTCACCCCTGAAACTGTCAAGAAACCGGTTAATCAAGCGTCATCAACATCGGCTTGTCGAAGGCCACTAGACGACTCACGTCACCGCGTTCTACCACCCGCACCCAGTCAGGGTTAGCGATGAGTGCCCTACCGACAGCCACTAGATCAAACTCCCCTCGATCCAGCATCTCGTTGAGCCGGTCGAGCGACGCGGGCTTAGCGGCTTTAAAGCCAACCTCGCCGGGGTCCGGAATGAAGTCGGCGTCAAGACTGACACTACCCACC
>Ga0181562_10001812_pt1 | contig 16740 bp, 15 predicted proteins | sample 011ome_26_FD_139344 | JGI IMG/M metagenome (GOLD analysis project Ga0181562, IMG submission 139344) | Coastal salt marsh microbial communities from the Groves Creek Marsh, Skidaway Island, Georgia - 011511BT metaG (megahit assembly) | ecosystem: Environmental > Aquatic > Marine > Intertidal...
CAATATGCTGATCCAGACCGAACTCACACGGTCACTGATTTATGCCGCCTGTAATGCCTCTGATAGCGGTCATGACGACGCTGCTCGCTTCGCTCGGGCCGCAAAAGTCAAAGCAGCCACGGTCGGCAGAAAAGTGTCCCAAGAAGCAATTCAGCTGCACGGCGGCATCGCGACGACAGATGAGTATATCGTCGGCCACTTTTTCAAGCGCATCACTGCACTGGAAAGTTGGGTCTGCTCAAAAGGTGAAGCGCTGAAGGAATTCATGGCACTCTCGCCGTCCTAGCCCTCGCTGTACGATAGCGACACGCCACGCATCAGTATCGAATGACATCAAACCAAGGAGAAAAATAATGGATCTACAACTTAAAGATAAAGTGGCTCTGATCACGGGTTCAACCAAGGGCATAGGACGTGCCATCGCTGAAACGCTGGCAGATGAGGGATGTCATATTGGCGTTTGCGCCCGTAATGAGGGTGAAGTCGAAGAGACCGTAGCCGCTTTAACAGCCAAAGGCGTCAAAGCCTGCGGCAGTGTCGTAGACGTGACCGATGCCGCGTCTCTGGAGTCTTGGGTAAACCAATGCGCCGACACGCTGGGCGGCATTGATATTTTTGTACCCAACGTCTCTGCCGGCGGTGCGGACAGCTCCGAGGCTGGATGGCGGGCCAACTTTGAGGCGGACATGCTGGCAACCTGGCGGGGCGTCGAACTGACCACACCGCACCTGTCTAAGTCAGGCTCGGGCGCTATTGTGATTATCTCCACCACTGCAGCGGTAGAGGCCTTCGCGGGACCCAGCCCATATGGCGCGATCAAGGCAGGACTGCTGAACTACTCCAGCAACTTGTCACAAGCGCTGGCCGCTTCAGGCATTCGAGTCAATGCCGTCAGCCCCGGACCCATCTTCTTCGAGGGCGGCGCGTGGGAGCAAATCAAGACTCACATGACCGACTTTTACGACGCGACGGTCGCCAGCATTCCGATGGGCAGGATGGGCAACAATTACGAAATTGCTGACACGGTGGCCTTCCTGGCCAGCCCGCGGTCCGCATTCACAACGGGCGCGAATGTTGTGGTCGACGGCGGCTTCACGAAGCGAGTCCAATTCTAAACGGCTAGCGACGCACTGAGCTCCTTCAACCCCGGCTTCGGCCGGGGTTTTTGTTTCTGACTACTACTCCGTCTCAGTGATGAGTGTATCGAGCGACTTCAGGGTAGTCACAAGGGCGTCAATAGGCAGCGCGCGCCTACCCAAGACCTCCTCTGCCATCGGCGCGATGGCACATTGTGCGGGCAAGGCCGAACTGTCCTCCAGAACATCGTAGATCGTGGGCAGGAAGATGAACTGTAGCCACTCTTCGAATTCCAAAGTATCCATTGCAAAAGGCTGCTCAGAGACAAGCGCCTCAGCGGCGGGAGGCGTATCAGACCATAAGTCCAGTTGCCGTAGCTCAGCTTCAAGATCAATCAGCTGAGCGGCGATGGCATTGCGTGCTCCGGTCAGTTCCATATCAATTCCATCGACAACGTCCCTCCCCTGTCTGAGATGCGGATCGGCTGACACTCTCAGGCACTACCCGCTGACATCCTTGCGCTGGCTCAACCCAGCTCCAACGTAAAGGCGGGTAGCGTCTCCAATATAGCTCGTCCATATCGGCGGCTGAGCAATCGGGTATCCAGCAAGGTGATGCGACCCTCATCCTCCTCAGTGCGCAATAAACGGCCACTCGCCTGAACCAGCTTCTGTGCCGCATCCGGCACACTGATCTCCATAAACGGATCGCGACCCTGCGCCTCCAACAGCTCAGAGTGAGCGGCAGCAATTGGGTCATCGGGCACTGCAAAGGGCAACTTGGCTATCAATACGTGCCGGCAGTACTCGCCGGGCAAATCGATACCCTCGAAAAAGCTCGCCAGCCCAAAAATCGCCGAGGGCTCTCCGCGATCGATGTGAGCTCGGTGCTCCGTAATCAGCGCATTTTTACTCATTCGATCCTGAACCAAAAGGTGATGCTCGAGCGCCCCGTCTACCCCCTCGATCACTGACTCCATCTGTCTCCGGGAGGTGAACAGGATCAGTACACCCAAGTCATCGCGGATCAAGTCAGGCAGTTTCTCAATCAGCTCTCGGGTATGAGCTTCCTGATTTCCGGGATCCGACGACATCGCCGGCACACAAAACGTCGCGCGAGAGGTGTCGAATGGACTGGCTACCTGCTTCCATCGGGCAGTCACCGGCACACCAGATCGTTCCCGAAACCGCTCGAAGGTGCCGAGTGCTGATAAGGTCGCGGAGGTAATCACCGCGCCGGCTGCACGCTGCCACAGCGCATCGTGGAGCAGGTCCCCCGGTAAGATTGGGCTGGCCTGACATTCCACAGACTGTTCGTTACCGCGATGCAGGCACCAACGCGCCCACCCATCCCCAGGATCATTCTCTCCCGGCGCATCCGCAAAAGCGCGCCAAACTGCCAGTTGCTGTTCAGCACGGGCCACCAAACCCTGAGCATTGGCGAGATCCAGATCCGGATCTGTCGCGGCCTCTACTGAACCATTTGCCGTCGAAGCGGCAGATGAGCCACTGTTCTCCAGGGTGGCTTCCAAGCGCGTCGCATCGCGGTACAACTGATCCCATTGTGCGACCAGACCTGTGGCTTGCTCAGAGAGGTTTTGGGGTATCCGCCCGTGGGGAAAACGATGCTCTACTCGCTCGAATTCAGGCTCGGGTAGCAGATGCCAGAGCACTTCCGTTACGTCCTCGACGCGCTGCGTCAGATCTGCCAACAGCGACAGCACAGCCGGTACCAGTCGCTCATCCACACCGCGATTCACCCAACCCGGCCCGGCCGCCGCGAGCCAACGCTCGCTGTCACGCAAACCCTGCAGTGTTCCGCCCGAGTGAAAGCGCAGTGCAAAATGATTGAGGCATTTGGCGGGAAGCTGATGGCCTTCATCAAAAACGTACAGGCTGTCTTCGGGCGCGGGTAGAATGACACCCCCGCCCAGTCTTAAATCGGACAGCACCAGGTCATGGTTCGTGACAATGACGTCCGCCTCTTCGAGACCTTCACGAGCGCGAAAAAAAGCGCACTGGCCTACATGGGGACAACGTCGACCCGTGCACTGACTTTGGTCAGTCGTGATCAGGCGTCGCACGCCCGGCGACAACTGCTCAGGCCAAGCATCCAAGTCGCCATCCCATGCCCCGTCAGCCAAAGCCTGAATCATGTCTTCCAAGATGGGGGCCGCCACCACGTCGTCCGCAGCCGAAAACTCATCCGGGTAGAGCGGGATCAAGGGATCAGCCCCCTGCTCTGACAGCTGATGGTCCAGTTTGAGCAAACAAATATAGCGACCGCGGCCTTTCGCCAGCACAGCGTTGAATGCCAAACCGCTGTTCGCCGATACGTCTGGTAGATCCCGCAGGAGTAACTGCTCCTGCAGCGCCACAGTCGCCGACGCCACTACCAATTTTTTTCCTCTCGCTCGCGCAACCGGGAGTGCAGCAACCAGATAGGCGATGGTTTTTCCCGTGCCCGTGCCTGCCTCCACTACCGCGATGGGTGTCTCCGCCTCGGCATCGGCGAGGGCGTTCGCCACCTCGGCAATCATTTGCCGCTGCCCCCAACGTGGGACCAAGTTCAGTGAATCAGTAAGCTGTTGGTAGGCGGTCCGGATCTCGTCCTGTAACGCCGCGTCAATCATGTCATGCACCGCGACCCGCAGCGTCGAGTTCTAAACGGCGATCTACGGGGTTGGCATACATGGCTAGGAACCAATTGCGATGCTCGGCCGGCACACACTCGTAACGAGCGCGGAAAGCGGCCTCTTCGATCGAACCCTGATCAAACGAAACTGTCTCTGGCGCCGATTGTCCGTGAAGCCACTCCCACGCCCACCGATTGGTCTGATACAAACGGTAATGCGCGGCCATCTGTCGATCGAGCTCGGCAACCACAGCCTCAACCTCGAGTCCGGGTGACAAGGGGTCACCGAATCGCAGATGCACGCAGCCTTTTTCTCCGGTAATGCCTCTGGCAATCGAGGCGACATCTTCAAACTCTGACTTCACATAGGCACCACCCGCGGCCAGTTCCGCGGCCTTTAATGCGTCACATGGATCAAGCTCGTAAGCGATTGTCAGCGGCACAATACGCAATCCTGACAGGACCTGATCGGGTGGCTCGCCCCGTTCCCGTGACAGTGTCAGCATTTTGACAACAGCAGGTTCGGTCAGATCGCGACCGTCCTTCGCTCGCCCCTCTCTGTGCGCAATCCAGATCGGGTCCTGATCCTGGCTAATCGAATCCCTTATAAACTGTGACAAAATCTTGGTCGCAGCCAGCAAAGCGCGGGGGCCGCTGACATTCCTCTTCACGACAAAGCTCTTGTTCAGCCGCATTAGATCGGCGACCCAGGGTTTCGAAAGCAGGTTATCGCCGATCGCAATCGCGAGTGTTCTCGCGCCTGCGCGATGAAGCGCGTAATTGGCGTAAGCGGGATCCATGACGATGTCACGGTGATTACTGAGGTAGAGCCTTGCATGCTTCAGGTCCAGTTGCTCGATACCGCTGACCGAAAACTGAGAGGTCTTTTTGATCATCTTCGATAGGTTAGGCGCTATCAGGTTTTGCAGATCCTCAACCGTCTGCAGTCGTCGCGCCGCTAAAAAAAGCCACAACTTGCCCAGCTGTCTCGATAGGGCGGGCCACGCATTGGTGAGCCATGGCAATCGCCACAGCGCAATGATGTCGGCCAGTTCGGCATCGCGCACCAGTCGGGCTAGTACCGTCGGTGCATCGCTATTGGAATAGGGCCGTATTTCTGCGAAAGGATCACCGGATTCCGGCGATTGAGAATCTGTCATGTTGTTCCCGCACTCGGTCACGCCTGCATTGTGCCGTTGCTATAGGGTTTCTGGTACCCTGCCCACCGCCGCGCAACCTACCTTTCAGAGACCGCAAATGGAAGCTTCAAGTTCATTTTTAATTACCCTCGGCGTAGCCTCTTTGCTGATTAGCTGGATCTTGCTGCTGATTACCGCATGGCGCGAGGAGTATGCCTGGGGCATGTTTGCTTTGTTATTGCCGCCCGTTGGCTATGGATACGCGTTATTTCGCCTCGACAAAGCGGGGGCCTCTCTGGGTTGCGCCTTGTTGGGCTGGATTTTGATCTGGCTGGGTTATTAACGGGGCACAACCCCCGAAACAGGTAAAACCCCCGAAAAGCCTCGGTAACTGCCGGGTCGTGGTTGACATGAATCAACGTATCCCGGATGATTCGCGACCTTTTTCTGATCTCAAATTGTATGGAGTACAGCTTTGGCTAACTCACCTCAAGCACGAAAGCGCGCGCGCCAGAACGACAAGCGTCGAGCGCACAATGCGAGTCTGCGCTCTTTGGTTCGCACCAAAATCAAGCAGGTCATTGCGGCGGCTGAGACTGGCAACGCTGACAGCGCCCGAGCGGCCTATGATTCGGCGGTGCCGGTCATCGATCGTATGGCGAACCGCGGCATCATCAAGAAGAACAAGGCCGCGCGACATAAAAGCCGCCTCAACGCGCGCGTCAAGGCGCTCGCCAGCTAAAGATCTTCACCCAGGCTGGCACCGTCCAGGTATTGTGCCAGTCCTGCTTCGATCTCTCGTTTGATCGCCCCTTTAAGAGGGCGCATCAGTAGCCCCAGCCTCACTTCCCCCTCGATGCTGTTGGGACCTATCGTCACCTCACCGAAATATCCTTTGCCTTCAAAGCTCAGCGTGCAGTCGGAGCGACTAACCTCTGCCCCTAAGGTGTCACGCAAGTGTAAGCAAAGCTGCTCTAGGGCACTGACCCGGCTGGGCTTATCGAGCTGATGAGGCCGGTCAAGACGAATAGCAGACATTCAAGAATCCAATTGGGGTGGCGAGGCAATCCCGCTATCCTACACGCCCGCAACTTCTGATATCGCCACACCATGAGCCCACTCACTGACAGCAGTCAACGCTTCCTGTTTGACGAAGCGGATGTGCGCGGGGAGGCGGTTCACATCACAGGCGCGCTGGGCGATATGCTGGCCAATCAGACCTACAGTCACGCACTCAAATCCCTGCTCGGTGAGTTTGCCGCGGCCGCGGTGCTGATCAGCAACAATCTCAAGTACGAGGGACGCATCATCTTACAAGCGCGCAGTGATCGGGACGTATCGCTCGTGATGGTCGAGTGCTCCAGCGATCGCCACATTCGCGGCATTGCACAGGGCGACCTGGCAGCCGAAACGGCTGACCCCATCACACTGTTGACCGGTGGACAATTGGTCCTCACCGTCGAGCGAGAGGCAGGGCAGCGCTATCAGGGCATTATCGCCCTGGAGCAGGCCTCGCTAGCGGAGTCGCTGGAGCGCTATTTTGCTCAGAGCGAGCAGCTGGGAACCCGTTTTTGGTTGGCATCTGATGGCACACAGAGTGCCGGTCTGATGTTGCAGCAGTTGCCCGAGCAAATGGCAGAGGGTGAGGCGCGCAAAGAGCAGTGGAATACACTTTGCCTGTTGACCGAGACAGTGCGCTCTCAAGAACTGTTGGGACTAACCTCTGAAGAGCTGTTATTCAAGCTCTATAGAGACGAAACCGTAACGGTATACCCACCGGCCTCCATTTTGTTTAAATGTCGGTGTAGTCGTGAACGAAGCGCCGACGCGATCGCCCTGCTCCCCGAGTCAGAGCGAGAGGAGATACTCGCCGAACAAGGCGACATCACGACGACATGTGAGTTGTGTGGCACGACTTACCGGTTTGGCCGGGAAGTGTTAACACCGCAAAGTGCAGCGAGAACGTTGCATTAATTAAAGAAGATGCCAGAGACGCATCGCAATGAGAAAAAATGCTTGTTAGCAAGCAATACAGTACTCAGCACGGAAACCAACATGAGCGAACCTGCCCTTTCGACCCCGGATATTTTTACCGGCTTATCTTCTTCAGAACTTATTGATATGGCGCTATCACGCGGCGAGGGAGTGTTGTCAGACACCGGGGCGTTGCGGGTAGAGACGGGGGCGCGAACCGGGCGCTCCCCTGCGGATCGGTTTGTGGTCAGAGAGCCATCGAGTGAAGACGCAATCGACTGGGGCGGCGTGAATCGGCCTTTTGATGCCGAGCGGTTCGACGCGCTGTGGGAGCGTGTGAAGTCCCACGCCAGCCAATCGGAAACCTGGGTGCAACACCTGCATGTGGGCGAGCACAGCGACCATTACCTTCCCGTGAAGGTGACCACCGCGACGGCATGGCAGTCGCTGTTTGGCCGCAATATGTTTATCCGGCCGGAAAACTACAACCCCGCCAATAAGCCGGAATGGAAAATTCTGAATGTGGCGGATTTTGTCTGCGACCCTGAGCGGGATGGCACGCACTCGGACGCCACTGTCATCATTCACTTTGGGCAGCGTAAAGTGCTGATTGCCGGGATGCGCTACGCGGGTGAGATGAAAAAAGCCATGTTCTCGGTGCAGAACTTCCTGCTGCCAGAGAAAGACGTGATGCCGATGCACTGCTCTGCCAACATTGGTGAGGATGGTGACACGACGCTTTTCTTCGGCTTGTCCGGGACCGGCAAAACGACCCTATCGGCAGATCCCGAGCGCTATCTTATCGGTGACGATGAGCACGGTTGGTCAAAGGGCTCTGTCTTCAATATTGAAGGCGGCTGCTACGCTAAAACCATAGATTTGAGTCGCAAGAACGAGCCCGTTATTTGGGATGCCATCCGCAATGGCGCGATCATCGAGAATGTGGTGCTGGACGACAACGGTCACGCCGATTACAGCGACACCCGGCTCACTGAGAACGGCCGGTGTTGCTACCCACTGGAGCACGTTGAGAAGCGCTCTGCCAGTAACGCCGGTGGGGAACCCAAATGCGTGATTTTCCTCACCTGCGACGTATTCGGTGTACTGCCCCCGATCTCGATCCTGTCAAAGGAAGCCGCAGCATTTCATTTTCTATCTGGCTACACGGCGCGCGTCGGATCAACCGAGGTGGGCGCCGCTGCGGGCATCAACCCGACTTTCTCCACCTGCTTTGGGGCACCGTTTATGCCTCGGCCGGCAAGTGACTATGCCGAATTGCTCATGAAGCGTATCGAAGATTTCGACAGCCAGGTTTACTTAATTAACACTGGCTGGACCGGAGGATCAGGCGCGCCCGGGGGCACAGGTTCACGATTCCCGATCCCCGTCACGCGTGCGGTGGTTAAAGCGGCTCAGGAAGGTGCTCTGGTGGGTGTTGAGACTCGGCACATTGAAAGCCTGAATCTTGATTGCCCCGTCACAATACCAGGCGTCGACGCACAGTACGCTGACCCTAAAGCAGGCTGGGGCGATGACGAGGCGTATGAGACACAGGCGAGGGAACTAGCGCACCTGTTTCTCGAGAACATCGCCAACTTTGACGTCAGCGATGCGATCCTCGCCGCGGGCCCCCGCCGAACTTGATCCGCTTCAATCGGAACAGCTCTGGGGCACTAGGGCGAGCTGGTAGAAGTAGGTAGCTCTGTAGGGTCATCGGATCCGCCGAACCACCTCAGGCGCAGTGACCGGGCGTCCTCCGCAATTAAATACAGGGCAGGGACGAGGATCAGGGTGACACCGGTTGCAAAGAGCACTCCAAAAGCCAGCGACGTCACCATGGGGATCAGGAACTGAGCCTGAACGCTGGTCTCGGACATGATGGGCAGCAGGCCCACAAAGGTGGTCAAAGAAGTCAAGATAATAGGACGGAACCGATCCTCACCGGCCTGCAATAAGGCGCTCAGCACGTCCTCACCCTGTTCACGCAGCCGGTTAATTCGGTCTATCAGCACCAGATTATCGTTGACCACGACGCCCGCACAGGCCGTGACACCCATGATTGAAAACATGCTCACCTGCCAGCCCAGAATCATGTGGCCGAAGATGGCACCCATCAAACCAAACGGCACGGCAGTCAAAATCAACACTGGCTGCCAATAGGATCTGAATGCCACCGCCATCAACGCATAGATCACCATCATGGCCAGCGTCATGAGCCGAACAGTGGCCTCCCGAAACTCGATCTCTTCCTGCAACTCGCCATCTAAATTGACGAATAAGTCCGGATACTGCTGCTGCCATTTCGGCAGATAGTCGCGGAAGATCGACTGCACAATCGCCCTCGGCGCTGGCCCATTTGCCTCAACATCAGCCTCTACTTCCAGCGTGCGGAGCCGGTCCAGGCGCTCCAATTTCTGATAACCGGACTCCACTCGATAGGCTGCGACCGCCTCGAACGGCACCTCACCACCGCCCGGCGTACGAATGTACATGTCATTCAGGTTGGCAATCGCCAGCCGCTCTGACTCCGGATACCGCACCATGACCTTCACATCCTCGCGGCCGCGCGGGATTCGCTGGGCCTCGGCGCCGTAAAAGGCTTGCCGCACCTGGCGCGCTACATCAGCGAGCGTAATACCCAGTGTCTCGGCTGCCGGCTTCAACTCGAGGACGAGTTCATCTCGTGGGCTGTCGAAACTGTCGGAGACGTCGAACACGCCGGGATAAGAGAGCAGTGCCTCGCGGACATCTGCCGCCATGGCCTCCAGCTCGTCAACTTTTCTGGAGGCCAACACCAACCGAATAGGCTTGCCGGGATCACGAATGGTGTAATCCATTCGGATTTCTTTTGCCTCATTGAGCGCACCGGAATCAGCGCGCAGCTGCAAAGCGAAAGCCTCGGTATCCACTCCCTCAGAAACCGTTGCGACCACCACCTCTACGGCGTTTTCGTTTGCGCGCCCAAGAACGCTGCCAATCGCCGGGCTGTCCTGATACTCAGGTCGCTGATTCCACTCTGACTTTAGCGCCTCGGCGGCATCTACCACCCGCTGCATCACCAGCTCCGATTGCGAGAAGGATCCACCTTCCGGCATCGTGATTTTTGCTTCGACAAAGTCAGAATTAATGCGGGGGAAAAACGCCGAGCGTAACCATCCGCCACCATAGAGCGACAAGCTCAGGCTCAGCATCACCAGGAAGAATCCGGCGACTAAAAGGTGGTGCTGTAGTGCCCATTGCAGGAACGGGCGATAACGCTCTCGCGCAAATGTCACCAGCCAGTCAGCGCAGCGGTGCCGCCACTGTTCAAGGCGCTTCAGTAGCGGCTGCGTTGCAGGCTTTTCGGGGCCCAATCTTGAGAGATGAGCAGGCAAAATCCAGAGGCATTCCACCAGCGAGAACATCAGCACCAGCAGGACGACCACCGGTATCCCCTTGGCAGCATGCGCCCACTCACCGGGCATGAACATCATCGGTGCAAAGAACACCATGGTGCTAATCACAGCAAAGACAACCGGCTTGAAGACGTCTCTCACACCCCAAAAGGCGGCGTCTTCTCCACCCACCCCCTTAGACTGGGAGGTATGAATGGACTCGCCGACAATAATCGCATCGTCCACCACAATACCCAGCACTAAGAGAAAGGCGAACAGCGAAATCATGTTGAGCCCGACACCGGTGTATGGCAGCAAGAAGAATGCGCCCAGAAACGCGACAGCAATGCCAATCGATACCCAGGCAGCCACTGCAGGTCTTAGGAACAACACCAACACCAAAAACACCAGTAGCAAACCACCGATGCCATTTTTCAGAAGCGTTTCGACACGACCTTTAAAGGCTCGGGCAGCATCCCGCCAGAAAGACAATGCAGCGCCTTCGGGCAGATTCAAGGTCTGCTCAGCTACCCACTCATTGATTACGCGGGAAGACTGCACGACATCGGGGTTGGTGGTGACGTAGGCATACAAACCGTGGCCAGGCATGCCATCGAAGTTGCTGGTCGTGTCGACGTCTTCAAAGCCATCTTCAACGGTGGCGACCTCGCCAAGGTAAATTTGTGTCCCGTCCCGCGCAGTCAACAGTACGATACGCTCAAAATCTTCTCGGTAGTAAGCCTGCCCGCGGGTTTGTACCCGAATGTCACCATCGGTGCCTTTGATCGCACCGGCAGGCAGATTGAGAGACGCGGATTGAATCGCCCTGACGACGTCATCGAAAGCAAGATTATGTCGCCGCAGGTCTATCTCCGAGACGTTGATCGACACTTCGTATCGACGCGGTGACACCAAATCAACCACAGAAATCCAAGGCTGGCGTGCCAAGTCATCCCGTAATGTCTCTCCCAGCTCCTTAAGCTCCCACTCGTCGAGGTCGCCCGCCAACTGCACAATACCGAGCAAGTGGCGATAGATCAGCTCGGTGACCACTGGGCGCTCGGCATCCGTGGGAAAGGTAGTGATGGCGTCCACGCGCGTCTTGATCTCGTTGGTCAAACGCTGCGTGGGGTAGCCAGTCAGGGCCTCGACGACAACCCGCCCCATGCCTTCCGAAGCCGTCGAGCGTATCTCCTTAATGCCGTCGAGGTCGTGGATCGCCTCCTCGATGCGAACGCAGATCTGCTCTTCGACCTCTCGAGGACTCGCTCCCGGGAAAGGCATCGAGATACTGACCCGGTCGATAACCGGGGTGGGGAAAAACTGCTTATCGAGCCCGGGAATGTTGTAAAGGCCGCCAATCACCAACACCACCATCAAAAGATTGGCAGCGACAGGATTGGAGATAAACCAGCCCAACAAGCCGGGCTTGTCAGCCATCACTGGATCTCACGCTGGCAACCTCAATCGCTGCGCCCGCGGCCAGCAAGCTGCTCTGCTCAACAACGACGTTAGAGCCCGCTTCAATACCTCGCACCCAAACGAGGTCCTGTTCACGGCGGAGCAACTCGACGGGGAAACGCTCCAGCCGACTGTTTTCGTTGACCAGTAACACCGTGTTGTCGCCCCGCAAGGCAGTCGCCGGCAATTCAACCGACTGCTGAATAGGCTTACCACTAATGCTCGCCTCGACAAACAGGCCCGGCGTCAACGGCGGTCTCTGAGAGCCCGTATGACTGAAGGGATTAGCTACTTCGGCGATCGCGAACGTCACGCGACTGTCACGGTCGATGCTGGCTTCAACCCGAGCGATCTGGCCCTGCCACTGCCAGCGCTTGCCGCCAAAACGGGTACTCAACGTCACGTCTGGATACGTTTCAACCGCCGTCTCAAACAAAGGTAATTCCAGAAGCGCCAACTGCGAATCACTAATCGGTAGGTGCACCTCAACACGGTCAGTGGCGTAGATCTGTGCCAGCACCGTACCGGGAGCCACAAACTGGCCCAAATCAACCGACTTCTTTTCGAGCCGACCATCGAAGGGGGCACGCACTGTAGTGCGCTGCAATGCAAGCTCAGCCGCCGCAACATCTGCCTGAGCCGCCGCTAATGACGCCTCGGCCGCACGCAGCTGAGGTTTGCGCAGAAACAAATCATTCGCCTCGGTCGTCCCCAGGTCCCGCCATTCTCGCTGCGCCTGAAGGTTGCGACCCCGCTCTTCGGCGACACGCTGTGCAGCGGCTGCCTCCTGCGCACGGGCTCTGGCAATAGCGAATTCATAGTCAGCTTTTTCGAGCTCCAGCAGAATATCCCCTGCTGAAAAGAAGCGACCATCCAAAAACCGGTCGCTAACCGACTCGACCTTGCCGCTGACCTGTGCCACCAATCCGACCCGCCGAACCGGTTCGACAGTACCTTGAGTTCGCACCGATATGCTGTGATCAGAGGGTGCTGCAACGATGACATCGACTAGTGGGCGCCGGGGCTCGGGAAATTGAGTGGGTTGCGTTGCAGGCTTACCCACGAGGACTAAAAAGCAGACCACCAACCCCACAGCAGTGAAGAGCGCCGAACCCATAAGCCGGCGGCGGGTGAGCCGATTGGTTTTGCTGTCGTCAGTCATTTAACGAACCGTTTTCTGCGTCGTCTCTGAAGTGGGGCCGACAGTGGCGTTTTTCAAGCGCTTTTCGCGCCCTACACCCTATCAACTTCCGCCGATTATCCGTGCTGCACCGCTGGGACATTTGGCAATCGCGCTCGTTCCTCCGACCGCAATGCGGCCGCGGAGTGTAGCGGTTTACGTCCTCGAGGGGTAATCAGGCCAATCTGCAAAGCCACCGAACGGCGCTTGCAAAGACTTTGTTCACTTTTTCTGCGCGGCATCCACAATGCGCATGATGGCTGCTGCGATGACGTCGGGCACCTCCTCCTGCAGAAAATGTCCGGCCTCGGTCTCGGTCACCGGTGCGGCTGGGAACATGCTCTGCATGACGGGCAGGCCTCTAGCCAGAATGGGGTCGTTCATTCCCCAAACCAGCTCTGCCGGAATATCTAATCCCTCAACGTAGTGCTCAATATCCCGCAGCGCAGGCGAGCTGGCATGTTCAGGTCCGTCTGCGACCATTCGCATGAGCGCTAGCGTCGCCTTGCCATTGCCGCTGTCTTCGAGGGGACGACGATAAAGATCCATTACTTCCGGCGGCATTGTCGTCGGATCACCCTGCACACCGGCCAAACGCTTGAAGAAAAACGAGGACATTGCCTCCACTACAAACTCCCCGACCAGCGGCGTTTTAACCAGCGCGTGCGCACGACTGAGGTCCATAGCTGCCCGAGGCGCTCTGAATCCGGTATTCATCACGACGGCGCCTTTTAGTATCCCCGGTGACAGGGACAGGGCGCCCATACCCACGGGCCCGCCCCAATCCTGACCCACATATACGGCTTCGGTCAGGTCGAGGGTCGTTAGCGCGCGATTCATCCAGCGCATGTGGTTATCGAGGGTGTGTTCGCTTGCAGGGATCTTAGTGGAGTAACCAAGACCTACCATGGTCGGCATGATGACCCTGACGCGATCCAAAGGTAGCGATGCAGCGACCTTGCGATAAAGCAGGCCTGTAGTCGGATTGCCGTGCTGAAGATAGACCGGGTACCCCTGACCGACTTCCAGCACATGAATTTTTATCCCTGGCTCGACTTCTATGAAATAACTCGTGTAAGCATCACTGATGACAGCGCTCGCATAATCAGGCATTGCGAACGCCTCAAAATCGCCCACCTCGAGAGCAACGACGCCTTCGCCATCAGGCGTAATGCGTTCGCCATCAGCCACCAATACAAAAAAAGCTGCCAGCAAGAGCGTGGCAATAAGGGCTACTAACGTTGAGATGATTTTTATGGCTGGCACCCCCCCCTCCCGCCAATTAATTGGCACTGTTTATGCCATATTATGGCGCGTTGTGGAAAATTGCCACTGCCACCTCGTTTATTAGAGGGCGGATTCTAAATTTGGGCACCACACTTTGCCCCGTTGTCCGATATTTCAACGAGGAGAAACATCATGGCAGAAGCCCAAACCAAAGCAGCACCGAAGGCTGCCACCAAGAAGGCCGCGGTGAAGAAAGCACCCGCTAAAGCTAGGAAGGCGCCGGCAAAGAAGAAGCCGGCGGCCAAAACCAAGGCAAAAGCGACCACTAAAGCCAAGACGAGAGCGCGCCCCAAGGCGATCGATACGGGTCGCAATGCCCTGCTCGCGGGTCTCGGTGTCTACGGCAAAGCGTACGATCAGGTACTGGAGCAGTTCTCCAGCTTGCAAGAGCAGGTCGACGAGGCGCAGAGCCGCCTGACCGAGCGCCGCAAGCAGGCCGAGGATCTGTATAAGTCGCTGATCAAGCGCGGAACGGCGGTTGAGAAAGAAGCACTGAAAGCGCTGGCTGACTTGGAAATCGATTCGCTGGCTGACCGGTCAAAGCTGGAAGCACAGATGAAGAAGGCGAAGTCGCGCTTCGACGATCTGAAGTCCAAGTTCGGTAAGGCTGCTTAAACCCACCTTTTGAAGTCCGTTTTTTTCGGGGGAGCGCTGCTCCCCTTTTTTGTGGCTGCTCTTTTTGCACCCACTCTTCATCGCCACTCTATATGTTATGGCCGCTCTGTGTGGCCACTCTTTAGAGCCATTCTTTAAGGCTTTGAACCCTAAAGCGGGTGTAAGGAAGCCTACTAACAAGCACGACGGTTGTCAGAAAAGAGTGCACTTGACGCCACCCCGCAAGATTATTCAAAACGCTCTCCAGAACGCCAAGAACGCTTCACGCCAGCGCGGTACACTCGGAGAGATGAAAACATCCGAACGCATTCTGGTTACCGCCACCCAGCTGTTCAATGAGCGGGGTGAGCGCAACGTGACCGCCAGCGACATCGCCCTTGAGCTCGATATCAGTCCGGGCAACTTGTATTACCACTTCAAAGGTAAAGACGCGATTCTCGGCGCCCTGTTTCAGGATTGCTATCGAGAACTGGCTGGCATTCTCGCGACACCGATATTGGAATCGTCCTTTCTTGACGACGAGGATCTGCTTGAACGCAGCTGGCTATTTTTAACGGTGTTACTAGAAGCCATGTACGAGAAGCGATTTCTGTACTTCAATCAAAGCGATTTGATGCAGCGATACCCAGACGTTGATCGCGGCATGCGCAGGCTGATGTCATTAAAGCGACAGGCGGCAGGTCAGCTCGCCACCGCCCTGCTCGCCCCGGTCGACATCAGCGCACACCCTCAGCGCCTGCATCATGTATCAGACAGCATGGCGCTGACACTCATGTACTGGCTGAACTTTGAGCAACTATCAGCCAGCACCCTCTCACGCCAGCAGACGCTTCACCGCGCCGTGTTACAAGTCTTGTCGCACTGCGCACCTTATCTTGGCGATAAAGAGGCCGATTTTTATCGTGAGTGTGAGCTTATCGACGCGCGACTGCTCGATAGCCACTCTCAATGAACCGTATTGGGCATGAACTGCATTGGGAAAAATAGTTTGGGCATGAGGTATATTGGCCCCAGAACCCGCCCGCTGACGTTTTAAGTGGGTATTCGTAAACCATATTGGGAGTATTAAGATGACTATCGCGGTAGGAGATTGCATCCCGACCTGCACATTGTCGGTGATGGGAGACGAAGGCCCAGCGCCCGTCTCGACCTCAGATCTATTCAACGGGAAGAAAGTTTTGCTGTTCGCCGTACCCGGCGCATTTACCCCCGGCTGTTCAATGACCCACCTGCCCGGCTATGTGGTCAATGCGGACACCATCAAAGGCAAGGGCGTCGACAGCATTGTCTGTATGTCGGTGAACGACGCGTTTGTAATGGGCGCCTGGGGCAAGGCACAGAATGCAGATGAAATCGTCATGCTCGCTGACGGCAACGGCGAACTGACCGCAGCACTCGGTCTTGAGCTCGACGGCTCAGGTTTCGGCCTGGGCACCCGTAGCCAGCGCTTTGCGATGATTGTCGAAGACGGCAAGGTGACCCATCTCAATATCGAAGAAGGGCCTGGCGTCGACGTCAGCTCTGCTGAGACCATGATGGCGTTGCTCTAACACTGATCACACTGTGCGCCCCGGCACAGCTGGGCGCACAGTCTTCTTTACCGCCAGTTGCCTTTCGTCCGCCCCACCCCTGCAGTCTGCGCTAGGTCAATAGCAGCCAAGCGGTCGTGGCAATGACTGCCGCGCCAATCAGATTCAGGACAAACCCCTCGCGCACCATCCGCTGTATCGGCAACTCGCCGCTGCCGAAAGCCACTGCATTAGGCGCCGTCGCCACAGGTAGCATAAGGGCACAACTCGCGCTTAACGCGGCAGGCACCATCAACCATAGCGGGTCGATCTGAGCGGCCAAAGCGACCGCCACCAGGACGGGCATAAGCAAAGCCGTGGTGGCAGTGTTAGAGGTGGCCTCGGTAAGAAACGTCACAGCCAACGCCAACAACAGCATCATCGCGAACACAGGTAATGCCGTCACCAGTGTCAGCGCATCACCCACTTGA
>Ga0181562_10001850_pt1 | contig 16541 bp, 12 predicted proteins | sample 011ome_26_FD_139344 | JGI IMG/M metagenome (GOLD analysis project Ga0181562, IMG submission 139344) | Coastal salt marsh microbial communities from the Groves Creek Marsh, Skidaway Island, Georgia - 011511BT metaG (megahit assembly) | ecosystem: Environmental > Aquatic > Marine > Intertidal...
CCGTGCACGTCGCTGATCGCGCACCAGGTGGCGAAGTCGACGAGTCCGGCGCCCTGCGATCGGACGAATGCGTCGTACTGCTCGGCGCGCATCGCGTCCATGCCGGTCGCATGAATGGCCTCCAGTGCCGTGCGCTTGGCTCCCCACACAGCGTCCCGGTCCAGCAGGTCAGCCGTGTGATCAAGACGGCGGAGCACGCCAGCGAGCTGCTCGACCCGGTCGCTGACGGCAGGGGTCAGCCGATCGAACTCCGGGATGTCCTCGATGCGCAGGTACAGCGGGTTCGAGAAACGGCGGGTGACCGGCAGATAGGGCGACGGCGCCATCGGCGGCACGGGGGAGGCCGCATGCAGGGGGTTGATGAGCGTGAATCCGGCGCCGAGTTCACGACCGCTCCACGCGGCCAGGTCGGCGAGGTCATGGAGGTCACCCATCCCCCACGACTGCGATGAGCGCATCGCATAGACCTGGGTCATGAACCCCCACTGGCGGTCACCGGTGAGTGCCTCCGGATCCAGTCGCTGCGGCGCGACGACCACGGGTGCCGAGGACGACGAGTCGTCGGACTCTGCGTGGATGGTGTGCCAGCCCAGCGGGAGGTCGGCCGGCATCCGGAAGCTGGCCTCCCCGATCAGCACGCCGTCGACGTCGACGGGATCGACCCAGAACTCCATCTGCTCCAGGTCGATGCGTCCGCCGTCCTCGAGGTCGATCCAGACGCGCACCGACCTTCCATCGACCACGTGGACCCACAGGCGACCCTCAGCGCCCTGGCGCATCACGAACACCGGCGGCAGCATCCGGCGCCAGTGGCGCAGCCGCTTCTCCTCCAGGGCAGCCTCGACAGCATCGGGACTGTCGATGTCGAGCCCGAGAGCCTCAAGCACAGCTGCCACCGTGGACCCGCTGACCTGGACCAGGGCGCCGGCCTGATCCCAGTACTCCGTGGCAACGCCATAGGCCTCAGCGAGGCGTGCAAGGTCGTCAGGGACGGGAGTCCACTCGGTGGTCTCGGGCATGCTCACCAGATCTCCGGACGTCGATGGATCCACGGCATTGCCTGCTCCACCTGGCTGGCCAGGGCGAGCAGGCGCGCCTCCTGCATTGGCTGGGCGACAAGCTGCACTCCGACGGGCAGTCCATCGTCCGTCCAGTGCACCGGAAGCGTAATGGCAGGCTGCCCCGTCATGTTGTAGGGCGACGTGTACGGAGTGAACTCCTTCTGCGCCTGGAAGTCCTCGGCCGGATCGGCATCGTCACGCAGCCCACCGACCACGGCGGGCAGCCGGGCGAGAGTGGGGGTCAGCACGATGTCCATTCCCTGCGTCGCGGCAAGGGCGCGATCTGCTGCCTCCCCCATGAGCCTTACGGCCTCCGCGACCTCGTCTGGCGAGAGATCCTGTCCTCGTCGACGCAGCCAGGCCGTGAGCGGGCGAAGTCGCCCCTCCTGGTCGACGGTCAGGGGCAGGCCGCCGGCAGCCGCTGACCACACCTTCTCGAAGAACGGCACCGCAGACAGCGGCATCGGCACGTCGATGTCGATGACCGTGTGCCCCCATGATTCAAGGAGGTCGGACACGCGCTGCCATGCCACGAGAACCTCGGGATCAGGCGTCGTGTCCACGATGACCGGCTGTGAGTACCGGCCCACCACGAGCGAGCCCGACTCGGCCGAGAGCGCACGGACATAGGCGTCGTCCACCCCGGCCAAAACCCCCAGCAGCGCGGCCGCATCGGCGACAGTGCGTGCCAGTGCGCCCTGCACGACGAGCGCACCCGGCCCGTCGGGCAGGGGGCCATTCGAGATGAGCCCACGAGACGGCTTCAGCCCCACGAGCCCGCAGCAGGTGGCGGGGATGCGCACCGAGCCACCGCCGTCCGACCCCTGCGCCACCGGCGCAAGCCCGGAGGACACGGCTGCCGCCGCACCACCGGAGGAGCCACCGGCGCCGCGCGTGAGGTCCCAGGGTGTCCGGGCGTAGGGCCCGATATCGCTCTCGGTGTAGCAGGGGAAGCCGAACTCGGGCGTCGTCGTCTTGCCCGTCATGACCGTTCCGGCACCTCGCAGGCGAGCGACGACGTCGTCATCCACGTCGGGCATGAGGTCCATCGTGAGCGAGCCGAAACGCGTCCGGACGCCCTTGGTCTGGTTGAGGTCCTTGACCGGGACGACGACGCCATGGAGGACGGACAGGTCGTCACGACCCTGCGCCACCGCGCGGTCCGCCGCCTCGGCCTGGTCGAGGGCCTGATCGTCGGCGATGAGGGCAAAGGCGCCCACGGTCTCGTTCAGGTCATGGGCGCGCTCGAGGTAGTGGCGGGGCAGTTCGACGGCAGAGACGTCGCGGCGGCGGATGGCCGACGCCTGCTCCAGTGCAGTCAGGTCATGCAGGCTCACCCACGAACCTTAGGGTGGAACGCGTGACGACTTCCAGCGAGCGCCCCCAGTACCCCGACGCCCCCCGAGTCGATGTTGTCGACGAGTACCACGGCACGCCGGTCCCCGACCCCTACCGCTGGCTCGAGGACGCCGACGATCCCCAGACCGTGACGTGGCTGGAGCAGCAGCACGCGCTGATGGACGACGAGCGCGCGGGATGGCGCAGCAGGGACCACTTCGCCGACCGGGTTGACGTGCTCCTCGGCTCCGGCAGCATCTCTCCCCCGTACTGGCGAGGTGACCGGCACTTCCTCGTCCGCCGCGAGCCCGGCCAGCAGTTCTCCGTGCTCTACGTCGTCGACGCCGATGGCACTGAGCGCACCCTCATCGACCCGATGGCCATCGATCCGTCGGGCCTGACGACCCTCGACAGCTGGCAGCCCTCCAAGGAGGGCGACCGCCTCGCCTACCAGCTCTCCGTCGGCGGCAATGAGGAATCGCTCCTGCACGTCATGGACGTCGCCACCGGCGAGACGATCGAGGGACCGATCGACCGCTGCCGCTACTCCCCGATCGCCTGGCTGCCCGGTGGCGAGTCGTACTACTACGTCCGCCGCATCGCGCCTGAGCTGCTCCCGGAGTCCGAGCGGAACTTCCACCGACGTGTCTACCTGCACCGGGTCGGCACTTCGACCGACGACGACGTACTCGTCTTCGGCGCCGGTATGACGATGACGAACTACTACGGGGTGGAGGTCACCCGCGACGGACACTGGCTGCAGGTCTCGGCCGCCGAGGGCACCGAGCCGCGCAACGACCTGTGGGTCGCCGACCTCACCGCCAGCCCAGCGGATGCACCGGCCTTCACGCTGGTGCAGGGCGACGTCGACGCCCAGACCGGCCTGACCTTCCTGCGCGACGGGCGGGTGCTCGTCAGCACCGACCTGAACGCATCGCGGGGTCGAGCCGCCGTCACCGCTCCCGGCAGGTGGGCGAGCGAGCACTGGACCGACCTGATCGCCGAGGATCCCGAGGCTGTCCTGGAGTCGGTCACGGTTCTTGACGGACCGGAACTGGACGAGGATCTCCTGCTGGTCGTGCGGACGGCGCACAGCGTCGCGCACCTGACCCTGCATCGCGCGTCAGACGGGAGCCCGATCCGCGAGATCGACCTGCCCGGGGCCGGCACGATCGGCGGCCCCGTCGAGCACATCGACGGCGGCCCGGTCACCTGGCTGGTGTTCACCGACCACACGACCGTTCCGACGGTCTACTCCTTCGACGGACGCACCGGAGAGCTGTCCCTGCACGCTCGACCACCCGGCTCGGTCGAGGTCCCGACAGTTCACTCCCAGCAGGTCACCTACACATCGAAGGACGGCACTGAGGTGCGGATGTTCGTGCTGTCGCCGACAGCCGAGCCGGACCGGCCGCGCCCGACAATCCTCTACGGCTACGGCGGCTTCGGGATCCCGATGACCCCTGGCTACTCAGCGGCGATCTTGGCGTGGGTCGAGGCCGGCGGCGTGTGGGCGGTCGCCGGCATCCGCGGCGGGGGCGAGGAGGGCGAGGACTGGCACCGAGCCGGCATGCTCGCCAACAAGCAGAATGTGTACGACGATTTCCATGCTGCGGCCGAGTGGCTGATCGCGCAGGGCTGGACCTCCGCAGACCGACTGGGCGTCTACGGCGGCTCCAACGGCGGTCTGCTCGTCGGCGCCGCCATGACTCAGCGGCCCGATCTGCTCAACGCCGTCGTCTGCGTCGCACCGCTGCTGGACATGCTTCGGTACACGACCTCCGAGCTCGGCCCGACATGGACCGTCGAGTACGGCGACCCAGAGGACGCCGAGCAGTTCGGCTGGCTGCACGCCTACTCGCCGTACCACCGAGTCGTCGACGGCACGGACTACCCGGCCACGATGATCGCCGTCTTCGAGAACGACTCTCGCACGGATCCCATGCACGGACGCAAGATGGCCGCGGCCGCCCAGCATGCGACGTCAGGCACGCGCCCAGTGCTCCTGCGTTCCGAGGGTGACGTCGGCCACGGGGCCAGATCGCTGTCGAAGTCCGTTGAGGAGACTGCCGACACCCTCGCCTTCATGGCACGATGGACAGGCCTCGACGCAGACCGAGAGGATGCACCGACCCATGGATAAGGTCCTCGCCGACCTCAGCGACGTGTTCAACGGACTCCCGGTGGAGAACCTGCTGCGGGTGATCGTCGTCCTGGTCATCGCTCTGGTCGTCCAGATCGTGGGCTCGAGGGCGATCCAACGGTTCGTCAAGACGTTCGCCAAGCGCGCACCCAAGCTGCGTCCGGGTCAACTTCGCGGCGCTGACGACCACGATCTTGCAGCCTCGCTGATGGCGGACCGTCAGCAGCAGCGCGCCCACGCCCTGGGATCGCTCGCCAAGAGCGCCCTCGCGATCTTCATCTGGACGGTTGCGATCGTCACCATCCTGGCCATCATGGGAATCAATGTCGGGCCACTGCTCGCCAGCGCGGGCGTCGCCACGGCTGTCATCGGGTTCGGTGCCCAGCAGTACATCGCCGACTACCTCGCGGGCATCTCGATGATCTTCGAGGATCAGCTCGGCATCGGCGACACGGTCAACCTCGGCGGTACGGTCCTCGGCGAGGTCGAGGAGACGGCCCTGCGGTACACCCGCGTACGGGATTACTGGGGCAGCGTCTGGTACGTCCGCAACGGCACGATCAACTATGTGCAGAACCAGTCGCAGGGCTGGTACTACTCCCTCATCGAGATCCCCGTGCCCTACGACTCCGATCTCGCTCACGTCGAGCAGGTCATCAACACCGCAGGCGCGGCCATGGGCGCCGATCCCACCTACAACGGGATCCTCCTCGGCGCACCCACATACTCGGCCGTGGAGAGCATGAACGCGACGTCCGTCGTCGTCCGGGTCAACACGAAGATCGTCCCGAACGGCAACCAGTGGTACGCCGGCCGAGTGATTCGCCAGGAGATGAAGCAGGCCCTGGATGCGGCCGGGATCCACATCCCCCTGGACGGCATCCAGATTCGGAACGTCCCCGTGACGGCCGAGGTCACGAACGCGCCATCGACCACCGCGCCGGCACAGGCTCCCGGTCACACGCCCCCGCCCGAGCCGGCTCCCTGACTCATCGCCCATCCCACGCCCGGTCGCGCAGCACACCACTTGACGACACAATCGAGGCATGCGCTGCCTCGTGACCGGATCCACCGGCTATGTCGGCGGTCGTCTGGTGCCCGAACTCCTGGCCCGGGGCCACGAGGTTCGCGTACTGGTCCGCAGCCCCGACAAGGTGCGGGATCTGCCCTGGGCTCATGACGTGGAGATCAGCCCCGGCGATGCCGGGGATGCCGCGGCCGTCTCGTCCGCCATGGCGGGCATGGATGTGGCGCACTACCTCCTTCACTCACTTCAGCAGGGACCCGGTCTGGAGGCCGAGGAGGCCAGACTGTCCAACGTCTTCGCCCAGGCGGCTGCCGCCAGCGACCTGCAGCGACTGATCTACCTCGGCGGGCTGGCCCCCGACGTCCCTCCCGAATCGATGTCCGCCCACATGCGATCGCGTGTCGCGGTGGGCGAGATCCTCGCCACCTCCGGTGTGCCCACTGCCGATTTCAGGGCGGGGGTCATCATCGGATCCGGCTCAGCCTCGTTCGAGATGCTCCGGTATCTGACCGAGCGGCTGCCGGCCATGATCACCCCGCGCTGGGTCCGGTCGCAGACACAGCCCATCGCCATCCGAGACATCCTTCGCTACCTGGTCGCGGCTGTTGACCTGCCGTCGAGCGTGAGCCGCACCTTCGACATCGGCGGCCCGGAGGTCATCACGTACGAGCAGATGATGCAGGGGTATGCGCGGGTGGCCGGGCTCAAGCCTCGGCTGATCCTGCCGCTGAATGTCCTGACTCCGGGACTCTCCAGCCACTGGGTGAACCTCGTCACGCCGGTCCCACGGTCGACCGCTCGACCGCTCGTCCAGTCCCTGCGACACCCGGCGGTGTGCCGCGAGCACGACATCGCCCAGTGGATACCCGACCCACCCGAGGGACTGCTGACCTTCGACGCAGCGGTGGCGCTGGCCCTGCGACGCATACGAGAGGCCGACGTCGCCACCCGCTGGACGGGCGCCTCCACACCCGGCGCCCCCAGCGATCCGCTTCCCGGAGATCCGCAATGGTCGGGAGGCTCCCTCTACACGGACGTCCGCCGCATCGACACTGATGCGCCCATCGAGGATCTCTGGAAGGCGGTGGAGCGCATCGGAGGTGAGACAGGGTGGTACTCGTCCCGCCTGCTGTGGGAGTGCCGTGGCCTCATAGACCGCATGGTCGGAGGTGTCGGCCTAAGGCGCGGCAGGCGCGATCCGTACCGACTCGTGGTCGGCGAGGCAGTGGACTTCTGGCGAGTCGAGGAGAGGCTGCCACCCGAGCTGCTGCGTCTTCGCGCGGAGATGAAGATGCCCGGGCGGGCATGGCTCGAGTTCACGCTGAAAGCTCGCCCGGAGGGCGGGGCCCAGCTGACACAGCGTGCGGTGTACTGGCCTCGGACCCTTCTGGGACACGCCTACTGGTGGGTCGTGGCCCCGTTCCACGCCTTCGTCTTCCCTCCCATGGCCCGCCACATCGTGCAGATGGCCGAGTCCCTGTCAGCCACGCAGAGTCCCCCTTCATATCCGGCTGGTCCTCGTCGACCAGAATGACGTCATGACAGACGACCAGTCGACAGAGCAGGGCGCCGCACCGGCAACCCCGTACGACGACTTCGGCGGCGAGGCCTTCTTCACCAGCCTGGTGGCCGCGTTCTACCGCCGCGTCGCCGACGACGACATCCTGCGGCCCATGTATCCCGGCGACGATCTGCCGGGCGCGGAGCGTCGACTGCGCCTGTTCCTGATGCAGTACTGGGGCGGACCCACCACCTACGACGACGAGCGCGGCCATCCCCGACTTCGCATGCGGCACGCCGACTTCGCCATCGACTCCCCTGCCCGGGACCGCTGGCTGAGCCTGATGCACGAGGCCGTCGCCGAACAGGACCTGACGCCCGATCACGAGAACCAGCTGTGGACGTATCTGGTGAGCGCGGCCTTCGCCATGCAGAACATCCCCGACGATCCGGCCGGCACACCTCTGCCGATGGAGTCGACATCATGACCGCTTCCTCCGGGACCCCTGCGCGCAGTGGTCTGCAGCGCCCGCTCGACTGGTGGCGCGACGCCGTCGTCTACCAGGTGTACCCCCGCTCGTTCGCCGACAGCGACGGTGACGGCCTCGGCGACATCCCCGGCCTCATCACCCGGCTGGACTACCTCGAGGATCTGGGCGTCGACGCGGTCTGGATCTCCCCCTTCTACTCGTCCCCGCTGCACGACGGCGGCTACGACGTTGCGGACTATCGCTCCATCGACTCCCGGCTGGGCACCATGAGGGACGTCGACGACCTGATCACGGCCGCGCACGAACGCGGCATGCGGGTGATCATGGACATCGTCCCCAACCACACGAGCAGCGAGCACCCGTGGTTCGTCGAGGCTCTCGCCTCGGAGCCCGGCTCGGCCGCCTGGGACAGGTACATCGTCCGGGAGGGCACGGGTCCCGATCGTGAGGAGCCTCCGAACAACTGGCGGAGCGTCTTCCACGGCCGCGGCTGGTCGCATGTGCGTGATGCCGACGGCAATCCGACCGGCTACTGGTACCTGCACCTGTTCGACACCACGCAGCCGGACCTGAACTGGGAGAACCCCGAGGTCCATGCCGAGTTCCGCGACATCCTGCGGTTCTGGTTCGACCGAGGCATCGACGGCTTCCGCATCGATGTCGCCCACGGGCTCGTCAAGGAGCAGGGTCTTCCGGACTTCGATCAGGCAGAGGCCAACAGTGGGCTCCCCGGGTTCGAGGACGCGACCACCGAACCTGCGGATGAACCCGCGAACGACGGCATGTTCGACGCCGATCAGGCGCACGCCCCGTACTGGGATCAGGACGGGGTGCACGACATCTACCGCGAATGGCGTGCCGTCGCAGACGAGTACGACCCGCCTCGCATCTTCTGCGGTGAGACCTGGGTTCCCAATCCCGAGCGCCTGGCTCGCTACCAGCGACCTGATGAACTGCACACGTCGTTCAACTTCGCCTACCTCGATGCAGGCTGGGACGGCCCCGCGATGCGAGCATCGATCGACGAGACGATCGCCAATCACGCCAAGGTCGGTGCGCCGCCCACCTGGGTGCTGTCCAACCACGACGTCGTCCGGCACCCCACGCGCATGGCCCCCGGCTTCGACAATGCCACCCGCCTCACCTGCGAGATCGACGACGAGCGCGGGCTGGCCCGGGCTCGTGCTGCGACCCTGTTCACGATGGCCCTGCCCGGGTCCATGTACGTCTACCAGGGCGAGGAGCTCGGCCTTCCCGAGGTGCGCGACCTCGCTCCCGAGGCGCGTCAGGATCCGGCGTGGCACCGGAGCAACGGCACCGACGGCACGCGCGACGGCTGCCGGGTGCCGATCCCCTGGTCACGCAAGACGACGTCACACGGATTCGGTCCCGGTGACGCATCGTGGCTTCCACTGCCCGCGTACTGGACCGGCATGTCCGTCGAGGATCAGACGGGCGTCGAGGGTTCCACTCTCGAGATGTACCGACGAGCACTTCACGTGCGCCGGGAGTCGGATGCCCTTGGCGAAGGGCCCATGGAGTGGCTCGACGCCCCGGAGGGTGTTCTTGCCGTCCGACGCCTTGGCACTGAAGGCGACGTCACCGCCATCCTCAACCTCACGCCGGACATCGTTCGGCTGCCGGGATCGTGGGGAAGCGAGGTCCTCGTCGCGTCAGGTGACAACATCGCCGTGCTCGACGACGACGGAGCAGAGCAGCTCGTCATCGGCGGCGAGACCGCCCTGTGGCTGGCCGAGTAGCGAACTGACTATCGGACGACGTGCAGCGACAGCCGGGCCGCGGGTCCGTGCTGGTACACGAAGATCTGTCCGCGCGGAGTGCTGAAGCGCTTCCAGGGTCCGCAGGCTGCAGCGGAGACCTTGGCGCGATCGTTCGAGATCATGCCCAGGCGATGGGCGGCGTGCAGCACTCGCAGGGGGAGGCCGGCGAAGGCGGGACGGTCCCAGATCTCGTTGGCGATGACCTCCTGCGAACGCGGCGGGAGACCTGCGGACCGCTGAGCGAACTCCTCGGAGGCCTGGTCGATCACCGGGATCAGGTCACCGGAGAGGCCGTGGATCGGCATCTGCCAACCCTCAGTGGGTGGCAGGTGCAGAACGCTCGGTGACGCGCCAGGGGTGACCGTGGCCCGAGGCAGGGCATTGAGGTCCATGCCCGACGTGCCGAGATCGCGCACGGCGTCAGCCAAGGATGCCAACGGCACCACGACATCCACTGGGTCGCCGATCGGCTCTGCAGTGGGAATCGCCAGGAAGACCAGAACGCCCAGCGGCGGGGCGGTGAACACGCCCAGCGCCTGCGATGCCGAGACGACGTGAGCGGGCTGCCCCACGTCCCAGGTCAGCTGGCGTCGAGCGAAAGCTTCCAGAATCCTTGCTTCGGCCTCAGCCAGTCGGATTGCCACCCCTTGATTCTTCGGGGGTCTGGGCCGCGTCGCAACTCGTGCCGTCAGCACCACCGCCGGTCGCCAACCCTCGATGGTCCTTGTCAGGACGTGAGGACCTCATTCAGTCGCGTGCGCAGGACGTCGGGGATGCGCACCGGTCGACCGGTCTGAAGATCGACAACGGCCATCGTCGTCGACGCATCCGCCGCGAGATCTCCGTTCTCGTCGATGATGCGATACCCCAGGTGATAGGACGAGTTGCCTATGCGCTCGACCCAGATCTCCACGATGACCGGTTCCGGCGCGTACTGCAGCGGCTTGCGATGCGTCAGCTCCTGCTTCACGACCACCTGGCCGAAGTCCAGGCCGCGCACCAGCCCCAGGTCGCGCAGCAGGCCGACGCGACCCTCCTGAAGGTAGTCGTGGAACACGACGTTGTTCACGTGCCCCAGCGGATCCAGGTCGCTGAACCGCCGGTGGACCGGGACGTGCAGGACCTTGCCCATCAGTCGCGGGTGAGCTTGCGGTAGGTGGCGCGATGCGGACGTGCCGCCTCCGCACCCAGTCGCTCGAGCTTGTTCTTCTCGTAGGACTCGAAGTTGCCCTCGAACCAGAACCACTGCGAGTCACCCTCGTAGGCGAGGATGTGCGTCGCGATCCGGTCCAGGAACCAGCGATCATGCGAGGTGATGACCGCGCAGCCCGGGAAGTCGAGCAGTGCGTTCTCCAGGGAGCCCAGGGTCTCGACGTCGAGGTCGTTGGTGGGCTCGTCGAGCAGCAGCAGGTTCCCGCCCATCTTCAGGGTGAGCGCGAGGTTCAGCCGGTTGCGCTCTCCACCGGACAGCACCTTCGCCTGCTTCTGCTGGTCCGGGCCCTTGAATCCGAAGGCCGAGACATATGCACGGGAAGGGACCTCGACGTTGCCGACCTGGATCCAGTCAAGTCCATCCGAGACGACCTCCCAGACGTTCTTCGTGGGATCCAGACCCGCTCGCGTCTGGTCGACATACGACAGGGTCACGGTGTCGCCCACGCGAATGCTGCCGCTGGTGGGGAGGATGTCGGCGTTGTCGCCGTCGTCGGTGATGCCCTCGGCCGCCGCGACGATCATCGTGAAGAGGGTTGTCTTGCCGACACCGTTGGGGCCGATGACTCCGACGATGCCGTTGCGCGGCATGGTGAACGACAGGTTGTCGATGAGGACGCGATCGCCGAACGCCTTTGTCAGGTTGGTTGCCTCCACGACGACGTTGCCCAGACGCGGACCCGGAGGGATCTGGAGCTCCTCCATGTCGAGCTTGCGGGTCTTCTCCGCCTCGGCCGCCATCTCCTCGTAGCGGTCAAGACGCGACCGGCTCTTCGTCTGACGTGCCTTGGCGTTCGACCGCACCCACTCGAGCTCGCCCTCGAGGCGCCTCTTGAGCTTGGCGTCCTTCTGGCCCTCGACCTTCAGGCGCGAGGCCTTCGTCTCGAGGTAGGTGGAGTAGTTGCCCTCGTACGGGTAGGCGCGGCCGCGATCGAGCTCGAGGATCCACTGGGCGACGTTGTCGAGGAAGTAGCGATCATGGGTGATGGCGATGACGGTTCCGGGGTACTTCTCCAGGTGCTGCTCCAGCCACTGCACACTCTCCGCATCGAGGTGGTTGGTCGGCTCGTCGAGCAGCAGCAGGTCGGGCTGCTGGAGCAGCAGCTTGCAAAGCGCCACCCGACGCTTCTCGCCACCGGACAGCACCGACACGTCGGCGTCGCTCGGCGGGCAGCGCAGGGCGTCCATCGCCTGCTCCAGCTGGGAGTCCAGATCCCACGCGTTGCGGTGGTCGATCTCCTCCTGGAGCTTGCCCATCTCTGCGAGCAGGGCGTCGTAGTCGGCGTCGGGCTCGGCGAGCTCGGCTGAGATCGCGTTGAAGCGATCGACCATGCCCTTGGTCTCGGCGACGCCGTCCTCCACGTTCTCGAGAACCGTCTTGGTCTCGTCGAGATTGGGCTCCTGCATGAGGATCCCGACGTTGAACCCCTCGTGCAGCTTCGCCTCGCCGTTGGAGACCTCGTCGACGCCCGCCATCACCTTCAGCAGGCTCGACTTGCCGGCGCCGTTCGGGCCGACGACGCCGATCTTCGCTCCCGGGATGAATGCCAGGGTGACGTCGTCGAGAACGACCTTGTCGCCGTGGGCCTTGCGGGCATTGCGGAGGGTGTAGATGAACTCAGCCATGGGCGTGAGCCTAACGGGTGTGGGACCGAGGAAATCCCGAGCGGGACCAGCACGCCCGGAGGTCGACGTGCCGTTTGGATGTCAGGACTCGATGGTCGGGGCTTGATGGTCAGGTCGCTCCCCACTGCGCCTGCTTCCAGCCTTCGAGGAAGAGATCCGCCTCGGTGGGGTACGAGCCCGCACCTCGTACGGCGACGCCACCGCAGTCCACGCCTTCTGCCAGCCCGTCGACTGCAGGACACCGGGCTGCTCCTCGTTCCAGAATGGATTCCTGAGGAGCTCGAACACCTTCGGGCTGGCGTTGACCCAGGGCAGGCGGGTGTGAATCACCCGCCCGCCACCCAATCGTCCGAGGCCTGGAGGCAACCCCCATCCCCGCTCACACGAGCGAGGCCTCGAGGATCTCCCCCGTCTCCGGATCTACCAGCTCGCGGTCATCGTTCGACAGGTCGTCGAGTTCGCCATCGGCTGCGCTGCCCGCCGAGGCGGCGGCCCCCCTGACTGCCGCGAGAGCGTACGCTTCCTCCTCCGCTCGCCTCTCCGCCTGGATGACCGCTTCTCGCTTGACTCGCGTGAAGTTGGCAACGCCCCGCGACAGGTCGGATCCGACAGTCACGGCATCGATGTCGTGGTAAGTGATGGAGTGGACGTGGTCCCCGCATTCCTTGTGCACGTCCCGACTGCTAAGTCGGCCCACTACGACGACGGGCATCCCCTTGGCGATCGACTGGATCACGTTGTGACCGAGGTTTCGCCAGCAGGACACGTCGAAGAAGTGCGTATCCCCGTCGACCCACTTCTCCTCGGATCTGTCGAACCGACGCGTTCCCGCCGCGATGCGGAAGGAGGCGACCGGGTCGCCGTTCTTGGTGAATCGCAGCTTCACGTCGTTGACCACGTTGCCGACGAGCGTGAGGGTGATGTCGTTCATGTCTTCTCCAGTCATCCCCGGGTGAGCCCGGCTGACCCGACTCTCGCTCTGGGCACGGGTTCGTGCCTAGAGCTCGACCTGAAGGTGGGGACCGATGACCACGCGCGCTGCCCCGTGTGGACGACGGGGCGAATCGACAGACCGGAATGCACGTTGACGACGCATCGGGAAACACGTGTGACTGCAGCGTGATCGATGGCATTCGAATGTCAGACCCCCGCCGTAGCGTGAGGGCATGGAGATCGAGTTTGACGTTGTCGCCGAGGTCGCACACCTCGCCAGTACGGCGCGTGTCCTCGATTCGTCAACCGCTATAGACGAGCTCCAGCGAGTCGAACGCTGCCTCTCTCATCTGCACGCGGTGCGAACCGATCTGCTCGTCTCCGCAGGCGGGTATGACGCAGCTGTCGATGAGGTCACCGTCACTGACCCACGGCCGGATCATCATGGGCAGCGAACGCTTCGCATTGAGGACGCCATCCGCGAGGAGATCGCGGCTGCGCTTCGGTGGACTCCCAACGTCGCCGGCAACCTGCTTCACGAGGCGCGAGTGCTGCACAGTCACCTTCCGCTGACGCTCCAGTCCCTGCGCCTCGGTGAGATCTCGGAACGCCATGCACGGGACATCGCGGAGACGGCGATGACTCTCTCGAGCTGCCGGCCCACGACCGATGAGGAGCGCGAGGCGTTCTCCGTCGCCTGCCTGGCTCTTGAGGCGCGGGTCGTGCCGATTGCCCGCCGAGCCACGGTGTCGAACACTCGGGCAGCGTGTCGGCGAGCACTGCGCTCGCTCGATGCGGCGGGAGCCCGGAAGCGCCGCGAGCGCGCGCGATGCACGCGCGATGTGCAGCTGATCGAGGAGGGTGACGGGATCACCAGCGTGCTGGCGCGCATGTCCACGCCCGCCGCCCATTCGCTCATGGCGGCGGTTCGAAGGCGCGCTTCGACGATCGACGATGCACAACTGTCCGCGGGTGAGAAGCGAGCCCAGGCCCTGATGGCCCTGGTCTTCGGCGACACGGCACCCCACGTGCGGCTGAACGTGGTGCTGCCCACGTCTGCGTCCGAGTTGGATCTCCCCGACCTGATTCCCACCGATCTGGACGGCACCGTCGACGGAGTGGAGATCGAAGGCGAGTCCCTGCGCGAGCTTCTGGCTGATCCGGCGGTGGGTGTCACGTTGCGCAAGCTCCTCGTCGACGACGTCACCGGCCAGCTGACGGCTTGCGGACGCACCACCTACCAGGTCCCCGATCGACTTCGCGACTTCATCACCCTGCGTGACGGCACCTGTCGATTCCCCGGTTGTCGCCGACGTGCCGACCTCTGCCAGATCGACCATGCGGACGCCTGGGACGACGGCGGAATGACCGATTCCGCGAACCTAGGCGCCCTGTGCACTCGGCACCATCAGCTGAAGACCCACGCAGGCTGGGAGATCCTTGCATCCACTGGAGACGGCCAGTGCGAGTGGCGCTCGCCACAAGGGCGCCGGTACCGGCATGACCCAGAGCCCGTTCAGGACTGCGGGGCGTCCGTTCACCACCGAGGCGAGGCGCCTCAGTCTCCCGGCGAGCACGGCCACCCTCCCGGTCAGCATCTTCACCCTCGCGAGGAGCCTGTCACCAGTGGGAATCGCGGCACCAGTGGGAATCGCGTAACGAGCGGGGAGCGCGTAACGAGCGGGGAGCGCGATATCGCCAGGATCGAGGTGCCCACGATCGAGGTCGCCTGGGCTCGGGCCCTCGCCACGGTCGATGCGCCCGCCCCCTCCAGCGTCTTCATTGACACGCGCACCAATGCGCCACCGCCCTTCTGACGCACGAACGACTCCGTTGCTGACCGCACGAGCCACTCCGTTGCGGACCGCCTGGACCACCACCAGTCGCGCGCGCTGAAGCAACGTGCCCTTTCCTGACCTCCCCAGCTCAGGAAACCGACGGGTCCGTACGCCTAGGGTGTCGGATGTGCGTACCCGCATCCACGGCGCCTGGATCGTCGCCGGTGTCACCTTTCTGGTGCTGCTGGCCTCCGCTGCCTTCCGCTCGTCCATGGGAGTCATGCTCATCCCCTTCGAGGATGAGTTCGGGTGGAGCAGGTCCGCCATCTCGCTCGCCGTGTCCGTGAACCTCGTGTTCTACGGCGTGACCGCCCCCTTCGCCGCCGCCCTGATGGAGCGGTTCGGCATCCGACAGGTGGTCGTCGCGGCACTCACCCTCATCTCACTCGGCACGGGTCTGACCGTCGTGATGAGTGCCTCCTGGCAGCTGGTCATCCTGTGGGGCGTTCTCGTCGGACTCGGCACGGGCTCGACGGCACTCGTGTTCGGCGCCCTCGTCGCAAACCGCTGGTTCGTGAAGCGCCGCGGCCTCGTGATGGGCCTGCTGGGTGCCGCATGGGCCACCGGTCAGCTCGTTTTCCTGCCCCTGATCACGCAAACGATCGAGGTGATGGGCTGGCGCTGGGCGTCATTGTCCGTGGCCGCGATGAGCGCAATGCTCATTCCCTTCGCGTGGCTGATCATCCGGGACCGCCCGTCCGAGGTCGGCCTTCGTCCTTACGGCGCTGAAGGCGACGTCACCGACGAGGAGCAGCAGCGCAACGCGACGCACTCCGGGTGGGCAGCAGCGCAGACGGCACTGGCGGGCCTGGCATACGGGCTGCGGACGCGTGCCTTCTGGCTTCTGGCCGGCACCTTCTTCGTCTGCGGTTGGACGACGAACGGCATCATCAGCACCCACTTCGTGCCGGCTGCCCACGATCACGGCATGGGAGCGACGGCTGCAGCCAGCATGCTCGCCGTCGTCGGCATCTTCGACCTCATCGGAACCATCGGCTCCGGCTGGCTCACCGACAGGTTCGATCCGCGTCTCCTCCTCGGCGCCTACTACGGCCTGCGGGCAGTCGCCCTCATCGGTCTCCCGTTGCTCCTCGGGCCGAACATCGATCCACCACTGATCGTCATCATGATCCTGTTCGGCCTGGACTGGGTCGCGACGGTGCCGCCAACCGCCATCCTGTGCTCCCGAATCTACGGTCGCGAGCGCGGGCCGATCATCTTCGGCTGGGTCTTCGCCGCTCACATGGTCGGCGCTGCCGTGGCTGCCACGGTCACCGGATCCATCCGCGATGCGGCTGGTGACTACGCGACGGCGTGGTACCTGGCTGGCGCTCTCGCCGTTCTCGCTGCCATAGCTGCACTGTTCATACCCAGGAATGGCCGAGTGTCCGACAGTGCCCTTCACGTGAGCACGTAGGCGTTGACGTCAGGGAGCAGTGCCGCCATCCCACCCGGTTGAACCCCGACCACTGGCCACGTCGGCAGACACCTTCCACTCACCGTTGTCGAACAGGACCACCCTGTTGCAGACAGGCCCACCTGTGCCGTCATTGGCCCAGGCCGCCCATGAAGGCGACCAGCCCTCGGCGCA
>Ga0181562_10001859_pt1 | contig 16478 bp, 13 predicted proteins | sample 011ome_26_FD_139344 | JGI IMG/M metagenome (GOLD analysis project Ga0181562, IMG submission 139344) | Coastal salt marsh microbial communities from the Groves Creek Marsh, Skidaway Island, Georgia - 011511BT metaG (megahit assembly) | ecosystem: Environmental > Aquatic > Marine > Intertidal...
AGGTTTTTGCCAGCCCTGAATTGACCTTCGTGCCTGAAGATTATGCCATCGAGCAGAAATTCTATGCTTCAAAAGACGGCACGCACATTCCGATGTTCATCGTGCGCAAAAAGGAACTGGCCGAGAGCGGAGAGGCCGCGCCAACCCTGCTTTATGGTTATGGCGGATTCGATATCTCGATCACGCCGGGTTTCAATGCCACCCGCATGGCGTGGTTGGAAGCGGGCGGCGTGTTCGTGCTCGCCAACATTCGCGGCGGGGGCGAATATGGCAAGGAATGGCACGATGCCGGTCGCCGTGCGAACAAACAGAATGTATTCGATGATTTTATCGCGGCTGGCGAGTTCCTGAAATCCAACGGTTACACCACCCCAAACGGCCTGGCGATCGAAGGGCGCTCCAATGGCGGCTTGTTGGTGGCCGCCGTGACCAATCAGCGTCCTGATCTGTTCGATGCCGCACACGCAGCTGTGGGGGTTATGGACATGCTGCGTTTCGACCGGTTTACCGCGGGCCGGTATTGGGTCGATGACTATGGCTATCCCGACCGCGAAGAAGATTGGCGTAGCCTGCGCAGCTATTCACCTTATCACAACGTGCGTGATGGATTGGACTATCCGGCAGTCCTGGTGACTACGGCTGATACGGACGATCGCGTAGTTCCCGGGCACAGCTTCAAATACACCGCAGCGCTGCAAGCAGCTGAACTGGGCGACAAGCCGCAGCTGATCCGGATCGAGACGCGCGCGGGGCATGGGGCGGGTAAACCGACCGATAAAGTGATTGCTGAAGGCGCAGATGTTCTTGCTTTCCTTGCGCATTTCACCGGATTGGGGATCGTTCAGGAAAAATAGCATTTTTCTGAACAATCGCTGTCACGCCAGTTCAGCGAGTCATCACCCCGAATCATTTAGTTCTCTCATCACAGCCGAGGCAATCCCGCCACGGCCCAGATGAGGAGAACCTCAAATGAGCAAGACAACACAAGCATTCGCGAAGGGTGGGATCGCAACTGCAGCCGTGGGCGCACTGGCATTGGCCGGCGCGGCTCCAGCGCAAGCGAAACACCGCGACGACAAGATTGATGCAGGCGATGTGATCGCCGGTGCGCTGTTCATTGGTGGCCTTGCAGCCATCCTCGGCAGCTCGAACAAGAATGACCGCTATCGTGACAACTATCGCTATCGTGATCGCGATTACCGCCCGCAAGGTAACCCAGAGCGTGCGATCCAAAAATGTATCAATGCCGTAGAGCGCGATGCACGCCGGGCGGGTTACCGGTTCGCCGATGTAACCGAGATTCGCGATGTCGATCGTGAGCGTCGCGGCTGGGAAATTCGTGGACGCTTGGTGGTCGATGAGGGGCGTGGCGGTTATCGCGGTGATCGCTATCGGGATCGCAACCGTTATAACAATCGCGGATATGCCTACAACCATCGCGGCCAGAATCTTGATCGCGGGCGGTTTAAATGTGAGATTCAGCGCAGTCGGGTAGTCGGCATCAATTACCGCGGTCTGCGCTACCTCGATTGATCGGGAATGACTTCAAGCTCCACCAGACTGGGCGGTTCAGGCTTTGCTAAGCCTGGGCCGCCTAGCTCTTCGTCATAGATTCGAAGCGTTTGGTCGGCGCACACAGCAGGAGGGACGATAATGGCCCAATTCGTAAAGCTTGCGGTCGCTTCCGGCACGCTTGCCGCAGTATCTTTTATGACAGCACCAGTCGCCGCCGCAGACATTCCTACTATTGGACCAGCGGTGCATTCTGAATTGCCGCAGTTTGATGTTTTTAGCGCAGACGCGATGACTGCCGAGCATCACCGCCGTTATCGTTATCGCGGATACCGTCATCGTCGCCACCGCGTTGACGCGGGTGATGTGCTGGCGGGCGTGCTGATCATTGGTGGTATCGCGGCCATTGCCAACGCCGCCTCAAGCTCTGAGCGCCGCGAACGAAATGAACGCTATCGTGACTATCGCGAGGACCGCAATGACTATCGCCGTGATCGTGATGATCGCCGCGATACGCGCCGTTCGTTTGGCAGAGGGCGCGGAATTGATGGCGCGGTTGATCAATGCCTGGCGGAAATCGAGCGCGACGTCCGCGTAGACGAAGTTGAAAGCGTGGATCGCAATGTTGAAGGTTGGCGGGTAACTGGTACTATCTTCAACGGCGACCGCTTCACTTGCACGATCGGCGCGGACGGCAGGATCGAGAACGTGAACTATGGTGACAGCTTTGCCGCGGAAGATCGCTCTGGCTCTGCTCAACCAGGTCAGGTGCGCGACAACCAGTATAGCGATGATCGCTATCGCACGGCCTGGGCGCAAGTAGAGCGCGAAGAACAGGTCGATCCCGATGCAGAGCTTCGCTCTCAGCAGGTTCCGGCCTATCCCGGTGGCCCAGTCGATGGCGATCTAGAGGAAAGCCCCTCGGACGATCGCTATGCAATGGCAAAAGCACCCGCGACCTAAGCCAACTTAATCTGTCGTGCTTTCCGTCTCGTCATAGGATGGAAGCGCGATTTGCCATCGGATCGCAGCACTGCGCAGCGCGAAGCCTGCTATCCATGCCGTGCCCCAGACAATGGGGTTGTCGATGCCCATGGCCATGCCGCCAACGGTTAGAGCTGCGGTGGCTGCGGCTGCAGTCACATATAGCTCTGGCCGCATGATGATTGACGGCCTGCCAGCAACAACATCGCGAATAATTCCGCCCACGCAGCCGGTGATGATCCCCATCAGTGCAGCCGGTACAGGCGGGATGCCGTATGACAGCGCCTTTGCACTGCCGAGCACCGCATAGGCCGTAAGACCCGCGCCATCGGCATAATCAAGCAATTTGCCTTCCCACCAGCGCGTGGGTGTAAACCACGCGATCAAAGCAGTGCCGAGGCATATCGGCGCGACCCACGGGTCGGCCATCCAGAACACGGGCGCGCCGATCAACAGATCACGTACGGTGCCACCGCCCACTCCTGTCACCAACGCAAAGAAGGCCAGCGTAACGAAAGTCTGCTTGAGCTTGGCGGCAAGCAACGCGCCGGTCAGCGCAAAAATGGCAAGGCCGAGAATATCGAGCACATCGAGCACCGGGGTGAGGACTTCAGCGCTGTTCACGCGGTTGAGACCTTCGCTTTACGGCGGCGGAACATCAGAATGCAGCCAAGCAGCGCACCGATCACACCCAGAGCGGCGAACAGGATCAGGATCGGATGGCTGGTATCTTCGCGAGTCCTCAAGTCCATGATATGAAGACCCCACATGAAATCGAACCCACGCCACCAACGCGTGCGTACAGCCTCGATCTGGCCGGTATCGCGCCCGACATAGATATGCGCGCCATCTTCCAGTGCGACCTGCCAAACGGGCATTTCGCGACGGAAATCGAACGGGACATTGTCGGCATCGAACGCAGTCACGCTGCGTATCTGGTCGCCTCCCTTGATCTGTTCGGCCACAATCAACCGGGCATCATTGGCGGACAGCGCGGGCAAGGCCGCCCCGCTTTGCATATCGACCCGGCGTGTGCTGCCATCCATGCCGGTAAGGATCGCCATGGCGCGGCCATCCTGCATCACGGCGCGCATTTCGCGGATCGGAAATTCTGCACTCGCCAGCGCGCTTCCTGGCAGCACCAGCGGCTGGACCGCCTGCTCTACACGTAAGTGATTGCCGCGCACTTCCTCAATCGGCTTGGCCGCCATGTAAAGGCCGGTCACCATCCACATCAGTGTGGGAATACCCACCAGCCAGCCAAGCCAGATATGCCACCTGGCAAAGTTAAGCATCGTCAGTTTAGGCACTGCTTATCCGTTCAACAGTGTGTCGATTTCACGCGCGGCGGCGAGGCAATCGAGATCGCCCCAACGCCGCCCCATGACTTGCATCCCGCATGGTAGCTCTGCACCGAGATATGAGCCTGAACCAATGGGCAGAACGGTAGCGGGCAGATTGGGGAAGGTCGCGAGGCCCGCCCAGGCTAGCCCGCCAGAGGCCGGTTGAGCTTCGCCATTGATTTCAATGTCGCCGCGAAAAACTGCTTCGTCCCGATGCGGGACTGCCAACACCGGGGCAGGGGGCGCGAGCACAAAGTCATAGCTTTCAAACAGATGCGCCCATGCCAATTCGTTGCGCGCTTGCAGATCGAGCAGGTTGAACCAGTCGGTGGCTGTCGCGCGTTTGCCATCGGGCGAGGGGGCTCCGCGTGCCATCGCGACATTGAGCATGCGCAGATAATCCGCTTGCTGTGCCGCGAGGTCAGGGATGAGATCGCTCGTCTGGTCGATCTGCACGCCTGCCGCTTCGAGCGTGCTCAAGGCTGCTTCAATCGGAGCGCGCACACTGTCATCCAGCGGGCTGTCCGGGTAATCAAGGATCGCAAGAATGCGGCATGACTTGAGCGGCTTCTGGCGTTCAAACAGCGGGAATTCTGCTGTCAGCCGTAGCAAGATTTCGATATCGTCGGCATTTCGCGCCAGCGGCCCTGCAATCGAAAGCGCGCCATCATGCGCGTCTTTGCCTGCCATCAGCGGGTGATCATGGCCATGCTTACTGACCAGACCCCAGCTGGTCTTGTGGCCCCAGACGCCGCAAAAATGCGCTGGAACCCGCACAGAGCCGCCAATGTCTGTGCCGTACTCGATCGGCACCATTCCGCTTGCAACGGCTGCGGCTGAACCGCCTGATGATCCGCCAGGGGAACGATCGTGATTGTGGGGGTTATTGGTGCGGCCGTAGACTTCGTTGAAGCTTTGCCAGTCACTCAGGTCGATCGGCACATTGGTTTTGCCCAGAAAGACCACGCCTGCCGCCTTGAGCTGGCGTACGATCTTGGCATCTCGCCGCGCAACATAATTCTCGTGCGACTTGTGCCCCCACGTGGTGGGAAGGCCAGCGATATCAAAACTTTCCTTGATCGTCATAGGCACGCCGAACAGCGGCTGATGCTCGCCGGGAACGTCGCGATCCATAGCCTTGGCAGTGGCAATCGCGCGCTCGAAATCGCACAGGGCAACGGCATTGATGTGAGCGTCGAGATGTTCAATCCGCGCAATCGCATCTTCCACGGCTTCATGCGGGCTTAGTTCACCAGCACGAATAGCGGCGGCTGTTTCAAGCGCGCCGGGCTTATCGGTCAATTTCGGATAGGCCACGCAATTCTCCCTCTCCCAGATCGCTTCTTAGGCAGTGGAAAGGGGCTGATCAAACGCGAATTGCGAGGCGTGACAATCCGCAAAGGCACAATTACCATGTTTTCCGGGTCGGCGAATCTTGGGATGGGGGTAAACTATGCGTTCAATGGCTTTGGTAGTCGCAATATTGGGATTGGCGGCTTGCGGCGGCGAGACGCAAGAAACCATCACGCCAAACGAGAATGTTCTCAACCTCAGGGTCCAAGGGCTGAAGTTTGTCGGCCCAAGCGAAATCGAATCCGGCTGGACGACTATACGCATCGACAATACCGGTGGCATGACCCACCACGCGCTGGTTTATCGACTGCCTGACGGGATCACGCCTGAAATGCTTGACGAGCAGGTGGTCCGGCCAATTCAGGCGAGCCTGACGGCGACGATCGAAGGCGACCCGCAAAAGGCGGCGGCGATTGCTGCGACTATACCCGCATGGGTCGGTGAACTGGTCTAGATGGGTGGTCCTAGCATGATGTCAGACGGTGTCACTGGCGAAGCAAACATGTATCTCGAGCCGGGCAATTATGTCGTCGAATGCTATGTCAAATCCAATGGAGTGCAGCACAATTACAACCCGGTTCCAGGTGAACTTGGGATGGTGTTTCCGTTGACTGTCTTGCCTGACAATGGCGGCATGGAAGAGCCTGAGGTCAATGTCACGCTGGAACTCACCAATGGTGGCTACAAGATCGCTGATGGATCATTTCGCGCGGGCAAGAACATTGTGCGTGCGCGCTTTATCGAGCAGCAGGCTTACAATGATTTTGTCGGCCATGACGCGCATGTCTTCAGGATCGAAGCAGATACTGACATCGAAGCGGCTGCGCGGTGGCCGGATTTCTTCCCTGCTGATGGCCAGCAAACGCCTGCACCAGCAAAATTTGTCGGCGGTATCCATGACATGCCCCAAGGCACGACGGGCTATTTTGCACTCGAGCTCGAGCCGGGCGAATATGGCATCACCGCAGAAATACCCGACGCCAAGGGTAAGGGATTCTTCCAGCGGTTCAGCGTCGAATAGCCGATCCGCTAAGTGTGGATCGGCTTGCCTTGCACCGCCATCGCCGCTTCCTTCATCGCTTCGGCATGGGTTGGGTGCGCATGGCAGGTGTAGGCGATGTCTTCTGACGTTGCGCCAAACTCCATCGCGATGCCAGCTTCGGCAATCATCGTGCCGGCAACGCTGGCGATACACCACACGCCCAGAACGCGGTCGGTTTGTGCATCGGCGATGACCTTCACGAAACCGTCAGGCTCGTGATTGGTCTTCGCGCGGCTGTTTGCCATCATCGGGAACTTGCCGACCTTGACTTTGGCCTTGTCGCCACCTGCCTTTTCAATGGCTTGCTCGGTTGTCAGTCCAACACCGGCGATCTCGGGCCAGGTGTAGACTACGCTCGGGATAACATCGTGGTTCACGATGCCGGTTTCATCAGCGATGTTTTCAGCCACAGCGATGCCTTCATCTTCGGCCTTATGCGCCAGCATCGGGCCGGGAATCACGTCGCCAATGGCCCACACGCCCTCGACTGATGTCCGGAAGGAGTGATCGGTTTCGATCTGACCGCGCTGGTTGGTTTCCAGACCGATATTCTCGAGGCCGAGGCCATCGGTATTGGGCTTGCGACCGATCGACACCAGCACGCAATCAGCCTCCAGCTTTTCTTCATCACCGCCCGCAGCTGGCTCAAGTGTCAGTGTCGCTTTCTTGCCTTTTACGGATACGCCAGTGACCTTGGTCGAAAGCTTGAACTCGATCCCCTGCTTCTTGAAGATCTTGTTTGCTTCCTTGCGAATGTCGCCGTCCATTCCGGGCAGGATCTGGTCGAGGAATTCTACACAAGTCACTTCTGCACCCAAACGGCGCCACACAGAGCCAAGCTCAAGCCCGATCACACCGCCGCCGATGACGACCATTTTCTTCGGAACTTTAGCGAGCTCGAGCGCACCAGTGGAATCGACCACGACTTGCTTGTCATTGTCGACCTCGACACCCGGCAGCGGAGTGACCGAAGAACCGGTGGCAATCACGATGTCCTTGGCAGTGACGGTTTCGTCGCCGACTTTTACCGTGTGCGCGTCCTGGAACGTGGCGTAGCCCTTTTTCCAGTCGACCTTGTTCTTCTTGAACAGGAACTCGATACCTTTGGTCAGACCATCGACCGCATCGATCCGCTGTTCGTGCATTTTTCCAAGGTTGAGTTTCGGGATCACGTCAACGCCCATGCTGGCCATAGTGCCATTGGCGGCCGCATCATAGAACTCGGACGCATGCAGCATCGCTTTTGATGGGATGCAACCCACGTTCAGGCATGTTCCCCCCAGTGTGGCGCGCCCTTCCGCACAAGCCACTTTCAGGCCCAGCTGCGCCGCGCGAATTGCTGCGACATAGCCACCCGGGCCAGCGCCGATAATCAGGACATCGTAATCGTAAGAATGGTCAGCCATTGGAGGTATTCCTTAAAGGTCGATCAGCATCCGTGTCGGATCTTCGATCGCTTCCTTGATGATCTTGAGTGCGGTCACCGCTTCGCGGCCATCGATCAGGCGGTGGTCATAGCTCAGCGCGATATACATCATCGGCTTGATCACGACCTGGCCATTGACCGCGACGGGGCGGTCTTCGATCCGGTGCAGGCCCAGCACAGCGCTCTGCGGCGGATTGATGATCGGGGTCGACATCAGCGATCCGAACACGCCGCCGTTAGAGATAGTGAAGGTACCGCCCGACATGTCTTCCATCGTCAGTGTGCCATCTTTGGCGCGCTTGCCGAAGTCCGCGATGTCTTTCTCGATCTGAGCAAAGCCCTTGGCATCGCAATCGCGTACCACCGGAACGACCAGCCCGTTTGGCGCGGACACTGCGACAGAGATGTCGACATAGTCGTGATAGACGATCTCATCACCTTCGATATAGGCATTGACCGAAGGCACATCCTTCAGCGCCAGACATGCAGCTTTCGCGAAAAAGCCCATGAATCCCAGACGGATATCGTGCTTTTTTGCGAACATGTCTTTGTACTTGCTGCGCGCTTCGATCACCGCCGACATGTCGACATCATTGAACGTAGTCAGCAGCGCGGCATTGTCTTGCGCGCCTTTCAAACGCTTGGCGATGGTCTGGCGCATCCGTGTCATCTTGACGCGTTCAGTTTTGCGATCACCGCCAGCTACAGTAGCGGCAGGCGCCGGTGCCGCGGCCGGTGCAGATGCGGTCTCGCCATCGCGCTTGTTGCGCGCTGCGGCCAGAACATCTTCCTTGGTCAAGCGACCGTCTTTGCCGGTACCCTTGATCGTCGTCGGATCGACCCCGTGTTCCAGCACGGCGCGGCGCACCGCCGGCGACATGGTGATGGAATCGCTGCTGCCAGAGGTATCTTCTTTCGCTGCAGCTGGGGCAGGGGTGCTTTCCTTGCTTTCAGCCTTCTTGGCCGGTGCGCCGGAGCCTTCTTCGATGATCGCGATCACTGCGCCGACTTCAACGGTGTCGCCAACCGCAACCTTGTGCTCGCCGATCACACCCGCGACAGGCGAAGGCACGTCAACTGCGACCTTATCTGTCTCTAGCGAAACAATCGGCTCATCGGCCTCTACCGTGTCGCCCGGCTGCTTCAGCCATTCGCCAACGCTCGCTTCGGTGACTGATTCACCCAGAGTTGGTACTGTAACTTCTGTGGCCATGATGTGGTCCTTAGCCCTTAGACTTACTGGAATTGGTTTTTCTGTTCAGGCCCAGTGCTTCCGCGATTAGCGCTTCCTGCTGTTCCTGATGCCGTTTTGCGAGACCTGTTGCTGGCGAAGCGGATGCATCGCGCCCGGCATAGATCGGTCGCAAGCCGGGATGACCGGCATCGCTCAACGATTGCTCGATCAGCCGATCAACGAAGAACCATGAACCATTGTTCTTTGGCTCTTCCTGACACCAGACAACGTCCTCAAGGTTTTTCATACGCTTGAGGCGCACCGCAAGCGCATCGCCGGGGAAGGGATACAATTGCTCGATGCGGATGATCGAGACATCTTCCAGCCCTTCCTCGTCCCGCTTCTGCATCAGATCATAGGCAAACTTGCCGCTGCACAGTACCAGACGCTTCACCTTCTTGTCGGCGATATCTGTCAGGTCAGACTTGATCCGCATGAAGTGATGGTCTCCCATGAACTCGTCTGCGCTGCTCTTGGCGAGCGGATGGCGCAGCAAGCTCTTGGGCGTCATGATGATCAGCGGTTTGCGGAAATCGCGATGCATCTGGCGGCGAAGCACATGGAAGTAATTCGCCGGCGTTGTGATGTTGCACACCTGGATATTGTCATTCGCACATAGTTGAAGGAAACGCTCAAGCCGCGCAGAGCTGTGCTCTGGCCCTTGACCTTCATATCCATGCGGCAACAGCATCACGAGCCCGTTTGCGCGCAACCATTTAGCTTCGCCGCTCGCGATGAACTGGTCGATCATGATCTGTGCGCCATTCGCGAAATCGCCAAACTGCGCTTCCCAAAGGACCAGTGTTTTCGGGTCTGCCATGGCAAAGCCATATTCGAAACCGAGCACGCCATATTCGGACAGCGGGCTGTCATAGACTTCGAACTTGCCATGCGGCAGCTGACACAGCGGCAGGTATTTGTTCTCGGTCTTCTGGTCGACCCAGACTGCGTGGCGCTGGCTGAAGGTGCCGCGGCCCGAATCCTGTCCGGACAGGCGCACGCCGTATCCTTCGGTTACAAGGCTGCCGAATGCGAGCGCTTCCGCAGTCGCCCAGTCGAAACCGTCACCGTTTTCGAACATGTCTGCGCGGCCCTTGATCACGCGCTGCAGCGTGCGGTGCGCGTTCAGATCATCCGGGATCGTCGTCAATGTTCGGCCCAAACTGTCGAACAGCTTCTTCTCGATCGCCGTTTCAATGTTGCGCCGCGAACCTTCGGGGTCGGCCGGTTTGTTCAGGCCCGCCCAGCGTCCGCCGAACCAGTCGGCTTCATTGGCCTTGTAGCTTTTTGCTGCTTCAAACTCTTCGTCGAGCAATGCGGTGAAGTCGTCGCGCAATTGAGGCGTATAGCCTTTCTCGATCACGCCTTCTTCGATCAAGCGCTCTGCATAGAGATAGCTGACCCTCTTGTGCTTGCCGATCGCGTCATACATCAACGGCTGCGTGAATTTCGGTTCGTCGCCCTCGTTATGGCCGAAGCGGCGATAGCACCACATGTCGATCACGATATCGCGCTTGAAGCGCTGACGATAATCAACCGCGAGCTTGCAGGCGAAGGTCACGGTCTCTGGATCATCGCCATTTACGTGCAGGATCGGCGCCTGAACACCCTTGGCAACGTCAGACGGGTAAGGTGACCCGCGCGAGAATTTGGGCGCGGTCGTAAAACCGATCTGGTTGTTGATGATAAAGTGCAGGCAACCGCCAGTGTTGTAACCGTTGATGCCCGTAAGGCTCAGGCTTTCCCAAACCACGCCTTGCCCTGCGAATGCTGCGTCACCGTGGATCAACACTGGCAAGACTTGCTCGTGCTTGTCCAGATCGTCGCGGATCGCTTGCTGCGCGCGGGCTTTGCCCAGGACCACCGGATCAACCGCTTCAAGGTGAGACGGGTTGGGGACCAGGCTCATATGCACTTCGATCCCGTCAAATTCACGATCGGTGCTGGTGCCCAGGTGATATTTCACGTCGCCAGAGCCGCCTACGTCTTCCGGGCTGGCAGAACCGCCGGAAAATTCGTGGAAGATCACCTTGTAAGGTTTGGCCATCACATTGGCGAGCACGTTCAATCGGCCGCGGTGCGCCATGCCATAGATGATTTCGCGCACGCCGGCTTGGCCGCCATGCTTGATCACCGCCTCCAGGGCAGGGATCATCGCTTCGCCGCCATCCAGGCCGAAACGCTTGGTGCCGACGTATTTCTTGCCGAGGAAATTTTCATATTCCTCGCCGCGAACCACAGCGGCCAGGATCGCGCGTTTGCCTTCGTCGGTGAACTGGATCGTTTCACCCGGGCTTTCGAACTTGTCCTGCAGGAAACGCCGCTCTTCGGTGTCGGCGATGTGCATGTATTCCAGCCCAACCTTGCCGCAATAGGCCGCGCGCAAAGTGTCATAGAGTTCGCGAACGGTCGTCCATTCCAGACCCAATACGCCGCCAACATAGACTTCCTGATCTTCATTGCCGGCAAGCCCGTGAAAATCGAGTGTCAGGTCGTTTGGTGTCTCATGGCTGTGCAGACCAAGTGGATCCAGATCCGCCGCCATATGGCCGCGCACACGATATAGCCGCACCAGAGTCATCGCCGCTATCGATAGGCTCGCCGCCTTTTCGACCGCTTTGGGGTCAGTTGGCTTGCCAGCCGCCGCGGCAGCTTGTTTGACCTCTGCCTTGAGCGTCGTGGGATCAAGCGCAGCTGTCAGGTCTGCGCCTGAATCCGCAACGGTTTCCAGCCAGCGCGGATTGCCCCAGCTGGGCCCCTGTTGAGGGCCTTCCTGGTCGCCCATTTCAGGCAGAAACTCGTGGTTTTCGTTACCCATTTCGGTCTCCGGGGAGGAGGAAAAGTTAAGCCAGTTCTTTCAGCAGCGCGTCGAGCGTTGTGCCAAGTTCGCTGGGGCTTGGCGATACGCGGATACCCGCAGCTTCCATCGCTGCGATCTTGTCATCCGCGCCGCCCTGGCCGCCCGATACGATTGCGCCAGCATGGCCCATCCGGCGGCCCGGAGGCGCTGTGCGGCCAGCAATAAAGCCAACCATCGGCTTTTTGCGGCCTTTCTTTGCTTCATTGGCGATGAATTCAGCGGCTTCTTCTTCCGCGCTGCCGCCGATCTCGCCGATCATGATGATCGACTTGGTTTCATCATCGTCCAGGAACATGTCGAGCACGTCGATGAAGTTGGTGCCGTTCACGGGGTCACCGCCGATGCCGACCGCGGTGGTCTGGCCAAGACCAACCATAGTTGTCTGGTGGACGGCTTCGTAAGTGAGCGTGCCGGAACGTGAGACAACGCCGACGCTGCCCTTTTTGAAGATGCTGCCCGGCATAATGCCGATCTTGCATTCGCCCGGTGTCAGAACACCCGGGCAGTTCGGGCCGATCAGGCGCGATTTGGAACCTTGCAGCGCGCGCTTCACGCGAACCATGTCGAGCACCGGAATGCCTTCGGTGATGGCAACTATCAGCTCGATCTCTGCATCGATCGCTTCAAGGATCGCGTCCGCCGCGAACGGAGGCGGCACGTAAATGCACGAAGCGGTCGCGCCGGTTGCCGCCTTCGCATCGCCAACCGTGTTGAACTGCGGAATGCCGATATGCTCGGTGCCGCCTTTGCCAGGCGTAACACCTGCCACCATCTGCGTGCCGTAAGCGACAGCTTGCTCTGTGTGGAACGTACCTGTGTTACCGGTCATCCCTTGCGTGATGACCTTGGTGTCCTTGTTGACGAGGATAGACATTCACAAAACTCCGTCTTTCTAATTCGGTTCAGCCAAGCCACACGCCACGTTCGTAGACGCGCAGAGAGTATTCATTGGTGCGCATCATCGCGCGGGTTTTGGCGCAGAGGGCAAAATGCGCCCGCGCACCATCGACAAAAGTGTTGACATCGAATGCTGTTCGATAGGGATCGTTCTGACTGGCAACAGCCAGATCGAAACACGCGCGTGCGATTTCAACATTGGCATCCGTATCGCTATCTGGCCCTTCGAGTGCGGCATAGGTGCGGATCAGGCGCGACTTGCTTTGTGCGCGCCAATTGACGCAAGCGCGGTACTCGGTTCCGTCAACCAGCGTTACCACTTGCGTGTCAGAACAATAGACACGCCGCTCGGGCGCGACATTGGGAGCAAAAGCCTCGGCAATTTCCGCACGATGAACCTCACGTGCGGCTGCGGGGAATGCGGACAGCGCGAGGAGGCAAAGAAGGGAAACCTGCTTAAGCAAGGCTGCTATCAAGCCCCTTGCACACCTCGAGCAGTTCCTCGACCGCGTTGGTGCTGACCTTGAGGTTCGCTTTCTCTTCGTCGCTGAGTTCGATCTCGATCACTTCTTCGGTGCCGCCTGCGCCGATCACTGTCGGAACGCCGACATAGAGCCCGTCGAGGCCGTATTTGCCTTCGACATAGCTCGCACACGGCAGGATGCGCTTCTGATCGCCGAGGTATGCTTCGGCCATCGCGATCGCGCTGGTGGCAGGCGCGTAATAGGCCGAGCCATTGCCGAGCAGCTGGACGATTTCGCCGCCGCCTGCGCGCGTGCGCTTTACGATTTCATCAATGCGGTCTGCGGGCACGCCCTTGATCTTAGCATAGTCATTGACCGGAATGCCGTTGATCGTGGTGTAGCTGGTGACCGGGACCATAGTGTCGCCGTGGCCGCCGAGGACGAATGCGTTGACGTCCTTGACCGAGCATCCGAATTCCCATGCGAGGAAGGTCGCAAAGCGCGCGCTGTCGAGCACGCCTGCCATGCCGACGACCTTGTTGTGCGGCAGGCCGCTGAATTCGCGCAGCGCCCAGACCATCGCATCAAGCGGGTTGGTGATGCAGATCACAAATGCGTCAGGGCAGTTGTTCTTGATGCCTTCGCCGACTGACTTCATCACCTTGAGGTTGATGCCGAGCAGATCGTCACGGCTCATGCCCGGCTTGCGCGGCACGCCAGCGGTCACGATCACTACATCTGCATCCGCGATGTCGGCATAGTCGTTCGAACCCTTGATATTCGCGTCAAAGCCTTCGATCGGGCCGCATTGCGACAGATCCAGTGCCTTGCCCTGCGGCATGCCTTCCGCGATGTCGAAGAGGACGATATCGCCCATTTGCTTCTTCGCCGCGAGGTGGGCGAGCGTGCCGCCGATCATGCCGGCGCCGATGAGCGCGATCTTTTTACGAGCCATGGTGAGGGGAAATCCTTTCCGCGAATAATGCATCAGACGCATAAAAACTGCCTAGCCACATTGGCACGTTTCCCCTGCGTCCGGGGGGATTTCGCACCGGGACACTTGCCAGAGGCCTAGGCGGCTACGCGCGCGAAAGCAACCGCGAAAAGCATGCAACTCGATTGAATATTTGATAACTATTCGCAATAGCAATAAGCGCTATCAAAATTGTTGAATTTGCGCTGTTTTGCAAGAAGTGCCCGCAAAGGCGAAGTGTGTCAGGCCTGCGCGCGCGCAGGCTTATCGTCATCGCTTTCCTGCGTAAGCAGCATAGCCGCAAGATAATCTGGGACAGCGCGGCTGAAGTAATAACCTTGCCCCAGCGTACATCCGGCTTCGCGAACGGCATGGACCTGATCGATCGTCTCGATGCCTTCGGCGACAATATCCATGTCGAGTTGCGAGCCAAGCTCGGCCACTGCGCGAATAATCGCATCGGTCTTCTTGCCAACATTGGGGCCAGACACAAAGCTGCGGTCGACCTTGATCTTCGAGAATGGGAAGCTGTTGATATAGCCCAGCGAAGAATACCCCGTGCCGAAGTCATCAAGCGCGAAACGGACGCCGCGGCTCGAGAGCTCTTCGATAAATGCCGCAGTGGCATGATTGTCATGCACGAACAGGCTCTCTGTGACTTCAAGTTCGAGCCGGTGCGGGTCAAGATTTGCTTCGCGCAAGGCGTTGATGATGCCCAGAGCTGCCCCCGGAGCGCGGATCTGCATAGGCGAGAGGTTTACCGCAACGCTGACATGCTCCGGCCATTGCACGCAAGCTTTGGCGGCTTGCGCGGTAATCCAATTACCCAGTGTAACAATAACGCCGGTTTCTTCAGCTACGGGAATGAACTCGTCCGGGCGCAGCTCACCTTTTTCAGGATGGAACCAGCGTACCAGCGCTTCGAAGGTGTGGATCTTGCCTGTATCCAGATGAATGATCGGCTGGAAGTAGATCGACAGTTCGTCCCGCATGATTGCACTGCGCAACTCGTCTTCGATCTCACGGCGGCGCACCAGATCGCGCGTCATCTTCGGGTTGAAGAAGCTGGTCTGCGAACGGCCGGCGACCTTGGCATGATAGAGTGCGAGGTCGGAACGCTGCATCAACGTGTCGATGTCTTTTGCATCATCGGGCATCAGCGCAACGCCGAGCGAGACCCGCACATCCAGCGATCTTCCGTCAACCCTTAGTGGGCGCATGACTTCGATATGAATTTCGCTGGCCAGCCGCTCGGCTTCCCTCCGGTCTTCGACCGGGCCGTAGAGGACGAATTCATCGCCGCCGAAGCGCGCTACGGTTGCACCTTCAGGCACGACTTCGCGCAGGCGATTGGCCACTTCTGCCAACACTTTGTCGCCGATCGGGTGGCCCAGCAAATCATTCACTTCCTTGAATCGATCCAGGTCGATCCAGATCAATGCCATCTGCTGGTCGCCCTTCAGGCCCATCATGCTTTCGACCATCACATGGTTGAGGCCCGCACGATTCGCGAGTCCTGTAACAACATCGGTACGAGCAAGGATCTGCATCTTGTCGGCCATGCGTGCACTGGTTTCCGCTGAAGCGATGGAATCGCGCAGAACCTTGAACACATTCAAAGTGATTGAAGCCATCGCCGGGATCAGCAGCAACATGTTCACGAAAAGTGCGAGCAGGGCGAGCGAGCCGATGTAAAGCGCCGCGGCCATGATGGGAAAACAGACCAGACAAAGCTGGCCCATCGCGATTGTTGGACGGCCTGCATTGCGTGCGCAAATGCCAACACCGTAGCAGGTGGCGTTGGCGATCATCAGCACTTCGACCGAAGCGGTGGTTTGCAGCGCAATGGTCAAGGCGGCAATTCCGCCAAGCACAAAGGCGTAGCTGAACGCACCGACTTCGTACACCAGCTCGAGCTTCTGCGTGCTGGTATGCGTTTGATCAGGGGAAAGACCAAGCGAGGCAACCACGCGTGCCATCGCGATCACCGTCAGCAGGATACATCCGATGTACAGGATATGCTCACCGGAGACCCACGCTGCAATCGCGGTAGAGGCCACCCCATTGAACGCGCCGATCGCAAGGCTGGCTGGTTGGGTATAAAGGGTCGATACGAGGGTTCGCCGCACGCGCGCAGACAATGTGTCCTGGCTCGAACGGACAGATAGGCGGCTTTTGATGGCGTTGATTGTCGCTGACATTCCCATTACCGCTCAGAATTAACCCAAACTTGTCAATGACAGGTTAACAAGGTGCTTACCAAAAAGACGGAGGGTTTCTGCGGCTTGGCGGGCGCATTCTATGTTGCAGGGAGATTAGGGGATCAGGCCTGAAGTTTGCGCGCCGCAATTACTGCCATGCGCCGGTCCAGCTGACGGCAAATCTCCAGC
>Ga0181562_10001860_pt1 | contig 16472 bp, 14 predicted proteins | sample 011ome_26_FD_139344 | JGI IMG/M metagenome (GOLD analysis project Ga0181562, IMG submission 139344) | Coastal salt marsh microbial communities from the Groves Creek Marsh, Skidaway Island, Georgia - 011511BT metaG (megahit assembly) | ecosystem: Environmental > Aquatic > Marine > Intertidal...
TAGAAGGTACAGATGATCTTTTCACTGAAGAGACATCTTACGCACCAAGCTCTCCTTACTCTGCTGCCAAAGCAAGCTCTGATCATCTAGTACGTGCATGGCAACGTACTTTTAAATTCCCAACATTGATTACTAATTGCTCAAATAATTACGGCTCCTATCAGTTTCCCGAAAAACTCATCCCGCTTATTATTCTTAATGCATTAGAAGGGAAAGATTTGCCTATTTATGGTGACGGCAAACAAATACGTGATTGGCTATATGTTGATGACCATGCAAGAGCACTCTTGCATGTCGCACTCACTGGTGAAATTGGCGAGACTTACAATATTGGCGGGCACAATGAAATGCAAAATATTGATGTGGTCAAAACAGTTTGTAACATCCTAGATGAATTGGTGCCAAGCAAGCTTGATAGTATTGATAAATATGAACAGCTTATTACCTATGTGGGTGACAGAGCTGGGCATGATGTAAGATACGCCATTGATGCGACTAAGATTGCCGATGAACTTAACTGGATGCCAGATGAAACTTTTGAAACAGGCATTAAAAAAACTATTGAATGGTATTTAGAAAACACTGTTTGGTGCGACCGTGTCAAGGATGGTAGCTATCAAGGTGAAAGATTGGGACTTATAAAATCATGAAAGGAATAGTATTAGCCGGCGGATCAGGAACACGCCTTTATCCTGTTACAAAAGGCGTTTCAAAGCAGTTATTGCCAATTTATGATAAGCCGATGATTTACTATCCAATATCGGTTTTGATGTTGGCAGGCATTAATGACATATTGATTATTACCACATCTGAAGATCAATCTGGTTTTATACGAACGTTAGGTGATGGCAGTAATTTTGGAATTAAGTTAACTTATAAAGTTCAGCCAAGTCCTGATGGTTTGGCACAAGCCTTTATCATCGGCGAAAAGTTTATTGGCAATGATAGAGTTTGCTTGATACTTGGGGATAATATCTTTTGGGGGCAGGGGTTTACTCCAATTTTAGAGAGTGTAGTTAAGCGTCAAAAAGGTGCCACAGTTTTTGGTTACCAGGTTAACGATCCAAAGCGTTTTGGAGTTGTTGCATTTAATGATAACAAAAAAGTCGTTAGTCTAGAAGAGAAGCCGGAAAAGCCACAGTCCAACTATGCTGTCACAGGTTTGTATTTCTATGATAACGATGTAGTAGAGATGGCAAAAAAAGTAAAACCATCTCACCGAGGTGAGTTGGAAATTACAACACTTAACCAAATGTATTTAGAGCGTGGAGATTTACATGTAGAGCTTTTGGGAAGGGGGTTCGCTTGGCTAGATACAGGGACGCATGAAAGTTTATTGGAGGCAGCCATGTTCGTCGAAACTATTGAAAAACGCCAAGGCTATAAAATAGCTTGCCTGGAAGAAATTGCCTGGAATAATGGATGGATAGATAATGACCAACTCATGCAAGCAGCCAAAGCACAAATTAAGAATGGATATGGAGAGTATCTAGCTAGCTTAATTGGTGCCTAATTCAGTGTACACTTAGTAAATTTTGATTATAGAGAGGATCGTTTTGAATATTAACAACATGCCCAAAGCAAAAAAAATTTTAGTAATGGGCGCAGGCATATACCAAGTTCCATTAATTAAAAAAATTAAAGCAATGGGGCATAGTGCAATTGTTGTTAGCCCTCTTGGTAATTATCCAGGTATTGGTATAGCAGATGAGATTATTGACCTTGATACAAAAGATAGACGAAATGTCTTAAAAATGGCAAAGAAAATCGGTATTTCTGCAGTTTTAACTACAGGAACTGATGTTGCTGTACCTACAATTGGATATTTGATTGATGAATTAGGTTTGAATGGCACTCAGTTCAAGCCTGCACAATGGAGTATGGATAAATCGCTTATGAAGCAGCGTTTTGTTAAATGTGGAGTGAATACAGCAATATTTGCTTCAGTTGATAATTTTGAAGATTTAAAAACAGAGGCGATTGCGATTGGTTACCCTGTTATGATAAAGGCTATTGATTCATCAGGTAGTCGCGGTGTTACCCAAGTTTTATCAGAATCTGATTTGAGTTCTGCTTATAAATCTGCATTATCTGTGTCTGAATCAGATAGTGTTATTGTTGAAAAATTCCTTGAAGGGTTTGAGATAGGGGCTCAAGCGATTGTAGTTGGCAATGAAGTTGTTGAAGTTTTTTTACATAGTGACAAAGTTACACCCTCTCCTGTTAGTGCCCCGATAGGACATGCTATGCCCTTAGATCTAGAAAAAAATGTGGAAGTAAAAACAAAACAACTTGTTAAAAAGGCAGTAATGGCTTTGGAAATAAAAGATACTATATCTAATGTCGATATTATGATTGTGAATGACGAGCCTTTTATTCTTGAAGTGGGTGCAAGAATGGGCGCCACATGCCTCCCAGAAAATATTTCAATTTATGCCGGATTTGATGCATATGAATTTATTATCAGGTTGTCGTTAGGGGAAAAACCATCTTTACCAAAAACTTATAAAAAACAAGCGAATGCTGCAATCTTGTTAAAGGTTTCTGAAACGGGAAGAGTTAAGAATGTCTTTGTTCCAGAAAGTACTTTAAACCACCCTAATGTTATTGATTTATCTATTGATGTTAAAAAAGGTGATTTGGTAAAGACTTTTGAGGTTGGACCCGATAGAGTCGGTCATATTATCGTAAAGGCTGTAACGCTTGAAGAGGCAAATATCTTAGTTGAAAATCTTGCTTCCACAGTTATTATTGAAGTGTAAAGGAGATTATGGTGAGTAAGTCCGATACAAGTGCAAAGTTATTTAAGGGTGCCGTAGTTGTTGATTCAACATTAAAGTGTTTAGTTACTATTGGTGACCATTCTAAAGTTCAAAGTTCTATTATTGGTGAAAGTGTAAGAATTGACAGAAATAATTATATCGACTCCTCAAAAGTTGGTTGTCATAGTTATACTGGTCGTAACACTTCAATTATTCACGCCAAGGTGGGGGCATTTTGCTCTATATCTTGGAATGTTACTATTGGAGGTGCAAACCATGATTATAGCAGGATAGCCCAGCATTCGTTTTTATATGACTTTTCCCACAGTTTGAGACCAGCTATTTATGAAAGCTCATATGATCGATTTTCCAAACCCGTTATAGTTGGTAATGATGTTTGGATTGCTGCAGGTGTAGTTGTTACTCGTGGGGTGACTATTGGCGATGGAGCTGTTGTTGGTGCTAATGCAGTGGTCACACATGATATACCACCTTATGCAATTGTAACTGGAGTTCCTGCTAAAGTAATCAAATATCGATTTGAAGAAAAAATTATTACAGTACTATTGAAGTTAAAGTGGTGGGATTGGCCTGAAGAAAAAATTAAAAAAAATTTTTTGATATTGTCCAAGAAGCCAATTTTTGAACAATTAAAAGGACTATTGTAAATTGATACCATTTAACAGATTGTCGCCTACAGGAAATGAACAAAAATATGTTTTGCAAGCGATACAAAGCGGAAGCCTTTCAGGAGATGGAATCTTTGGCAAAAAATGTCAGGTTTGGTTTGAAGAAAATTTAGGCTGTTTAAAAGCATTACTTACCCCATCTTGTACAGCGGCATTAGAAATGGCGGCTTTATTGATTGACATACGGCCAGATGACGAGGTTATTATGCCTAGCTACACTTTTGTGAGTACAGCAAATGCTTTTGTTTTACGAGGGGCAAGGATTGTATTTGTTGATATTCGCCCAGACACTATGAATATCAATGAAACTTTGATAGAGGAGGCAATTACATCCAAAACGAGAGCAATTGTCCCTGTTCATTATGCTGGAGTTGGGTGCAACATGGAAGTCATAATGAAAATTGCTAATCGACACGGTCTATTTGTGGTGGAAGATGCTGCACAAGGCATGATGAGTACTTACAATGGGCAGTCGCTTGGAACTATTGGTCATCTCGGTACATTAAGCTTTCATGAGACTAAAAACTATACTAGTGGCGGAGAGGGCGGGTTGCTGGTAATTAATGATAAAAGATTTCTAAAGCGTGCAATGATTATTCGTGAGAAGGGCACTAATCGTACTCAGTTTCTTAGAGGAGAGGTGGATAAATATAGTTGGTGTGATGTGGGTAGTAGTTATTTACCTAGTGAACTACAGGCAGCTTACCTTTGGGGGCAATTAGAAAAAGCTAAAGAAGTTAATATAAGTCGCTTATCTTCTTGGAAAATTTATTATGAGGCATTCAAATCTCTAAGCGAGGCAGGGATTGTTGAGTTGCCCCATATTCCTTCAGAGTGTCAGCATAATGCCCATATTTTTTACCTTAAATTGAAAGACCGCAGCAAGCGTTCAATTTTTATCGATAGTCTTAAGAGGGTTGGGGTTAACGCATTATTTCACTATATTCCCTTACATGCGTCTGAAGCAGGAAGGATATTCGGAACCTTTCATGGAGAAGATAAGTTTACTATGAATGAAAGTGAGCGACTAGTTCGCCTACCTCTGTTTTACGGGATATCTCGAGAGCAACAAGAGCAAGTCATATACGCCTCAATCGTCGTCTTGAAAGAAGGGTCACTATAATGACAGTGAGTAAATTCAAAAAAAAGACATATTTAAAGATTTATCAACTACTAACATTAAAAGAAAAAAAAGAGTTTAATCGCGTAGTATTTATAGCCTTTGTGGGTTCGATGCTTGAATTAGCAGGGATATCATTGTTAATACCACTGGTAAAAGTTTATACGGACTTTTACGAGTTATTGGAAAATAATTTTTTTTATTCAATTTACGAATTGGCCGGATCTCCTAGTCGAGAGGTTTTCTTTAGCTATCTTATGATGCTATTTGTTGTTTACTTTCTTTTAAAGAATAGTTTTTTATATTTTTCACTGCATAAGCAATATGACTTTGTGTTTAAGGTTAGGGGTAATCTTTCTGTCCGACTGTATAAAAAATATCTTTATATGCCCTGGACTCACCATATTAATCGTAATAGCGGGCAGATGATAAATATGATAGCCAATGAAGTTAATGTTTTTACTGGTTCGGTGTTATTATCGACAGTGATATTAATTTCAGAAGCCATAATGACTGTTGTATTGTTTCTATTTTTATTATTTTATTCACCTGTAGTTACTTTGTTATCCAGTTTAGTAATGGTAGTAACAATTACAACTCTTGTTTTAGTATTGAAAAACAGGTTGCGTGAACTTGGCATAAAGCGCCATTATTTTGAAGGTATGCGCATACAGAAAATGCAGCAAGGGCTTAGCTCAGTAAAGGAGTTGCTTGTAACGAACCGCCAAGATGTGTTTCTTCAGCAATATCAACCATATAGCATTGATAGTGCAAAAGTGGTTAAAGAAATTAACTTATTACAGGCGTTACCAAAGTATGTATTAGAATTCAGTATAATCTTAACCATATCAGTTGTTGTGATGTATATGATGGTGGGCGCCACTATAGTGAGCGATGAAGTTGTGCCAATTCTAACAGTTTTTGTTGTAGCCAGTCTTCGTCTTCTTCCCTCATTTACAAAAGCAACTGGAGCTATACAGAGTATTCGATCTGGGATTCAATCTTTATATAAAATCAGCGACGATCTTAATCTTAATGACGAGCAGTCTTTACAAAAAAAGACACATTGTGAGTTAGGGTTTCATTCTGAAATTGAATTTTCATGTATTACTTATGTATACCCAGAGTCTAATAGGTTTTCCATAAAAAACCTGAATTTAAAAATAAAAAAGAATGAATGTATTGGAATAAAAGGCAAAAGTGGAAGTGGAAAATCTACACTTGTCGATCTTCTGTTGGGGGTTATAGTGCCGAAGAATGGCTCAATCTTAGTTGATGGAAAAAATATTAATAATTGCATGCAAGGCTGGCAGAAAAAAATAGGATTCGTTCCTCAATCAATTTACCTTCTTGATGATTCAATTAGAAATAACATTATATTTGGTGATACAAATATTGACGAAGAGCTTTTACTTAGAGCGGTAAAGGATTCTAATCTAGAGGATTTTTTAAACAAATTAGACATGGGCTTAGAAGAAGGTGTGGGCGAGCGGGGAGTTCGATTGTCAGGAGGGCAGCGTCAAAGAATTGGGATTGCTCGTGCCTTGTATCAAAATCCAGAGTTGATAATTTTTGATGAAGCTACAAGCGCTTTAGATACAATTACCGAACAAGAAATTGCTAGAACCATTGAAGGTTTAAAGGCTACAAAAACAATAATAATAATTGCACATCGTCTAAATACTTTAGACGTTTGTGATCGAGTTCTACATATGGATGATGGGGGTCTTATTTAAGCATGTCGTACCATGAATAAAAATTATAATGTTGTAAATATTGTCCCAAAAAAGTCTATTTTTGAAGATGAAATACGAGATCGATCTTCTTTAAATGATTTTGACTTTTTTAATTATGCCTGGAATACAGGAAGATATAAGAGATTTGTTAGCTTTCTAAAACTGACTCATTTATTTTTTTCAAAAAAACATGATATATATTGTTTTCACTGGGTGCCTTTTAATTGGCTTTTTATATTGTTATTATTTTTTAAAAGAAATATTGTGTTATATTTTTGGGGTGGGGATTATTATGGCTCTATTATTTCCACAAAAGAAATAGAAAGGCATTGTATTAGAAAGACCCCAAGATTAAGAGAATTTCAGTTATTGCCGGATAAGCATCGTAATAAATATAATATTCGCAAGTTAAGAGTTGTTATGGCTTGCTATGTTGCAAGCCGTTCCATTGGAATTGTTACTGAAAATAAAAAATATAGGTATATGCGATACTGTTATTGGAGGTTTTTTAAAAAATCAAATTTTCCAGAACGACTAGACGTCAAGATGTATGGGAGTGAAAACATTAAAAAATCGAAGTTGCTAATGGATGATTTTTCCGAAGATTCTAAAAACGGTCTAAATATACTTGTTTGTCAAAATGCATCTAATGATTTAAATGTAAACCATACTGCTTTATTAATTAAAGAGCTTTCAAAATCTTTTGATATAAATGTATATGGCTTCCTATCATATTCCGGCGGCTCTGAAGCGGATCGAGATCGGATCGAGTGCGAATATATGGAGTTATTCTCACCATTCTGTAAAAGTGTATATTTTGAACGTGAATTTCTTGATTATAAAGATCTTGATTTAGTATTAAGAAAGATTCATATTGCGGTTTTTTCTTGTTATAGGGATGAAGGGGCTAGTCTTTTAAGGCGTTTTATAATGTTGGGAGGTGTTGTGAGTTTTAATAAATTTTCAATTAACTACAGTTATTTCAGAGTTACATGCCCTGAAAAATTATTGTCACATGATGAGTTGACCAGTATGAACAGTCAGAGAATTGTCAAATTACGACAGGCTCAATTAAAGTGTAATTTTTCTCGACCAGATTTTTCTGTTAATTTGATAAAAGGTAGGGTTTAGTATGGGATACGGTTATTCATCATTAAAAAATATAGCAGGCAATAAAAAAATATTTCAGAATAAGAAAGTCCTTACATTAGGTGTTTTATTCCCTTATGTAGAAAAAAATAGACATGTTAATGATCTTTTAATAAATTACGATATTGACGTTACCAAGTCTTTTAAAGGTTTTTCAGAGTATCTTTTTTGCGATGTTTGCGGAGCTAGTAAATGTGACGCTCTCGATGTAAGCGACTATCAAGGGGCGAAACTTATTTGCAATCTTAACGATCCAATTGAGCAAAAGTATTATGAACAGTACGATGTGATAATTGATGCAGGAACCCTTGAACATTTATCGAACATCCCTGTAGCTGTTAATAATATATTTTCGTTATTAAGTGTGGACGGAGTTTATTACTTCGGCAATCCTTGTAACGGCTGGGTTGATCATGGATTTTTCCAGTTTTCACCTACCTTTTACAAAGATATTGTATTTAAAAATTCCAAGTTGTTGATACTAGAGAAATTGTTTCTATTAAGTGGTGTATCAACTATGAATGTAATGAATTCCGATAATATTCGTCTCACTTCATTTGTTACTAGTCATAATAAAGCAAATATAAGCGGTGTTATTCGAAAAATTTCCAATGGCAAGATAGAGTTTGATTTAATGCAAGCTAAGTACAGAGAGTGGCATAATCGGGATTCAAATGCATCCATTAAGAAAAAAAATATTCTAAGAGTGGTTTTTGTCAAATCGTTTGTAGGGCTTTGTAGGTCTGTATTAGTTCCATACAAGGTTAAAGATGTTTTGTTAAGACTTACTGGTCGTTGATTGATATCTTTTGAAAGGGTCTGTCATTGTAAAACGTTAAATTATTCAAATTATATTTTATGAAAAATAATAATCAAAAAATAATAGCCATAATACCCGCTAGAGGTGGATCTAAAGGCATCCCTAGAAAGAACCTACGACCCTTAAGTGACAAGCCCTTGATTTATTACTCAATTAAAGCCTGTTTAAATTCTGACTTAATTGATGAAGTTTTGGTGTCGACTGAGGATGATGAAATCGCTCTTCTCGCTTCCCGATTTGGTGCATCAGTTCATTTTCGTCCTGCAGAATTATCGGATGACATTAGTACACTTGACCCTGTGATTCTAGAGGCATTACTTTCCCACGAAAAATCTCAAAATGAATTGTATTGCAAAGTTTTAACTGTTCAGCCAACTTCTCCGTTGTTAACATCACTTGATATCGATTCAGCTATTCGATATTTTTCTAAATTTAAAAATATTCAGAGCTTAGTATCAGTAGTTGATGATCGTCATTTGACATGGAGTCGAGATGATGATGATAGACCAGTAGCGCTGTATAAAGAGCGAGTAAATAGACAGCTCCTGCCAAAGGTATACAAAGAAACAGGGGCTATGGTGTTGTGTACTCGAAAGCAGATTATGAGCGGCAGTCGGATAGGTGATGATATTGAATTATTTGAAATGGAGAAGGATAAAAGTTTTGATATTGATTCTGTGACAGATCTAATGCTGTGTGAGGGTGTCCTAGAGCAAAAAAGAATTGTATTTATAGTTTCTGGAAATCAAAAAATCGGATTAGGGCATGCATTTAGAGCGTTAATGTTGGCAAACCAATTTGTTAAACATCAAATATATTTCATATGTGATGATGCTTCTGGGGCGGCAAAAAAATATATCAATGAACATAATTACCCCGTTGTTCTCGTTTCAAAAGAGTTGCTGATTGATGAGCTTAAAAAGCTAAAACCTGACCTAATAATTAATGATATTCTTGATACGGAGTTAAGTCTTATAAAACAACAAAAATCTTTAGGTGCCAAGGTGGTTAATTTTGAAGATATGGGTCCTGGGTCTATGGCTGCGGACTTAGTTTTTAACGCTTTATACCCTCAAAAAATACCATCTGATCATATTTATTATGGCGAAGACTATTTTTGTTTACGAGATGAATTTCTGTATACAGAAACTATAGATTTTAGTGAGTCCGTCAACAATATTTTGATTAGCTTTGGAGGGCTAGATCCCGCTAATCTTACCTTGAGAGTTTTAAGTTTGATTGATCAATTGGCAGAGGATAGATCTGTTGAAATTACCGTTATTCTTGGACCGGGTTATAGCTTTTTAGAAAGTTTATTAAAATGGGTAAAGGGGCACAATTCAAAGGTTCAGATTGTACATAATTCTAAGAAAATATCGAATCTTATGCAGCAGTCAGATTTGGTGTTTACATCTGGTGGGAGAACTGTTTATGAGATTGCCTCTATGTGTAAGCCAATGTGTGTGATTTGTCAAAATACTAGAGAGATGAGTCACACTTTTGCTAGTCCAGAAAATGGAGTTGTAAATCTTGGATTGCATTCGGAAATTTCTGATGAGGAAATACGGTCGACATTCTGTCAATTGGTCGATAAAACAGAATTACGCAGGATGATGGTTGAAAAATTAGAAAAGCACACCTTCAAAGAGGGAAAAAAGCGTGTAACAAGAATGATTGAAAATCTAATACAGGAGTAAGATGTTGTTTAATATTAAAGAGTTTGAAGTGGGAAATCCATTGAATCCGTATATTATTGCAGAAATTGGTGTTAATCATGAGGGTGATATGGATCTCGCTAAGAGGTTAATTCGTGAGGCAAAAGAAGGTGGCGCTCATGCTGCTAAGTTTCAGTCGTACAAGGCAGAAAAAATAACATCAAAGCATAGTCCTGCATATTGGGATCAGACAAAGGAACCGACAGACTCTCAGTTCGCTTTATTTAAAAAGTATGACTCTTTTAGTGTTGAAAACTATATTGAATTGTCGGAATACTGTAATAATTTAAATATTGATTTCATGTCTACCCCTTTTGATCTTGAAGCGGTTGAGTTTCTTGAGCCATTGATGCCTATCTATAAAATTGCATCTGCAGATATAACAAACGTCCCTTTACTTCGACTATGTGCGGAGCAGGGGAAGCCAGTTGTTCTATCAACGGGTGCTTCGTCGATAGATGAAATTAGATTTGCAGTTAATACTTTAAGAGATTCCGGTGCAAATAGTATATCTTTATTGCATTGTGTTCTTAACTACCCGACACCCCTAGATAGAGCGCAATTAGGGATGATTGATGAACTTAAAAAAGAATTCCCTGATTGTTTAATAGGTTATTCAGATCATGTTGTGCCTGATGAAACAATAAGTGCCCTTGAAGTAGCAGCCCTTAAAGGGGCTGTAATTTTAGAAAAACACTTTACACACGATAAGACCTTGCCTGGAAATGATCATTACCATGCTATGAATAAAACAGATTTGAAAACTTTTGTAGCAAAGCTTAAAACCTATCAAATTCTGACATCGGGTTCGAATAAAAAAGACTTGACCAATGAAGAGCTTGCAAGGATGCATGCGCGACGAAGTATCGTGTCAAAATATGATATAAAAAAAGGCGAACTCTTTGACGAGACTAATCTTATTTGTAAGCGGCCTGCACATGGAATAAGCCCGATTCATTGGGATGAGATAATTGGTACAAGAGCTACCGTTGACATACCAGAAGATATGCATATACAGTGGGAAATGTTAGATAGGCATTAGAGTGTTGATATGGATTTCCCTTGGATTTGTCTTGTCTTTAGCGACAATATCGAAAAGTAAAGAGTTAAGCCTTGTAATTCTATTTACTATATTTATTATTTTTGCCTTTCAATATAACATTGGTGGCGATTACTTGGTATACAAAGAATTTTTTATTTCTAGTGAAGAGCAGCTAGATTTACGTCGTATTGATCCAGGATATCAATTTTTAATAAAGACATTATCGGCAGCCGGACTTAATTATCAATCTATATATATAGTATCAGCAATTTTAATTGGCGGATTGCTATACCGATCTGCAATACTCTACGAAAAATATCTGAATATTCCTGTAATTTATGTAATATTGCTTTTCTTCTCCCTATTATATTTTGATTATCTAGGTGTTATTCGCCAGGCAATTGCTCAAAGTATTGTTTTTTATGCAGCGACATGGATTTTGCGTGAAAAAATAGTTATTTTTATTTTATTAACTTGTGTTGCTGCATTAATGCATATAAGTGCGATTCTTGCTTTAATTTTAATTCCAATTCTATCAGGGAAAATTGGAAAAAAAATAAACTATATGATGTTAATCATATCTCTTGTTTTTCTTTACTTAGGTGGCGTTAAGTTTCTTGGTGGTATTTTTTTAGAATATAAGATACCTTTTTATACTTATTTTCATTCTGCTATTTGGATGGATAAAGCCCCTGGGGTGTATGGCCAGCTAGTCGCCTTTGTACTTGTGTTTGTTGGTTGGGCTCTAGTATATTTAAATAAACAATTACAGATCGATAAAAGACTTGTTGGGATTTTTATACTCTATGTTGTTTTACGTGCATTTTTGAACGAGATGCATGCTGGGCATAGGGTATTAATGCTATTCAAGCCGTTCTTAATCTTGTTTATAGCTTATTTTATGTATAACGTTGAAGAATATTTTATTAGGAGTCAGAAACTCTTGGTAAGGTTCACATTTGTTATGATAATTTTTTTACATATGAGTATGAATATGTTTGTTAGGCTATATGATGACCCTAATTTTCAAAACATTAGACTGAATATTGATTTTGCAACTCATGACTCTGCGTATGTTGTTGACCTATTATGAAGAAATTTAACTGCCTTATATTAATTGATGATAGTGTATTTTTACAGCATATCATCGGCTTGATTGTTATCTTTTGTGATAAGGGGGTTAAACCATCCCTATTGATCGATAATAGTGTTAATAAGGAGCTGGTGGCATACCAATTAATAATTGCAATGCATAAAAACAACGAAATTGAGATAGTTTCACTGAAAAAAGAGGACTATTTAAAAACAATTTTAACGTTTGACTATATTTTCACACAGTGGGGTCCTCCCAAATCAATATGTCGATTTTTCTCTCAGGTGAAACGAAATAAGTTGCTTCATTCAATAACCCTTAGTGGGGGGCGTATTTTTTCATTTCCTCACGGATTTGAGATTAAAGACATGGGCTTGACTATAAGTTGGAAGGCAAGGTTAAGGTCTCTTGTATGCGATTTATCTTTTAATCCGTTTAAAGATTACAATCGTTATTATGATCGATATTTTTTTGAAACTAAATTTCACAGAGTTAGATATAGGAGGTATATGAATGAAACATTTTCAGGTGTTATTGGCTTTCCTACATTTAATCCGTATTCTTTAAATGAAATAAAAAATAGGCTTATAAAGTATGGTATCAAACCAAAGCCGGCACTTGGTAAAATATTAATCATGCCTAAATTTAAGCATATAGGTGCCAAGAGAATTGAGATTTTAAATGATGTAGATTATGTAATACCTCATCCGCGCGAATATGGCCTTCAGTATGATTTTCTTAAAGAAAAATTTCCACAGATAAATATACTTAAATCATTGGATTTCTTCAGTCTTGGAGACTGTACGCATATAATAGACTTTGGTACAAGTGTATCCATATTAGGTAAATTATTTGGAGCTAAAGTAACTTATATAAATATGTTGTCACGGGAGCCATTTTTTAGTGAAAGTGATTTTAGGGCAATGACTAAAAGTGATTTTTTTTCATGCGGGCATAATTCTTACGAATCGTATGCTACGTATGTTTTATCTGAAATTATGGCGAATAATCATGAATAATGAACGGTATTTGAAGGCGCTAAAGGAGGCTAATAAGGCTGTTGACCATTTTAGTGCGAACGTCGATATTCAAACGCCTAAATTACTTCTACAGATTTATAGAGATTATTTATTTCAGAGATATTCTGGTGATTTGAGTGCTGTCATATCAAGGCCCCGAATTTTGGATATTTTAAAATCATTTTTCATGGCATTTTCGCATTGTCATTCGGGTAAAAATGTTATCTGCGTTCAGCGCAATATGTTTAATAATGGGGCAGTTGATAAGATACGATTGTCTTTTTCATTGTGCAATATGCCACTTATTTTTAGCGATTCAAATATACTTTTGTCGTTCAAATATAATGCGTTAATACGTTCAATTGCACTTTGCAGCCATCCAAGACATATTAGACGCATAAGACACTTTCGCTCATGTGGAATGCCATTCATAATTTATTTGATCTACTTGCAGCAATCAATTCATCTCATGTTATCTAAACGTACTTTTGGTACTATTTTTTATTTTAGCAAGGGTTCACCATCGTACGGGCGCTTCCTTAGTAGTCAGTGTCATGAAGTGCAACATGGGGTGATCCACAAAGGGCATCCAATTGTTAATCCTTATATACGTCCACGAGGTAAGTTTATTGTACTGAATGACTTTGGAATTAATCTAGATCAAGTTCCTTCTATCGAGGTTGAGTCTTTGTGTCAAGAAAATCGAATTTCACTTAATCAAGAAACGCTTGCTTTTGCCCCATTACGGAATGAAAACTCTTTTTTATCAGCAGTTAACGTGTTGAATGATTCTGTTACTTTTATTTTTCATCCAAGGTCATCGCACTTCAATACACAGTTTAGTTTAGATGAAAAAATCGATGCAATTCAAGCTTCTGAAATTGTATATTCAGGTCTTAGTACAGCAATTTTTGATATTTTTCAGTTAAATAAAAAGGCCTTAAGGGTAATTCTATTTAATAGTGACTTGGCAGACTTTCATCTTGAATCTAATGATGTTATTGTGGTGACTACTGCATTAAATAGTTTTTATAATGTAAATATACTTCCAGAACAGGTAATTATTTATGACTAGTGATTTTTCAGTTTTAATGTCAATTTATAGTAAAGAAAATGCAGGGTATTTTGACAGAGCTATGACAAGTATTTGGGATGAGCAGACTGTAAGGCCAAGTGAAATAATTTTGGTAGAGGATGGAAATCTCACGGACGAGTTATATAGCTCCATAAGTCAATGGAAAGAGAAAATTGGTAGCACTTTTAGAATCGTACCTCTAGAAAAAAATGTAGGTTTAGGTGATGCTTTAAATATTGGATTGCAAAAGTGTAGCTATGAATTGGTAGCCAGGATGGATACTGATGATATTTGTGTTAATAATAGATTTGAAAAGCAATTAAAAATATTTAAAAATAGTGATATTGATATATGCAGTAGCTGGGTTAGTGAATTTGTTAAAAATGAAAATGAAATTATCTCTTATCGAAAACTGCCTGAACAACATCTCGATATTATTAAATATGCAAAACATAGATGCCCTATAAATCATCCAGCAGTAATGTATAAAAAACAAGCCGTAAAAGATGCAGGTGGCTATGTTGAAATGATTCTTTTAGAAGATTATTACCTTTGGGGAAGGATGATATTAAATGATGCAAAATTTTATAACATAGAAGAGCCTTTAGTTAATATGAGAGCAGGATATGGGCAGCTGGAAAGAAGACGTGGCATGAAGTATTTTTTAAGTGAGTATTCACTGCATAAAACTTTTTTAAGTATTGGGCTTATTAATTATTTGGAATTTACTCAAAATATTATTATTAGATTATTTACAAGAATGCTGCCTAAATCAATACTAAAATATCTATATAACATAATAAGAAGATGAAGATATTAGTAACTGGAAGTAGTGGTTATATTGGCAAGGCTTTGATTTCATCGCTTATACAGAAGAATTTTAATATATCAATTGCCGTGCGTCAAAAAACGAATCTATTTCCTGATATAGTCAAGCAGTTTGTATTAGGGGATTTTGAAAGTAATCCTGATTTTTCTGCTAGTCTTGCTGAGATTGATTGCGTTATTCATTTGGCTGGTAGGGCGCATGTAATTGATAAAGCCAAAGCATCAATCTTAGATGAATTTCGTAAGATTAATACTGAATTAACACTTAACTTGGCAAAACAGGCTGTAACAGCTAAAGTTGAAAGATTTATATTTTTAAGTTCAATTAGAGTGAATGGTAATCAAAATAATCAACCATTTTTAGAGAATGATATTCTTAATCCGCAAGAACCGTATGCAATCAGTAAATATGAAGCGGAACAGGGCTTGTTAAATTTAGCTAAAAAAAGCAGTTTAGAAGTGGTTATTATTCGCCCACCATTGGTGTATGGAGATAATGCACCCGGTAACTTTGGTAGACTGATTAATTGGGCAAGCTCTAAATTTATGCTTCCTTTGCCATTGGGCTCTGTAAATAATGCCAGATCAATGATAGCCATTGATAATTTAGTGAGCTTTATTATTACCTGTACCCTACATCCAAAATCTGCTAATGAAATTTTTCTGATTTCTGATAATGACACCCTTTCAACAACACAACTGTTAAAGGAAATCGCTAAAGCTTTTAATAAAAAAGCATTATTACTTCCTATTCCTGTCAGTTGGATGATTTTTGTGGCAAAATTATTAGGCAAGGAGGCTGATGCGGTGCGCTTGTTTTCTTCGCTTACTATTGACAGTGGTAAGGCGAGAAATTTATTAGATTGGCATCCTATTACAACAATGGATGAACAGTTGTGTAAAATTACAAAAAATGAAAAGAATATTTGATTTAATATTAGCAATTTTTCTGTTTTTTCTACTGCCAATTCCGCTTTTATTGACAGCCATTTTGGTTATTACCACTTCAAAAGGTCTTGCGCTTTTTAATCAAGATGATTTGATTTCTCAATCCTTTTGGTTTGATGTAAAAATTTTATGGATGACTTTCTTAAAGTGATTAAAAGAGATGGAGTTTCACATTGATTATGTAATTACTTTCGTTGTCAAGGATCAATAAACAGCTAGTGCCGGGCTTTTAAGCCGCAGTTTGAGATTCGTGATATTTTACATAAGGAGAAAAGATGAAAATTTTAGTAACGGGCGGTGCAGGATACATAGGCACACACACTTGTATTGAGCTGATTAAATCTGGTTATAAAGTGGTAGTTATTGATAATCTTTGCAATTCTTCATCAGAGTCTTTAAAGCGTGTAGAGAGTTTAACTAATAGCGACATTCCTTTTCATAAAGTAGACGTGCGTGACAAGATTGCATTGACTCGA
>Ga0181562_10001866_pt1 | contig 16448 bp, 15 predicted proteins | sample 011ome_26_FD_139344 | JGI IMG/M metagenome (GOLD analysis project Ga0181562, IMG submission 139344) | Coastal salt marsh microbial communities from the Groves Creek Marsh, Skidaway Island, Georgia - 011511BT metaG (megahit assembly) | ecosystem: Environmental > Aquatic > Marine > Intertidal...
TAAAACCGCCCGAGACCAGCTGACGGCCGGCGGCAGTGCTCAGGACATAGATCGCGCGTTGCATGATATGCGCGCATATTGTGATTGAAATTTTGTAAGGGGATACCGAGTGAGAGCTTATATTCTTGCGTTTATAACCGCCATTTTGCTCGTTGGTTGCACTGGCAGCACGGTGACGTCTGTCGACAAAAATGGCGGCAACGTATATGTATTGCCTTTGGAAGTAGTGGACCGGATGCTGCTTGGTGCAATGTCCGCTGAGATACCCAGGGGGGAGCTCAGTCGCGGTGCGACTGCGTATCCTAGCTACCGAGGCGACGTGACTTGGGGTATTGATACCGACACCATAACCGCTGTGGCTAAACCAGCGGTAGGTCGAAAATTGGACGGGAGCGACGTTGAAGGCTATGTGTTTGAGGTATCCCACTATGGCACTGCTCCCATTGTTGGAAGTCCAACTGCCAAAAGAATACATGCCAAGCTGCAAGCGGACGCCGAGCTTACGGGGACTGGCGCAGCCTTCATAAGATTCAAGTAATGGTGCCTAGGTCTCTGGGAAAGGCTCAGCAGCCTACAGGTGAGCACTGGCGGGGCGAGCCTATCTTGAGCGCATGAAGAACCATGCAGTTGAATCAGGCTGGTCCGAGGTCAGCTGTCTGATTCGTCTGCACTACGCATGCGAGCTAGCCGCGCTTCTTCCTCAATGACCGCCGCCTGAATTTCTCTGAGTACCCCATCGACGTCGGCAATACCTTCCTCGTCTTCAAAGTAACCTGTGAGCTGACTATCGGGATGCAAATCTCCCGCTTCGTACAGCGCCCAAATCTCCTCCGCAAAGCGTGTTTCAAGAAGCTCTGGTGCCGACAGGCCGTAGTAAGCAGTCATATTATTGACATCGCGCTCGAGCATGGATTTCGCGTGATGATTGGCTGCGGCATCAACGGCCTGGGGCAGATCGATGATAACGGGGCCGTAATCGTCCACCAGCACGTTGAATTCTGAGAGATCGCCGTGAACTAGACCAGCGCACAGCATTTTGACGACGTAGCCCATCATCAGGGCGTGATCTTCAAGGGCCTGCTCCCTAGTTAGAGCAACATCATTCAAACGCGGGGCGACTTCACCATCTTCAGTTTGAATGAGCTCCATGAGTAGTACGCCGTCGAAACAACCGAAGGGTTGCGGCACGCGGACGCCTGCTTTCTCAAGTTTGTAGAGCGCATCAACCTCTGCGTTGTGCCAGGCCTGTTCCTGCTGTTCACGACCATACTTGGATCGCTTCTCCATGGCTCGCTGGCGCCGGGTGTTACGGCCTTTACGACCCTCCTGATACTCGACCGCTTGCCTAAAACTTCGTTTTGCGGCTTCTTTGTACACTTTGGCACAGCGAATATCTTCACCGCAGCGAACCACATAAACAGTAGCTTCCTTACCGCTCATCAACTGATGCAGGACTTCGTCAACCACGCCGTCTTCAACCAGTGGAGCAATTCGTTGGGGAGTTTTCATGCGCTCATTAAATCAGAGAATTGATGCGAAATATGACAAGGACTCACGGGGGTGGTCGGGGTGAGTCGGCAGTATCGCAGGTATTCAAGTGTAATGTTGAAATATAGCGGGTCACGCGCTTAGGTGGCCAAGGAGTGACCCCAAACCAAGTTGGGGTAAGTCGTACTATGCAGCAACAAAGACTATGTCCGCCGTGACTTTAGGCGCTGCAATTAACGGGTCCTTTCCTCAAAAATCCTCGCCATTGTTCACGGGCTTCTCGGCATTGGCGTCGATAGTAAGGAAAGCCACCAAACCAAAACAGCACGTTTCTAGGTTTCCCCGGAATGTTGTCACCCATGTAGTAGTTGTCTGACTCTGGAAATAATGTGTTGTTCCCTATCTCATTGGTCAGCTCAACATAGGCCTGCTCTGCAGCTGCATCTGCCTCCAGTAACTCCAAAGTTTGTGGGTCGATCTCATCTATGAGGTCGCAAATGTAGTTGCACTGGAACTCTGCAAGTAATATAGGGTTGTAGAACGGACTGTGGGGCCCATTGATCCAGAAAAGATTTGGAAACCCGTGTGTCATCATTCCTAAGTGGCTGGTCAGGCCGCGTGACCAGCGGGCCTTTAGTGGTTCGTCTTGTCTACCACGAATATCGATACGATCCATGGCACCTGTCATGACATCAAAACCGGTAGCGAAGATAATCACATCCACGACTATTTCGGTATCGCCCGCGATAATTCCACATTCGGTTAACCGCTTAATGGGCTTTTCCTTCACGTCGACAAGGGTGACGTTGGGTTGATTAAAGACTTCGAGATATCCAGTTTCGGGGGAGAGGCGCCGAGTAAGGATGGGATAGTCAGGACAGAGCTTTGCAGCGATTTCAGGATTGTGCACGCGCTCGCGGATTTTCTTGCGCGCGAATTCAGCTAGAGTCTTGTTGGACTCCATGTTTAAAAGGCTGTCAGTGAATGCGTAGTATGGCGATAAGCCACCCGACGCCCAGCGATTCTCGTACTCTGCGATACGCTCTGCCTCACTAACTTCCAACGCTGACTTTGATGGTGCTGCAGCTAGTTCGGAATGCACCATGGTAAAGCCTGAAAAGGAGTTGAATTCTCGCCTGCGGAGTTCGTCATACTGGGCTTTAATACGCGCCGCATGCCCAGGATCAACTGGTTTGTTGTGCAGCGGTATCGGATAAGCAGGAGTACGCTGGAGCACGAACAACTGCGCCGCAGTTTTCGCCACCTCGGATATGATCTGAATGCCGCTTGAACCCGTGCCCACGACGGCTACGCGCTTACCGTGAAAGTTTGGAGATTCCTTCGGCCATCGGCTGCTTAAATATTGTTCACCGCAAAAGTCTTCGCGGCCCAAAAATCTGGGCTCTATTGGAGCTGAAACCAACCCTGTTGCCATGATGCAGTATCTGGTCTTCAATGTTTCACCAGTGTCTGTGGTGACAGTCCACAGGCCTGAGTTTTCATTGAAGATGGCGGATTCCACGCGGGTGTTGAAGTCAACACGCCGGCGTAAATCAAAGCGGTCTGCCACGTGGTTGGCGTAACGCTCGATTTCCGGTTGTGCAGCGTATCGCTCAGTCCAATTCCATTCTTGCTCTAGCTCCTTAGAAAAGGAGTAGGAGTATTCTGCACACTCAATGTCAACCCGAGCACCCGGGTAACGGTTCCAGTACCAAGTTCCACCAACGCCGCCGCCTGCCTCAAAGCATCGAACGCTTAGGCCACTTTGTTGGGCTCGGTGAATCATGTAAAGGCCAGAGAAACCAGCGCCCACGATAATCATGTCGAGCTGCTTGGGACTGTTTTTATTGTGCATGGGTTTGCCAATCACTATTTGATTTGTCCTAACACTTCGATCTTCTGTGCGGGGTAATCGTTTGTGTTACCAAGAGCTCGTTAGCGCAACAAGCAGTTTCAATTCATCCTTGAGTTTAACGAGAGTTCTTCTCGCTACCTCGCTGTAACAACGGGCTCGCCCGAGAGCTCGCGACCTTTGCTGATAGCCCCCTCACCGACTGCCCACGCCGCCTGCCAGGGCTCGTTCTCACGGAGATTTTGGGGTTAACGCCGTTGTCGGCTACCTGTTTGATGCTCTGTCCTTGTGAGGGAGCTGCTAGACCCGCGTTTTTGCTTTTGGATTTACTTGTAAATTTTTTTTGTAGTAGTCTGAGGCCTGAAAATTACATAGACATATAAAATTCGCAAGAAATTTTTGAAGCCGCCTAACTTCCAACAAGGCGCGATCTCGGGGGTGCGGTCAGACAACATGATGAAAGCAAGGGCAGAATTGCAGCCCATTGGAGAGATTCACGTCCAGTTGGGGGAGCGGATTAAAGTAGGGAGTGGTCCCAAAGGCACGCGCTGGATTTTTGATGTCATTAGCGTGGAGATTATTGGCAAGAGAATAAACGCAAACTTAGCCATCGGTGATGCCGCAGACTGGCTGACCCTTAGCAACGATGGCTCTGTAGGTAGCGTCGATGTCCGCTTCACTCTAAAGACCCATGACGACGCTTATATCTATGTGGAGTATGCAGGGCGGGCGGATATGGGTACCGGCATGATCGCTGTAGCGCCCACCTTTCAAACTGGGGACCCTCGCTACGCATGGTTGAATAAGATCCAGGCAGTCGGGGCGGGCATATTACGGCCGAGCGGCCAGTTGGTTTACTCGTTGTACGAGGTGGTGATTAGTTGCGCGTCTCCTCCGGATCCAGCATCGGAGCAATAAAATTGATTAAGAGGGTCGTGTGACAATGCAATTCACCGAAGAACACAATGAGATTCGTCGAACGGTTCAATCTTTTGTTACCAATGAGATCAACCCCTTCGTTGCGGATTGGGAGCGGGATGAATTACTTCCGGCAAGTGAGTTGGCGCGAAAAGCTGGCGCGCTTGGGTTGTTGGGCATCAACAAAGACCCGGGCGTGGGTGGGCTAGGTTTAGATTACAGCTATCAGGCAGTCTTTGCTGAGGAAATTGGTACTGCTCACGACGGTTCGACGCCAATGTTTTTTGGTGTGCAAACCATGATGGCGACACCTGCTCTGGGCACCTATGGTAGCGACGATTTGAAAGCCGAATTTCTTGTGCCGCAGATTGCCGGCGAGCGTGTCTGAAGTATTGCAGTTAGCGAGCCGCACGCTGGATCGGATGTTGCGGCTATAAAAACCACTGCCCGTAAAGACGGCGATGACTACGTGATCAACGGCAGCAAAATGTGGATCACGCAGTCAACTCAAGCAGATTTTTTGGTGACGCTGGTCAACACTGGTGATGGGCCAATTCATAGCAATAAATCGTTATTGGTAGTTCCCACCGATGTGAAGGGCTTTAGTCATTCTAAGAGGCTAGACAAGTTGGGTATGCGCAGTTCGGATACCGCGCAATTATTTTTCGACAATGTGCGCGTGCCACGAAGATTCCTTATTGGCGAGGAGGGGAAGGGTTTCATTTATCAAATGGAGCAGTTTCAGGAAGAGCGGCTGTGGGTCGCACTGAGTTCCTTAAAGGGGCTGGAATTATGTGTTCAGAGCACAATTGAATACACATCACAGCGATCAGCATTTGGTAAACGTTTGCTCGATAATCAGGTCGTTCAGTTTCGGCTTGCTGAACTCCAGACCGAAATTGAGTCGCTGCGGGCACTTTCCTACCAGTGTGTTGAACAGTTAATCAGCGGCGAAGACGTTACGCTACGAGCGTCAATGGCGAAGCTTAAGTGCGGCCGTCTGGCACGAGAGGTGACAGACGCATGTTTACAATACTGGGGTGGAATGGGCTTCATGTGGGACAATGTGGTGTCTAGGCTGTATCGTGATATGCGGTTGCATGCTATTGGGGGCGGTAGCGACGAAACAATGCTTGGCATCATCGCTAAGTACATGGGTATGGGCAAAGGTGGGCGCGGTTGACCGCCGTACCGCATCGCAATAAGCCGTTTTACACGGCGGCCACGATCGGCCCTAATTAGGAACCTGCGTTTTAAGCCGATATAACAACTGCTATCTTTCATGATTTTAATAACGCTAACAATAAAATGGTGAATCTATGCTGTCCGAGTCGTGGCTGAAAGGGCCTGAGAACCCTAAGGTTCGAGATATAACCATTGGAGATGCTCTAAGGGAGGCCGCAGTCGCAGCACCAGAACAGGTGGCACTGATAGCCGGGACACCCGATCAGGCTCAGAGGCGTAGCTGGACGTATCATGAACTGCTGGCAGAGGCAGAGCAGACCGCCCATGCATTGTTGAGTCGATTTCAACCGGGTGAACGTGTTGCCGTTTGGGCGCCCAATATTCCTGAGTGGGTCATTATGGAATATGGTTGTGCCCTCGCCGGGCTTATTCTTGTCACGGTAAACCCCTCCTACCAGCCCCCGGAGCTGAGTTACGTGCTCCAACAGTCCGGTTCGGTTGGCATCTTTCTGCTGCCCGAGCATCGCGGTAATCCAATGCTTAGGCATTTGGAATCCATTCGGCACGAATGCCCGACACTGCGAGAGGTGGTGCCTTTTACTGAGTGGCGTGAATTTCTAGCAACAGGCTCGCCTCAGAAATTACCCCCTGTCACTCCCGATGACGCCTGCATGATTCAATATACCTCTGGCACTACGGGTTTCCCCAAGGGTGCGCTGCTTCACCACCGAGGCCTGGTTAACAACGGTAGTCACACCATGGCAATAGCCGGTTTAGAGCCCAATGCCGCTACCATGGGCGTGATGCCCTTGTTCCACACGTCGGGCTGTGTTTTGGCGGTATTGGGTGCACTGTCATTGCGCGCAAAGCTGGTGTTGGTCGAGTTTTTTGAGCCCGGGTTGGTGCTGGAACTTGTGGAGTCCTATCGTGCTGTGACTCTACCGGGTGTGCCCACCATGCACATTGCGTTGTTAGAGCATCCAACATTTGAGAATCGCGATTTAAGTTCGCTGCGCGCCATTTTCTCAGGGGGCGCAACGGTCCCTGCAGCCCTCGTCCGTCGCCTTGAATCGACGCTTAAAGCGCCCTTTGTCATTGTGTTCGGGCAGACTGAGTGTTCACCCGTTGCCTGCATGACCCGCCCGAGCGATAGCATTGAGGACAAAGCCGAAACGGTTGGTTTGCCCATGCCAAATGTCGAAGTCAAAGTCATCGACCCTGAAACAGGCAGGGTGCAGCCAGTAGGAGTATTGGGTGAGTTCCTTACCCGCGGCTACCACGTTATGCATGAGTACTTTGAAAACCCGGAAGCCACCGAGAAAACCGTTGACGAGAATGGCTGGCTCCACTCGGGGGACCTTGTGGTGATGGACGAGCGCGGCTATTGCACCGTCGAGGGTCGTTTGAAGGACATGATTATTCGCGGTGGTGAAAACATCTATCCCCGTGAAATTGAGGAGCTACTTTTTAAGCATGAAACCGTAGCCGAGGTTGCTGTGGTGGGCCTTCCCGACGGCAGAATGGGTGAAGAAATAGCAGCGTTTATTCGCGCCGAGCCCGGTCAAACCCTGAGCAGAGAGGAGCTGTTTGCGTATTGTAGGGAGTACTTGTCACCTCAGAAAACCCCACGCTACTGGATACAGGTAGCCACCTACCCGCTCACGGGTTCTGGCAAGATCCAAAAATTTGCGCTACGAGAGGCTTGGATTCAGGGCAATTATGCGCACGCGCTGATCGAGTAATAAGGCCTTCGGCTACGCACCAACATTCCTCAGCGCACAAGGAGATACCCGTGCCCATTTCATGCTTTGACGCAACTATTAAGCCTATCAATCAAGCCATTGAAAGCCTGCGTAATATCATGCGCTTTGGTCAAAAGTACGCCCAACAGCAGGGCATTGATGAGGCTAGCCTGCTGGAAAAGCGCTTGTTTGCGGATATGTTTGAACTCCGAGGTCAGATTTATTTGCTACAGCTGCTAGCTGTTAATCAAGGTGCGTTGCGGGTGCTGGAGATTACCCCCTCCACTAAGGCCGCTCCCTGCGGGACATTTGCAGAGATCGACGAGCTGCTAAGCGGCTTGATTGATGATCTTGGCAGCATTGATCCCGAGGCATTTGAGCGACGCATGACTGAACCCGTACATTGTGATTTGCCGATTGGGCCAACGACTTTCCCCGTGGCCAAGGACTACATGCTGCAATGGGTGTTGCCGCACACTTATTTTCATGTCACCACCGCGTACAATATCTTGCGAAACAACGGCGTTCCCCTCACTAAGGGCAATTTTTTGGGTCCTGTGGCGATGAAGGTTCAGTCCGACCCCCAACCCAAATGAGCACGCCCCAACGCGGTCATTGACTAGGAGATTCTGTATGAGATTTTTTGATACCGCATTGACATCAGTGGCTGTGCTTGACCCCATTCCTGTTGATTTAACGTCGATAGGGCGGCGACTAAGGCGTAGGGCCTTATGGCTCATTATGAGCTGTTTTAGCGCTACGATATTACCGGTTAGTGCTGAAGTGTATGTCACATTCGAAACAACGCTTGGCGACATCGTTATCGCAATGGACGAAGAACGCGCTCCATTAACCACCGAATATTTTTTGGGATACATTCAGCGAAAACAATACGATGGCGCGACACTTTACCGTTCTGCGTCTCTCGACGATGATCCCTCTCCCCAAATAGTTCAGGGGGGCATCATGGTCGACGCCCTTAACGCTGTCGGCGATATTCGCCCCGAGCAGTTCGACGCTGATTATCTCGAGGTTATTGAAGCTACCGACCAAACGGGGCTGCGTCATGAGCGGGGTGCCATTAGCTTTGCTCGTGATCTGTTGGACACCGGCTTTGTCATCCCCGAGATCGTTTTTTGCCTGCGCGATGTCCCGGCGATGGACGCCTATGGCCGTACCAAACCAGACACACAGGGTTTTCCGGTTGCTGGGCGAGTGGTATCAGGCATGGAAGTGATCGAGGGAGTGACGCGGCAAACTCTGGATGGGACAACCCGAATTCCCTTCCTCGAGGGACAAATTCTGTCCGAGCCCATTGTGATCAAAAAGGCATATATTCAGCAGTCGGCAGGCGCTGTTTCGTCTTAGACCTGAGTCGCCGCGCGCTGGGAGGTACGATGGAAAAGTATCTCTGTGGAGCAAGAGCAAATAAAAATTGCCTGCCCACGCTTTTTCCAGCGGCCAATATAAGGGTCACAGTGAAGGGTGGCGACCCCTATGACAACACGCTCTAAAATATCGCTTTTTTACCTATGGAGTGACCTGCCTTGTCAGGAACAGTCATCGTTATCGGCGCGGGGGTCGTTGGAACCCTGACGGCATTTTGGTTGGCCGAACGGGGGTTTCGCGTTCAAGTTCTTGAGCAGCGGCCTGGCTCTGCGCTGGGTACTAGTTATGGGAACGCGGGTATTGTTGCACTGGGGCATGCAGAAGCTTGGGGGTCGCCGAATACGCCTCGACACCTGATGAATGCGGTACTAGGTCGTAACCCTGCGCTAAAAATCTCAAAGCCAGTGGATCCGTCGCTGTGGCGATGGGGCTCTGGTTTCATGCGGGAGTCGACAGCGGCGCGATACAAATTTAATAGCAATCAGCTATTGCGTCTGTGTGAGTACAGTATTGAGCAGCTTAGGACGGTTGGCGATGGAGAGGCGATTGAGCACCATCGCTCCGACATTGGCGCGCTCTATCTTTTCAGGGACCCAGATTTGTTTCGTGCGCGGGTTAACAGCATTGCCAGCGACCCTGATGCTACCCGCTTGCTCAAGGTAAAAACCCGGGAGCAGATTTTGGCCATGGATCCAGCGTTGGCGTCAATGGGTGAATCGTTGGCAGGCGGCGTTTTTTCTCGTCGAGATATTAGTGGTGATTGTCGGATGTTCACTCAGACATTGTCCGATCGCTTGATAGCGAGCGGTCGCTGTGAATTTCGGTTCGGTACGACCGTTCGCAGTTTTGTCCCAAGTGACGCGGGCACTGTGAGCGTCGACACAGATCAAGGTCTGCTAGCCGCAGATCACGTCGTGCTTACCGCGGGCTTTGCTTCAACTGCGTTGATGGCGCCCTTGGGCATTTATTTGCCTATTTATCCTGTGAAGGGTTATTCCATGACCTTTCCCATACTCAACGGCAACCGCGTGCCCAGATATCCGGGCATTGATGAAGATCATTTGGTCTCCTACGCACGATACGGTGATCGGCTCCGGGTAACCTCTGTGGCCGAATTTGCGGGGGACGACGATTCTTTAGTGACCTCTCGTCTTAAGACTGTTGCTGATTTTGCCTACGCTATGTGTGGCGATGCTCTAGACTATGAAAACGTAGAACGATGGGCCGGCTTGAGACCGGCCACTCCAGCCAGTTCGCCCTACCTCGGGCGCGTGGCCGCGTTCAGTAATCTTTGGGTAAATGCCGGACATGGGCAGTTGGGCTGGTCGATGTCTGCGGGGAGTGGGCGCTTAATCGCAGATGCAATCGCAGGTGAGGCACTAGAGCTAAGCGGTGTCTCTTCAACAGCGGATTGGCTGGTACCTCTAGGCTAAGGTTGGCTCCCAGTGTTTTATTTGGCTAAAAACGGTGAATCAAACAGGTGCAAAAGCTAGCCTAAGGTTAGACCACTGACTGAGCTGGTCTCACCATTCTTGTTTTAGTTTTCGCGATTTAGAAGATCGTGTAGATAAAAGGCGCAAGCGCTGAGCCTTGCGTCAACACTACCAAGACCCCAAGAAGAAGCATGATCCCAATAATGGGAGCCATCCAAAGCTTTTTTCTCTCGAGCATGAAACCCCAGAGGTCCTTCAGTAGATCAAGCATCAGTAGGGCCTTTCGAAATGATCGCGAGATCGCTGTGCACTCTCAACACGATAAGACGTTTGCGTCGGATCATTAACGTTTCTGGCGAGAGTGTCTCTTCCCATAATACGCATCAGTGTACCGATAGGAACGAATACCAGATAGTAGATCAGCAACATGATGATTCGAGTGTTTATAAAACCCGCTACGACACCGAACTTCATCCACAGGGTGTAAAAAGGTTTGAGTGACAAGGGGAGTACGATAGCCAACGTCCAAAATACCCCAGCTATTATCCAGGGCAGGCCATTTAATGGCTGATCGAAAAGCCAAGGGAAAAAAAGCCCGAATAGCAGGGCCACCACCGCACCAAACATCGCACCAAATTGACGCATCTGCATCGGAGAAGGGAGCGAGCCTGGGCTTGATGAATGCTTTGGTCTGGGGCGGCCGTTCATATGGTCATTCTCAATCTAAAGGGTACTCGTCTTTCCAGAGATCGTCTCCATACCACGGAGGCTGATCGGACTTTATCAAAAGAGCGTTCTCAAGTACCAACACGTCCATTTCGGTTCGCATAAAGCACTGGTACGCGTCCTGTGGCGAGCAAACAATAGGCTCACCACGCACGTTAAATGAGGTGTTAATCAGTATTGGACACTGTGTTAGTGCTTCGAATTTCGACAGTAAATGATAGAAGCGAGGATTGGTTTCGGGGTGAACGGTTTGCAGACGAGCCGAATAGTCAACGTGAGTAACTGCGGGAATTTTTGACCGCACAAGCTTTAACTTATCAATTCCGAACAGTGATTCCTGTGCTTCAGGAACGAGATCCCTTAGTTCTTTTCGAACCATAGCTACTTTCAACATGTAGGGGCTTTCGGCGTCGGTATCGAACCAGTCCGATACCGCTTCATACTTGATGGCTGGAGCAAATGGCCTAAAAGACTCTCGATTCTTTATCTTAAGATTCATGATCGACTGCATGGTTGGTAAGCGTGCATCGCCTATGATTGAGCGAGCACCGAGGGCTCTTGGTCCGAATTCCATGCGACCGTTAAACCAGCCTACAACGGCACCGTCATTCAGCATTGACGCAATAGTTGTCATCAGCGTCTCGTCGGGCAGGTGTGTGAACGGTGCTTTGATATCTTTCAGAAACGACTCGATTTCAGTTCGAGTAAATGCACAGCCTAAAAAGGCGCCCTGCATTGCATCTCTTGGGTCATTGGAATCGGAAAGTTTTCGCGGCTGCTCAAGATATTCATGCCAGGTGGCAAGCGCTGCACCCAGTGCGCCACCGGCGTCGCCCGCAGCGGGTTGAATCCAGATGCTTTTAAAAGGCCCTTCACGTTCAAGTCTACCGTTAGCGACGCAATTCAGTGCGACGCCACCCGCTAAGCAGAGATGATCAACATTGAGTTCCTCATGGATAGTCATGGCAAGTTTAAGAACAACTTCTTCGGTGATTGCTTGAATAGAGGCGGCTAGGTCCATTTCACGTTGAGTCAGTTCCGACTCAGGTTTTCTCGGTGGTCCGCCAAATAGCTTATCGAACTGACGATTAGTCATGGTCAGTCCAGTCGCATAGTTGAAGTAGCGCATATTCAAGCGAAAGGTACCGTCTGCTTTTATGTCAATCAGATGTGCTCTGATAGTTTCTGCATATTTGGGCTCTCCATAGGGCGCTAATCCCATGAGTTTGTACTCACCAGAATTAACTTTAAATCCGGTGAAGTAGGTAAAGGCGGAGTAGAGCAAACCTAGGGAGTGAGGGAACTGAATTTCCCAATGCGGTGTCAGGGTTGCTCCGTCGCCGAGCCATACTGAACTCGTAGCCCATTCCCCCACACCATCAAGGCACAGCACAGCAGCTCTCTCGTATGGGCTTGGGAAAAACGCCGATGCTGCGTGTGAACCGTGGTGCTCGTGAAATAACAAGGGAGGTAATGCACTCTGCTTGATACCAGATAACGCGGACAGCTCGCGTTTTAATGTGAGCTTTAAAAAAAGCTTTTCTTTGAGCCATATAGGTATAGCTATTAAAAACGACCTAAAGCCTCGGGGTGCGTACCCAAGGTAGGTCTCGATTAGCCGCTCGAATTTCACCAGCGGTTTGTCGTAGAACGTGATGTAATCGATGTCTTCGAGTGTAAGGCCCGCTTCGGTTAGGCAGTAGCTGATGGCTTCAGCGGGAAAACTCGCATCGTGTTTTTTTCGGGTAAAGCGTTCCTCTTGTGCGGCGGCGATAATCTGGCCGTTAACCAGCAGCGCTGCTGCACTGTCATGATAGTAGGCAGAAAGCCCCAGCACGTTGATTGAGTGACTCATTGAAGGTTAACTACTACCTCTATCGGGAAGTTGAGCGCGCGAGTTACTTTAAACCGTGCTGTTAAGGGGCTAAACCTCGTGTCAAATGTCAAAAATATCGTATTCACCATCATAACTGTTGTGGTTGTTCCTATTGTATTTTTCGTCGCCCTTGAGGGGGTGCTGACTGCGCTCGGAGTAGGTTCCCACTATCACTACTTTAATACGATCACTATCGATGGACACGATTACTATCAGGAAAATCCCGATTTTGCGGATCAGTTTTATCCTCCGTCCCTCAATATTGGTCCGCGGGAAAACACCTTTCCGAAAACATCCAATAATCAACGTTTACGGGTTTATCTTCTTGGTGGCTCTGCTGCTATGGGCTTTCCCCATAAAAACCACGGTATCGATCGCTTGCTCGCAGCACAGTTAAACGCTCTTTTTCCTGATCGGGAGGTGGAAGTCATCAATACGGCGATGACCTCGGTCAATTCGCATGTGGTCTATGAGGTCGCACAAACCTTGCCTGCAAACTCTGCTGACGTGGCGATTTTGCTGATGGGTAACAACGAGGTGGTGGGTCCTTACGGTCCCGGCACCTTTAACCAGAGCTTCTTATCAAGTATGAGCGCAATCCGCTCCTTACAGGCACTCAAGCGCACGCGTTTGTGGCAGTCCTTAGATCGCACGCTTGATGAAGTGACGCCGACCAATGCCAAAGCTGAGTTGGAATGGCAGGGCATGCAAATGTTTGTTGAAAATGGCGTTGCGCAAAATGATGCGCGCATGCAGGCCGTTTATAGTCATTTTGAAACAAACTTACGCGATATCATTGACATTCTTAATGATAAATCTATGCATGTCGTTGTCTCCACTGTGCCGGTTAATCTCCGCCACTCGGCACCTTTTTTGTCTTTAAATTCAGACGCGATCTCCGCGCGCGAGAGAGCGGAGCTGGTATCTCTTCGAGAACAAGCGCGTCAGCATGCATTAGATATGCGTTGGCCAGAAGCGCAGAGTTTTTGGGAGCAAGCGGTTGAAATTGATCCCTTACACGCTGATACCCATTTCCAGCTAACGACCAGTCTCGAAAAACAAGGGAAGTTCCCGCGCGCGAGGCATCACTATGAGCGCGCGCTGGATCTTGATGGATTGCGCTTCAGAGCGGACACCCAGATCAACACAATTATTGAGCGTGTTGCGAAGACCTACTCCGCCGAAGAGGTCAGTTTGGTTCATGGCGTAGAAGCCTTTGATAGCGCGAGTGCGCCCTACGCACCCGGTTGGAATTTGCTAGTTGAGCACGTCCACTATGACTTTGCGGGTAATGCGCTCCTCGCGCAGATTTTCGCTGACGCCGTGGCAAAACATATCGATCCGGCTGCTGTGCGGATGCTCCTCGACAGCGAGGAGGTTGCCGCTCGCATTGGTTTCCCCAACCACGAGACCATTGCAAATATCAAGATTATGCAAGATATGGCCCAGCAGCCTCCATTCCCTGGTCAAAGTAACTATAAAGACTACCTCGCCAACTTGGCGACTGAGCTATTGCGGATTACCCGAGCGGTTGGCGAACCAAAAGATGTTCTTCGGCGCAGGCAGCAGGTACTGACCTCAGGCGTGGCTGATTGGAAGCTCCATTTTGAAATGGCTGCACTGGCACGCCACCTAAAAAATACCAAGCTTCAGTACTATCATTTAGAGAAACTCTTCGAGCTCTATCCGCATAACCGCGAGAGCTATATAAATTTTGCCACTTTACTCAGCCAGGATGGACGCTGGGAGGAGGTCATCCCTGTATTGGAGCGATCACTTTATTACACCCGAGGTCGGGAAGAGATGATCGTTGAGACTCTAGGGTGGTTGGGAACCGCGCATTTGAAACTAGGCGAATTTGACCAGGCAAAAGAGCTGCTCCTAACGGTACCGAAAGAGTTTCCGAGGCAAATTGCTATGAGTTTACGAGCCTATGGGAATCTGATTAAGCACAGCGTTGACTCTGGGAATAAGAGCGATACAGCGCTTTATCTTCAAGCCGTGTCGGACTACGCCGATACATTAATCGCTTCGGGAGAGAGTCAGAATTATCCTATGCTTAGCCACCGCATGGCCCAACTGATGACCATGGGTGGTGATATGGCAGCGGCCCAGCGCTGGCAGCAATGACGCTAGCGCTGTAAGAAAACGACGTTGGTAGAAAATTTGCCCGTCGTAGTAGCTTGAGTTACAACGGGAGACGAAACCCGAGGGAGTCCGTGCGTATGACAGCGCTACTTGTTGAAAAATCTTATGAACAGCACGTTCTTTGGCTGACGCTCAACAACGAGAAGCAGCGGAATCCTCTATCGAGCGGCATGCTACTGGCGCTCGATACTGCCCTTAAGCATGCCTACGATGATCCAGAGGTTCGATGCATCGTCATCGCCGCAAAGGGTCCGGTTTTTTCCGCGGGGCATGACCTGGCTGAAATGGCTAGGCGGCCTGAGGAAGACCGGGAAGCGTGGCGTCAGCGAGTGAAAGCTATTCTAGAAAGTTGTGCTGCCATGATGCAGCGCATAGTCCACGGTCCAAAAGCAGTGCTTGCCTGTGTGCAGGGAACGGCAACAGCGGCTGGTTGTCAGTTGGTATCTGCCTGCGATTTGGCCTTTGCTGATAGCAATGCTAGGTTTTGCACGCCGGGTGTCAATTTGGGCGCTTTCTGTACTACACCCTTGGTCGGTATCGGACGCAATCTATCTCGTAAGCACGCACTAGAAATGGCGTTAACCGGTGATTTTTTTGACGCTCAGGATGCCGAACGATTTGGGCTTATTAATCGCCATTTCCCCAGCGATCAGGTTATCGAGGAGACACGTCGTCTCGCCGAGCGGATTGCCTCTCGCTCGAGCCAAAGCATTAGAGATGGTAAAACCGCGTTCTATACGCAGATTGAAATGCCACTGCATCTAGCGTTTGAGCACGCCAACCAGGTGATGGTGGAGGCTATGACATCTGAGGAGGCGCGACATGGTGTAGAGGCGTTTATGTCGAAACGTGCGCCAGATTGGCACTAGGTTCCTACCGCTTCCATCGAATCCAACCCCCACCGGGTTATCTGGTTTGCCCTGTGGATTTGCTCGCGATTTGAGACTGGCATCCATGCCCGATGATTTCTCTAACGCTAGAAAACAGTATCCCTAGCCAGTGTCCGATCTCATGAGTAAGGGTGTCCCCTTCGTTGTAGGGTACGGCGGTGCCTCCTAGCATTGATTCATCAAGTATGACCACGCCGTCAAGGCTCGGTTGTGACGAATAACTCGTTGGGAAGGTTGCGAATCCTAGAATACCGTCACTAGGCCTGCACGAATAAATATTTAGAGTCTGCAGCCCTCCTTCCCGAAGTGCAGACTTCATCGAGCGCTCGGCGCGCCCGTAGCAACCCGTTTACCACTTTCGATCAGCCGTTCGCATAGTTTTCAGTAAGTCAACGGGATAGGGCACGCGGCCCCACCGCCACCGGGCCTACTTTTGGCGGAGATGGCTTAAAGCTTTGCGCGCACTTTCTTTTCTAGGATGACTAACTTGCTTTTCTAGGAGGTCTTGCTCGGGGAGGGTGCGTCCAAAGTCGGCACGCAATAAAAAAATCAACATAAACGTTGACTAAGCGGCGAGATTTTATTAACGTCAACACAAACGTTAACAAAATATGAGGTGATAGACATGTCGGCCCCCCTTTCCTCAGCAGTGAAAGATAGTAAATTGCTATCTCGTAGCATCCTTGCTACATCGGTTTTCAATGTGCTGTTTGCATCAGCGGCGTTTTCTCAGTCTGGTAATGCGCTGCTCGAAGAGGTGCTTGTCACCGCCCAGAAAAAATCAGTAGCTCAGGCGGTTCA
>Ga0181562_10001868_pt1 | contig 16438 bp, 17 predicted proteins | sample 011ome_26_FD_139344 | JGI IMG/M metagenome (GOLD analysis project Ga0181562, IMG submission 139344) | Coastal salt marsh microbial communities from the Groves Creek Marsh, Skidaway Island, Georgia - 011511BT metaG (megahit assembly) | ecosystem: Environmental > Aquatic > Marine > Intertidal...
ACCATCGACGACTGGAAGGCTGACAATGACAATGTTGCGGAGATTGTCTCGGCTATGAATTCCGCCGGAGCCTTCCCGCTAGAGCCGGCTGAGACTTTCCAAGGTCGGCCGTTTATGACCGATGATACCAGTAGTGCTGTAGCTCTCGTAACGCTCGATGTAGGGGTTTATACAGTACAGGTTAGCTCGGCCGACGATGGTGTGGGTGAAGTGTGGGTTGAAGTGTATGAGATAACGGATTAAGCGGAGAATGTGAACTAGGATTTTTTACAAAATCCGAATTACCCGATATTTTTTCTGCCATCCCCGACCCGATCTAGGTGCAAGGGCGTTTAGGTTTTGGGAGGCCCCCTGTCTGAGTGGAAGCTGTCATTGGCCGGACCTAACATGGCTACAGGGAAACGAAGCGTTCAGTAAGTACGCGTAATTGCAGGCGCAATCTGGCCAGTATTCGCAGGGGCAGGACGTCTTGGCAAAACCAATGCGCTGAATTGGTAGATCGCTTCTCGGGCCAAACCGTCGTCGCTAAGGCACCAATCTGTTGCGCGTTATGGCGGAGCTGTGACCTAGTCTAATCGGTCAGGGCTTGAATGTTGCCGCGTTTACGATCGACCACAGATGTATCAGCCAGCCGAGTAGGACAAGCCACAAGACCGCAGCGAGAACAAATTGGAAAATAGCCATTATCCACCTGCCTTGCAGAAGTTGTCCCAACCCTGGGATAAAAAAGCTACATAATGCAGCAAGTACGTTGCCGCCCGATCCTTGTCCTGAACTCATGAAAAAATAAATTCAGTCTGAAAAACGGATTGCAATAAAAAACTATTTGGCTCTCGTATTAGCCTTCCAGTCTTTTCACCAAATGCTCTCGCCAAACTTAGGTAATACTCCCAGACTTGACCAAATTGGTTGAGCGTTTTGAGAAGATTGTTCGAGCTAAAGTGTTTTTGTGGATGGTTAACCCCTAACTTTTACTGATGTCCATGAATGTTTGAAAGTTAGCAGGAATGAAAACCTTATCCGCGGGATTTTTACTTATTACTGAATAACCTTGGATTGCTTTTTGAGCTAACAAGATCTCGTTAGCTTTTTCAGCACCTACTACAGACGCGAGCTTTTCCAAGTACTCTTTGTCAGCAATCCCCGTTATTTCTAGGGCCTTCGATTCCCCCTCCGCTCGTAGTATTGCCGCATCACGTTCTGCTCTGGCTATTTCAACAGTCGCCTTGGATTGGCCCTCAGCCTCGCTAACTAAAGCCCTGCTTTTACGCTCGGCATCTAATTGTTGAAGCATTGCGGCTCCTGTCGCCTCGTCCGTCTTCAATTCCTGGATCTCAACCCTTATCAGAAGAATACCCCATTTGTTGAAAGTGTCTACCAAACGAGCGTTTATTTTTTCATTAAGAACGGTTCGTGTCTGTAAAATATTATCCAAGGTATTTGCACCAACCTCTGCTCTGACCGCATTGAGTACAGCCTGGATAATTGATTGGTGTAATCGGTCGACCTCGTATACGGCCTTCACAGGGTCAACTATCCTCCAATTTAAAACTGCATCTACATGAACCTTGGCGTTATCGCTCGTTATGCATTCTCGAGGGTTTGTGTCTGTTATTTGCTCTGAAAGCTCGATGAATTTCCCGCCTTTATTAGTTTCTAACCCCCATGCCGAACCCAGATTTTTTACTTTTTCAATAATTGGGATTATTACAGCTAAGCCTCCTTCTTGAACCCGAACTGGTTTTCCAAAACGCTCGATTATTCTACAGTGATTTTGTGGTATTATAGTTATCATTGTCTTTTATTTTAATTTTTCCGTACTTTGAAGAAACAATACGCACAATATCACCCTCGTTGAAGCACCCAGCGCTTTCTGCATCTACCGGCCATAAATCTCCATTCCAGTATGCAAAGGTCTTGCCCTCTATGATTTTGATCTCAGCACTCTCAGGTTTGTGGATTTTTAAAGATCCACTGAGGCTAAGCATTCGGCCGATGATTGGAATGAGTAACCGATAAGACAGCAGGTAATATCCAATCGAAACAAAAACCCAAATGATAACCAGTACAGCTAAACTCCACCCAGCAGACACATCGAGTAGAGTCCATAAATAAAAAGAAACGCCCAGCGTCGCGATTCCTGTTAAGAACTTTGTTTCAAAAAATATATCTAAAAACAAAATCGAAATCGATGCACCTAGCACCCAAGAAGGCTCAATGTTCATGCATTAAAATTACGTTGAATTTTTTAGATGGCTAGATGGTAGTATTTTGGTCTTTGGTCAAGGCCGTATCGAACCCGTAACCGGCCGAACAAACCTAGGGTGTTTTAACATGGGCATAAAAAGGCACAAGAGTTTCGATGTTGGAAAAAGAAGTCGGTCGTAAATTCTACGGAAAGGCGAGTGGAGGACTACTAACCGCTGCTATTACAACATAAGATGACAGCAGTGGTAGTACAGCTGTCAAATTTTTTAGGCGTCAATGTTTAAGGTCACCAGAACTGCGCCGCTTGAATTGTTAGTCTGGGTGAATAGGAAGGACCCGTACAATGAAAGGCAAAAGATACCCGATAGAACAGAAGATCTGCATTCTGCGGGAGGCTGATAGAAGCGGGAAGACGATCATGTACGTCTGTCGCGAGCAGCAGATAAGCGAGCAAACCTTCCACCGTTGGAAGAAGGAGTTCGGCAGGATGGAGGTCGACCAGGCCATGTAGGCCAAAGAGCTTCAGAAGGAGAATGCTAGGCTCAAGCGAAGGCATCCCCGACGCGATCTAAGTGCAAAGGCGTTTAGGTTTTGGGAGACCCCCTGCCTGAGTGGAAGCTGTGCTTGGTCAGTCAATCACAGGGAAAGACATTTTCTCGATTAAACGCCCGATACTAAGAGATTTGATGGAAGAGAGGAAGCTCCGTTGTGATATTGTCCTTATTAGCTTTAACCCTTGTTTTCTAACCTATACCTATATCTCGAGCAAAAATGGCGGTTTTCCTGCTGTTTCTCTTTGTTTCCACGATTCGCTATAATTTAACCTAAGTCTTTGAAGAATAGGTATTAGAAAAAACAGAAACAGGTAGAAACGCGATCAATTGGCCTTTTAAGCAATTGGTTCTGGGTTCGAGTCCCAGTCGACCCACCAATTTACTGAGACCGCCATCAGGCGGTTTTTTTGTTTTAAGATCCGTACGAATCCTGAGTGGATTTAATTCTCGAGCATCCTCTGGATTAGTATTGGAGAGGGAAAGGGTTCTTTGGGGGACTGATTTTAGCAACCGGAAGTGATTTCTGCGCGTATTATTGAGTAGAATTATTGAATGAAGCGCCAGCAAGGTGCGTCTTAGGGGTGAACATCTTTGGATTTAAGCGTATTTCAATAGGGGAAACGCTCGAAAAAAAAAGCAGTTCGCAGGAAAAGGGAATAGGAGGAGAAAGTTGGGAACTCTAATCAAAGAGAAACGTCAGAAAGGCCAAATTGCTATGTCAACTAAAGCTCAGGAAGTAGCCTTGGACAAAATGCTTGTTGCACGGTTCAAGGATGGAGACGAGGCTGCCTTCGAGGAGATGGTAAGCCGGTATTGGGATCGGATTTACGCAATGGTGCTGCAACTGCTTAGAAATTCGCAGGATGCGGAAGAAGTAACGCAGGACGCGTTTATAAGAGCCCATCGTGGGTTGGAGAACTTTCGAGGGGATTCTAGTTTCTCGACGTGGCTCTATCAGATAGCGACGAATTTGGCTCGAAACCGGTACTGGTACTGGTTTCGCAGAAAGCGGGATAAATCTGTGTCTTTCGACCAGACAGTCGGAGGCGACTCAGACACGACGCTGGCGGAAATTTTCCAGGCTGACATCGAGACGCCCCAGGATATCGCAGTCACGAATGAATTTCAGGAACGTGTTTCTGCTGCGATGGAGCTATTGAATGTTAAGCATCGAGAGGTTCTTGTGCTCAGGAACGTCAAAAGCCTTTCATACGAGGAGATTGCTAACCAACTTGGAATTAGTATCGGCACGGTCAAAAGCCGTATTGCCAGAGCTCGCGAAAGCTTGCGTGATCGTCTCGGAAATGAACTTTTATGAATAAAGAGCGCTTCACAGAGTTGCTGAACCAGTATTTGGACGACGAAATCTCTTCTTGGGATCTATCTGATCTCATGGAGGAAACTCGGAGGGATTCGGAGCGTCAAAAGATGTTTCTCGACTACTGTCGCATACATAAAGCGTGTTCTCTTTTGGGAGATTCCTTCGAGACGAGAAGGAGCAAGCGTAGTTTTAAGCGGGTTGCTTACGCTGTCGGTGGACTCGCGGCAGCATTCGCGCTCCTTGGAATGGCGGGTAGAAATTTATTGCCCATGCTAAATAGTCCGACATCGCCGCCGTCGATCGTTCAAAGTGGACCTTCGGGAGGCAGCGCCCTTTTCTTTCCTGAAATTGCCTCGTCCGAAGTGGCGACCCCGCGATTCTTCAAGGTGAATGAGCAACCAAGAAGCGAATACGTAGGAGTTTCCAACTTTGGCAATTTGAAGAGTGAGGATATGGGGAACTGGAACGATCGACTCGTCTTAAACCCTTCGAAGGATCAGTACGGATTGAATGCAGAGAATCTTTTTTCGGAAGAACTCTTGGATCTGGGGGCGTTAGAACTTCAGGACCCTTTTAATGCCTTCGACGAAAGGAACGCTGTTCCTCTGAGCCTTTCTAAGGCGGCCTTTTCTTCGGGGACTAGTTTTGAAATAACGACCGCTCGAGATAGCCGTTCAAATCTGAAGTAGGGAGCGTCTAGGCCCGTTAGTTCATCCGCCGATGCTAGCCCAGCGCGGCTTTTATCATGGCTTCGGTACTGACGTTGGGGCCGAGTTTCTCAGCTACTTTGGAAATCGCTTTTTTAGCATCGATTTGCTTATAGCCAAGCGCTTGAAGGGCAAGGGCGGCATCTTCGAGTTTGGATGATTCCTCTGATGCGGCGGATACAGACTGGCTGTCCAGGGTTACGTCTTTTGATTGGCTCGTTGAAGCGAAGATAGTGAGCTTGTCCTTAAGCTCTATGATAATCCTCTCAGCGGTCTTTTTTCCAATCCCTGGCGTTTTTGCGAGGAGATTTGCGTCTTCGCTGGAGATGGCAGAAATGAGATTTCCGAGGGGAAGCTTGCTCATTAGACTGATTGCCACTTTGGGTCCGACACCGGAAACTTTCTCGATCACAAGGGCGAAAAAGTCGCGGTCATTTTCCTCCCAGAATCCGTAGAGCGCTTGCGAGTCCTCGCGGTAAACTGCGTGCGTGTGGAGGATTACGATCTCACCGTTCTGAGGGAGCTTCTCAGCGGTGGTAACGGGAATATTGACTGCGTATCCAATTCCTCCCGCAGAGATAATCGCTGAAAGAGGTGTTGCTTTGAGCAGTTTGCCTTCAATGAGGACAATCATGCCTATTTTAGTCCGAGAACATCTCGGATAGAGTATACGCCGGCATCTTTACCGAATGCCCACTCAGCGGCTCTAATGGCGCCACGAGCAAAAATTGCGCGACTGGATGCCCTGTGAGTGAGTTCGATTCTCTCTCCGATATCCGCGAAAATAACGCTGTGATCGCCTACCACATCGCCGCCTCGAAGTGAGTGCATGCCAACCTCTCGTTCCCCGCGCTCTCCGGGAATGCCTTCGCGGCCGTGTTTAAGATCGTCGTAGCTGAGGTTGCGTGGCCCCAGTACGGATTCGGCTAGCATGAGGGCCGTTCCACTGGGAGCGTCCTTTTTCATGCGGTGATGCATCTCGGTGATCTCCGCGTTATAGGATAGAGGCAGAATTTCCGCGGCCTTTTCCGTCAGGTAGCAGAGCAGGTTGACTCCAATCGAATAGTTTCCTGCCCAGACAGTGGGCATAGCTTGGGCGATTTTAAGCAATTTCGCACGCTGTTCCTGGGTGTGACCCGTCGTTCCGCAAATCACGGCCTTGCCCAACTCCGCAGCCGCTTCGAAAACGCTTTGGGTGACGTTATGAAAGGAAAAGTCGATCACGACATCGGAGTCGCTAAGGGCTGCTCTAAGATCGTCCCCTATATCCACCTTCCCTGAAATTGTGTGGCCTGAACTCGCGGCTTCCTCAGCAATCGCGGCGCCCATCCGACCTTTGTATCCGTTGATGCAAATTTTCATATTCTAAGCGATTTGGCTAGCCTTTGCACTAGCGAGTACGGTTGAAAGGCTTTCCAATATTGTTTGCCGGTTTTCTGGGCTCGAGCTGCAAAGTGGCAGACGAACGCGATCAGTGGAAAAGATTCCAAGCTCTTTAAGGCAAATCTTCACAGGCACTGGGCTCGGCTCGATAAAAAGATCTCTGAATAATGGATACAGGTTACGATGAATTGCCGATGCCCCTTTCAGGTCGCCGCTCAATGCGGTAGCGACAAGCTCATTCACTTCTGCGGGGAGAATATTGGACGCCACCGAAATAACTCCTTCAGCTCCCGATGCTATAAACGAAAGGGTAAGTCCATCATCGCCACTGAGAACTGTGATGTCATCCCCTAGCGCGGATTTGAGCTCATCGACTCTGCTTACTTCTCCCCCGGACTCCTTGATGTGGCGAATGTTCGGATGCTTTGACACAAGCCTTTCCACAGTCGCGATTGAAATATCAACGATGCAACGACCCGGAATCGAGTAGAGAATAATCGGCTTGTCCGTTTCTTGGGCGATCGCTGAGAAGTGCTGAAAGATTCCTTCCTGGGTGGGCTTGTTGTAGTAGCCGGTTACGTGAAGTGTGCCATCCGCGCCTGCAATGTCCGCATGCTTTGTTAACGAGATCGCTTCCCGAGTGGAGTTGGAGCCCGAACCTGCGATAATGGGTAGGCGGCCTTTGGCGGATTCTACTACGATTTCAACCACCTCACCATGCTCTTCATGATTAAGGGTGGGGGACTCACCGGTGGTTCCCATAGGTAGCAATCCTTGGATGCCGCCTGAAATTTGCCGTTCTACAAACTTTTGCAGATCTTCGATTGCGAGCGTGCCATCGTCATTGAACGGAGTGGCCATCGCAGTGATGGATCCTGTGAATCGTGTATCAGTCATTTTTCGTCGCAGTGTAGATTGAAGGTTTCGAGTTCCAAGACGATTTATATACCCGGTCAACTATTTAGGCCTACAAAGGCTAGAATTATCAAAACTCAGTAAAAACAAAACGATGTCCGTAGAAATTTTCGATGAACTGCTGCTGCTCGCCGTGCAAAATGGAGCGAGTGACATAGTCATAAAGTCTGACAAACCAGGTTTGTTGCGAATAAATGGGGGACTAGAAGAAGTTGACATGCCTCCCATCGATGGGGAAGACGCCCTCGCATTTGTGGAGGAGAGCTTGCCCTCCAACTTTCGTGAGGTTTGGGAAATGGAAGGACAGGTCGATTTCGCGTACTTCCTCGAGCAAGCGGGTCGTTTCCGTGTGAACGCCTTTTTGCAGCGTGGTTCCGTTTCCATGGTGTTCCGCCATATTAAGAGCAAGATTCCGAATTTTGAGGAACTGAATCTAGACAAGAAGACACTTACCCAATTCATTGAAGCGAAGGATGGGATCGTTCTACTCTGTGGCGCTACTGGATCGGGAAAGAGCACCACGATGGCTTGTCTTCTAAATCATTTGAACCACACGGCGGAAAAGCATGTGGTCACTCTGGAAGACCCAATTGAGTACAACTTCATCGACCATCAAAGCGTATTCAATCAAAGAGAGATTGGCATTGATATGACCAACTTCAAAAAGGCCCTTCGCGCGGTACTGCGTCAAAATCCGGACATTATTCTTATCGGGGAGATGCGTGACGCGGATACGTTCGATACCGCTATGTCTGCTGCGGAGACAGGTCACCTTGTTTTCACTACGCTTCACGCGGCAAGCGCGCAGTAGGCTATTCTTAGACTTTTCGAATATTTTCCACCGGAAAAGCACGAACTTGTTCGTCGCAAGCTTTCCGAGTCGCTCCGAGGTGTAATTGTGCAGAAACTACTTCCCTCGCTTGAAGAGGACAGCCGCGTTCCCGTGCAAGAAATCATGGTGGCGGACTCGGTAGTTCGCAGCACGATCAAGGAGGGCAAGTTTGATAAAATCCAGGCGCTTTTGGATGTCTCTCCTGAAACAGGATCTCGTTCCTTCAATAAGGATCTGTTCCGACTGGTGAAGGAAGGAAAGATCAGCAAAGGGGACGCACTTAAGAATTCTCCGAATCGTCAGGCTCTCGAGATGAACATGAAGGGGATCTTCCTTAGCGAAGGAAGCCGCATTATTGGAAATTGACGAGACCTCTGCTTTCAAGCGTTTGCCAGATGGAAGCAGATTTCTGAGCAGCAATTTCTTCGCTGTGCTTAATGGCCGCCCTTCTCTCGCTTAAATTGTCTTCTGCGATTTTTGCGAGATCGTCGAGGTTGTAGAGGTACACGTTTTCAATTTCTTGGCAGGAGGCGTCCATATTCCTCGGGAGTCCCAGGTCTATGAGAAAAAGGGGCCGGTTCTTTCGTGCGTCCATGTGCTTTTCGAGGGATCTCGCGTCCAGTAAGGGGGAATCTGTTTCGGTAGAGGAAATAATGATGTCGTAATCGTTTAGATAGGTTTCCAGTTCGGCTAATGTATGCGGATTTCCTCCCCATTCGTCCGCGATTTCATTGGCCCGTTCTGAATGGTGACTAGCGACGCCGAACTTACTGGCTCCTCGGCTTTTCAATGCTTTCGCAGTCTTTCCCCCGATTTCGCCAGTTCCGATGACCAGTGCCGAGGTGTTCTTGAGCGATCCGAATATCTTCAGAGAAAGATCGACTGCCACATTGGAAATATTAATTTGCCCCTCGCCGATTGGAGTAGAGTGGCGAATCAGCTTCGCGGCCTGGAATCCTTTCTGGACCATGCGATTAATCAATCGTCCGGAGTACCCAAGCTGCTGGCAGGTGGCATAGGCTTCCTTAACTTGTCCGAATATCTCAGCTTCTCCGGTGATTTGCGACCGGAGTCCGGCGGAAACTTCGATTAGGTGTTTTATCGCTTCCTGCCCAAACCGAATTCTCGCATGGGATTCGACCTCCTCGCGTTTTATGTTGTAAAACGAGCCCAAGGTTTCAAATGCGATGGCTTCTCCGCTTTTTGGGTCGCTTGTTTTTGAATACAGCTCGAATCGGTTGCATGTATTAAGGATCAGAGATTCTTCGATTACAGGTGAACGGTGCAATGCTTCGTAAAGCACTTTGATTTGCTCATCGTCCAAAGAGTACCGCTCCCGTTCCTCTAAGGATACAGTTTCGTGGTTGATGGTTATTAGCAATAGTTCACCGTGATGCGTACTCATGGAGATCGAGCAGGTGGCGCACTGTCTGGAAGGAGCGACTCCTTTGCTTTGGGTTGATCAACTGCCTCAAGCGACAAAAGGGCTGCGGCAAATACGGAGATGCAAGCCCAGGAATACTGCTTGTAGGAGAGTGTCTGGCGGAATCTCAAAAGGAGAAGGACTCCGTATGCGAACCAGACGACGATGGTAGTGCCTAGCTTGGGGAGATCCACGGAATCGATTTCGTGGGACCAGTAGACGGCTCCGATTGCAAGGGATGCGGAAAGAATCAGGAAGCCGATGGTGAGCAAGCGGAAGTTAATCTGGGTTAGCTCGAAAATCGAAGGCATGTACGGGAACAGCCCCCCCATATTCTTTTGCTTCAAGCTCCTGCTTTGCAGCAGGTACATGACGGATGTAAGCGCCAGAATTCCAAATACTCCATAACTGAAGAGGGCGAGGGCGGCGTGGGTCTCAATCCAGGGGGAATCTCCAAAAATCGGTGTTCGTGATGGGCTGTCCCAAGATTGGATTGTGAGTGAAAGAATAGAGAAAACACTTGCGAAGGTGGATGTAAACATTCCCAGAAAACTGACGCGGAAAGCGGGTCCGACAAAAATGTACAGAGCGATTGCGGACCATACCATGAACTGGACCAGCTCGAATTGATTCGAAAGTGGGCAGCCCCCATATTCGAGACCGCGTGCGTAGAGGCCGATCGTCTGAAGGATCCAGCCGAAGCTAACGAGCACGAGAGTGTAGGGTCGCCTCGCTTTTCGATGCAACTTAAGTGCAGTATACGTCCCAAGCGCTGCGGTAACGACAAAAACAACAGTCGCTAGGAAAATCCACTGGCGGTCCTCAAGTCCGAGAAGACTCATGGCAAACGTTCAGCGAGATGGGGAGTTTTCTCCTACTTGTTTTTTTTCGCAGCTTTCTGCTCCCGCTCGCTTTTGCGAGATAGGTAGGCTTTACGCCTTTTTTGCTTCGTTTTTTTTCTGTGTTGTTGTCCCATATGGTCAGTCCTTTTGAAAGGTATCTAGATAGTGATTAGAGTTGTTACGGTTTGAAAGGCTCGGGTCAAGCTGCTAAGGGATGGGTACTTATACGATCTTGCAAAATGAATGCTCAAAGGGTGCTAGCCGGATTCCATTGGTTTCAAGGCAGGCTCCACCCTCTATTCATTTGTATTCGTAGGGGGTATTAGCTCGATTGCTCCGGAATTCGCATAGAAAACCGGGGAATCTGTACATGTACCCGCATTCCATCGCCGTCCACCCCGTGGAAACTTCCCATCGCTGAGGCGTCGGTTGCCGAGACGTGAAAACTGTTGTAGGAGAACGTTTCGCCCGGAACGAGATCGGGTTCTTTGCCGACGATCTTGTCACCCTCGATGACCATCTTCTCCCCGTTGGGTTTGTAAATAATCCACTTTCGGCCGAGCAGCTTCACCCTCCGATCCGAATGGTTCGAAATGGTTAGATAGTAGACGAAAATATGAGGTGTTTCATCGGGAGTGCCAAAACTGCCATAGTGGTATTTCAGCTTGTCCAGGGTCACTTTGAGCCCGTCCAGGGCTAGCGATTGTTGACTCATGTAGTATTAGCCGCCGGCGACGATCTGTACGATTTCCAGCGAGTCTTCCTCTTGAAGTATGGCTGCTGTCGTCGACTCGTTACCGCTAAAATAGCCGGTGCCAACGAGCAGTCGTGAACTGAATTCGCGGTCTCCCATTGTGAGCGGTTCTGACGGATGAAAGGCCATAGATTTAACCCAGTATCATATCGCGCCGTGGTCGGGGCAATCCAAATAGAAAAGAGAGAATTCTCGCAGGCGAGGTAGAGCCGCAGCTACGAATATGATTGAATGCCATTCGAACTAGGGCGGTATTTTTGACATGGGCAAAATTGCGCTTTTGGCGACACGCGATACTTCCGGGCTGGATTCATTCTCCCGAAAGCTGGGGGACCTGCATGGGTACCAGTTGCTCAAAGTGTCGTCTGTCATGCCGGAAGGGTTGAATCACTGCGAACCAGTCGATTTTAAACAAGCCCGAGAAAGGCTGGAGAATGGCGAAGTGTCGCTGCTGGTCGCCAACTACTTTGATCCTGCAAAAGTGGGCAGGGATTTCCTTTCTTGGAAGACCGCCCTGCAAGCGTTTGATCATGAGATTGCCGACCTCATTCGTTCGGCTGCCCAAAAGCCTCATGCGACTACTGTCCTTGGAAATCCGAATCTTTATGCTTTAGCGGCAAGGTATTTGGAAGAAGACGATGGAAATTTTCCTACTGCGTTTCGGATGGAGCACGCTTGCAACGCATTGCACGCGGTATCTCAGTTCGATGCCTCGGTAGCCCAGTATCTCGAAGCCCAGGGGGGCGAGGTCCCCGATCTCGACGCGCTTAGCGGCTTGCCGAGGACGGTTACCTTCTCCTGGAAGCGATCGCATTCGCTTCCCGGTGGCGAGACCCCTCGCCAGAAAGCGGGCCTTTATGGATCGTATGCCACTCATTTCGAAACGGTAGCTGGTCCCGAAGTTGACTATCGGGCAGTGGTGGACAGTTCGCTGGCCGCCTATGCGATTGGCGAGTTTGAGAAGACGACAGCGCTTATTACGCAACGGGGTGAACTGTTGTCAGCGGCCAGTTCGGATGACTTGGGAACCGCAATTGAGTGTGCGATCGAGGCGACTGAAGCGGATTTAGTCGGTGCGACATTAGCGGTAAACGCATCACTGGAGGGAGCAGATGTTGCCAAGATTGATTCCGTTCGATTCGCGACTTTCGTTGCGCCGTCTTTTATTAATAGAGAAATGCTCGAGGGAATCAGATTGCTCGAGTCACGCGAAGGCCTCGGATACGAGGCGCTACAAGAATTGAGGTCAGTTGTCGGAGGTGTTTTGATTCAAGACCGAAATCGTTCAGCGGTGAATCCCTTTTCATGGAGAATGCCGAGCGCCAACCAGCCTCTGGTAACCGATTGGGAAAGCATGATTTTCGGGGTTAAGATCTCGAGGCATTTAAGATCAACCGCTTGCGTAGCCGTAAAAGGTGAGCGGATCATCGCCCAGGCCTCCGGACTTTCGCATCAACGGAGATTTCGGCAGCGGTTATGTGAAGACGAAAAATCGCTAAGGGGCTCTATCTTGGTGTTTGACGAAGATATCGAAGATGCAGACCTCTTGTCCGAAGCGAAAGAGCTTGGGGCCACGGTCGTCGTTCATCCAGGAACTGCTAGCTCGCAAGAAAGAGAATTAGTGGACCGAGCGAATCAACTCGGACTGGCATTGGTAGCAACTGGGGCTTCCTTCACGAAGTTCTAAGCAACGTGGCGGGCGATCTCGGGTTTTGTTTCGCACTGTTGAGAGTTTCCACCTTCGTCCTTCGATGAAAAACCTGGGATTCAATCGGGGTTGATCGATTCCAGTGAAATCTATCTCTCCTCCAATTCCTAAATTGCCAAACGGGATTGGGTAGTTTTGGGTGCTCGCATGTTCGACCCTATCGAAAAACTCAAAGAGCATTTGCGGTGCGCAAGTGTTTCAACGGATTCGCAATTCAAGGAGGGTATGGCTGCTTCCCAGAACTTTCTGACCGGTCTGTTTTCGGACATGGGACTCAGTGTCGAAGTCGTGGATACGGACCTGCATCCGATAGTATTGGCCAAGAGAGAGGGAGACCCTGGCTGGCCCCACATTCTAATCTACGGGCACTACGACGTTCAACCTGCGGATCCCGTCGAGTTGTGGAAGTCGGACCCTTTTGAACCAGTGGAGCGTGACGGAAGGATTTACGCTCGTGGAGCGGCCGATAACAAAGGACCGCAAATGGCCCATGTCGCAGCGGTGGCCGAGCTGCTGGAGGAAAATCCCAATCTGCCGTTGAGAATCACCTTTCTGTTTGAGGGTGAAGAGGAAATAGGCAGTCCCAGTTTGCTGCCCTTTCTCGAATCCCGAAAGGGGGAACTGTCACAGGCGGACCTTGTGCTTCTGTCAGACACCTTAAGTCCCAGTGCGGACCAGCTCGTGGTAACGGTAGGCCTAAGAGGCATTGTGGTCATGGATGTTGAATTTACGGGTCCTAATAGCGATCTTCATTCGGGATTGCACGGAGGAGCCGTCTATAATCCGATTCAGGCGCTTTGCGAAGTTTGCGCTTCCTTGCATGGCAGCGACAATCGAGTCACGGTACCTGGATTCTATGATGGAGTTACGGAAGTTGAGGAATGGGAACGGGAAGAGCTCGCTCAATTGGGCAGTGATGAAGAGGCTTACAAGCAATTTGTGGGCGTAGGGGCCTTGCATTCGCTTTCTGGCTACACCGCCCAGGAGTCAGTCCGCTATTTACCTACACTCGAGTTCAATGGGATCGGTGGTGGCTACCAAGGAGAGGGGAGCAAAACTATTGTACCTTCCAAATCCATGACCAAAATTTCTTGTCGCCTCGTAGGAAACCAGGATCCAAAGAGAGTGGGGGATCTGGTCAGGCAGGCAATTTTGGACCGGGCTCCTGAGGGGATTGTAGCTAAGGTAGATATGGGTCATCAAGGGGCTCCATACTTGGTCGTCCCCCCTGGAAAACCAAATTCGCCAGACAATGCTCCCGCGCTCCTTACAAAAGCATTCGAAGCCACCAAAGTGGCGATTGCGGAGGAGTTTCCTAAGCCTGCGCTGTTCCTGCGAGAAGGAGGAAGCATCCCGATTATCGCAGATATCAAGACGACGCTTGGACTCGACAGTGTCATGATAGGGCTCTTTCTTCCCGAAGACAATCTGCACGCTCCGAACGAGAGCATGAATATTGATGTCCTCAAAAAAGGAATACGCGTTTCGAAATCTATCCTAAAATCCTTGGCGGTTTGAAGCTCGATTGATTGTAGGAATTGCTTTTGGTCATACCGCCAATGTCTGGGCGGTGTATTTATTAGGCACGAGTATAAGGTTTATTCCCTTCGGGTAAATACCTCGGAGCTCATGACGGGCGTAGCCTGAAAGGCGAAGACTGTTGTCGCTGACCCCGACGTGTCGGTGGCTTCGCAGCTGACTTTGGTAACGGGCGATCTCCGAGCGCCCATTGTCGTAATTATTGGGTGGGCGCTCGGAGATCGCCCGCTACCTAAAAATACCTTTGGGTGCACCCCGGGATGCTTCACTTTGAATACGGATTTATAGCCATAATCGCCACCACGTACCACCTCCAGTAATCGATTGGGGCCACGGCCGTCGGGGTCATTGTCGACAAGCATCAACCTGTTCTTATGGTCGAACTTGAGGTCCATGGGATTCCAGAAGCCGGTTGCCCATTCCTCCACTTTCGTTCCATCAGGGTTGGCGCGTATGAGGTTGCCTCCGTCACCATATCCTTCGACTAAGGTTCCGTCTTTTCCCTTTACTCTGTAGTGGTGGCTCCCGATGTTGCCTCGCCCTAGGTAGACCTTGCCTTCCGAGTCGAAGTCGAGTCCAAGCCAGTTGCCATGAGCGTTTCCCGATTCCGTTTCCAGACGCAAAACAGTTTCCAATCTGTCGCACTTGCCGTCGTGATCTCGATCGGGAAGGGCGACAAGGGCCTTAGCGCAGAGAGCGTATAGAGTGCCATCTGGGGAGAAAGCGAGATTCATTGCCTGGTTTAGGCCTTCGGCAAAAACTCGAGTGGAGTCCGCAACACCATCCTCATTCTGATCAGTAAACACTTTGACGATGTCCCCTTTGGGACCTGCGTAGCTGCTGGGCGGATTGTGGGTGTGCGACTCGATGACGAATACCTGATCATTCTTGTCAACCGCCATTCCAATGGGAGTGACGATGTCTGGAGTATCCGCAAAGAGTGTCAGAGTGTGCCCCGATTCGTTTACCTTAGGGGATTGGGCTGATAACGAAGCGGTAATAAGTGAAACGCCAAGAATTGCAGGAATAATGGGTTGGGGTCTCATATTCGAAACTTAGGAAAGGGATACCGCCGGTTTGTTACCAATCCTTGCGGTTTTGGACGCTTAGAGGCACGGTTTGAAATCCTCTGCCACTCTAGTCACCTTTATTGCGAAGGAGCTAATTACCTGCTAGAGGTGTTAATCGAACCACGGCATCTGGGTTGTTCAATACAACGTACAATGCTCCTTCTGGGCCGGTCTTGATATCCCGAACCCGTCCGAAACCTTTGAAAAAGACCTCTTCGGATTTCACTTCACTTTCCTCGAGCGCGAGGCGCTTAATTTCCTCGAATGCAAGCGCTCCGATAAAGGCTTGATTCTTCCATTTCGGAAAAAGCTCACCCGTATAAAATTCGAGAGGACAGAGAGCGGGGGATGGCGTCCAGTATTTTATAGGCTGTTCGAGTCCATTCATTCGCGTCATGGTTGTGACATTCGTTCCATTGTAGTTGAGCCCATAGCTGATGATGGGCCATCCGTAGTTGCGGCCCTTTTTGATTATGTTGAGCTCATCGCCACCCATCGGTCCATGTTCGGTTGCCCAGAGTTGTCCGGTTAGGGGGTGCTGGTCAATTCCTTGCAGGTTTCGGTTGCCTATGGTGTAGATGGCTTCGATAGCTCTTGGTTGACCCACGAAGGGATTATCCGGCGGTATAGACCCGTCGGGAAAAACCCGGTACAATTTGCCCCCAGGTTTAGAGATCAGTTGCACTTCATCATTGCGTCCTATGTCCCCAATGGAGAAATACAGATAATCGTCCTTGTCGAAGAACAAGCGGCAGCCCCAGCGCGTGCCCTGAGCGAAATGAAGCGCATCGGGTACCCGGAAAACCACTTCCTGGTCAACCCAGCGATGGCCCTTGACCCGACCGCGAATAATACGGGTCATGGCAGGAGTCTCTTTTGTGGAGCCGTCACCCAACGGATGCACATAGCCAATATACACCCAGCCGTTTTTCTCGAAGTCAGGGTGGAAGGCTAAATCCAGCATGCCAGAGTCGCCGTACTGAGTCGTTGCCGGGATGCCTTCAATCGGCTTGGGATCGAGTTTGCCGTTAACCATCCAACGCAGACCGCCGCGTCGTTCCGTAAGCAGGGCCCTTTTTTCGTCCACGAACTCAATCGCCCAAGGGTTCGTTCCAAATCCTTCGGTTACGATCGATTCCACCTTCACAACATAGTCCTGCGTCACGATTTGTTGGGGCAGGG
>Ga0181562_10001870_pt1 | contig 16431 bp, 14 predicted proteins | sample 011ome_26_FD_139344 | JGI IMG/M metagenome (GOLD analysis project Ga0181562, IMG submission 139344) | Coastal salt marsh microbial communities from the Groves Creek Marsh, Skidaway Island, Georgia - 011511BT metaG (megahit assembly) | ecosystem: Environmental > Aquatic > Marine > Intertidal...
AAGGTTTCACAAGATGACGCAAACAATATTACCCCAATTTATTTGGCAGGAGGGACAACAGCTCAAAACTCCACTTTTAACGTTGATGCTTTTGATTCTGCGACTGGTGCGTATGGAGCGCTTCTCACTCCATTAGACAATGATGAGGACTTGATCATCTTAAAGGATGTCTACCCGAATGGCACACAAGTAACTCCAAGCAGAGACAATAGATTTGGTATTACTGTCTCTTATACTGATGGTGCGTTTCAAATAAAAAGTGGTACTACTGGTGATGGTTCGAGCATAAATATTACTCTCAACTCTGAAATAAATAATGGTAATGAAGAGTTGACTGCTGCGTCCTTATTTGCAAAAGAAATATTTGGAATTTCTCAAAACGGTGTAACAGTTTCAGCACAAGTTTCGCAGATTAATAATCTTCCTACTGTTCGCGGTCAAGCATCTGAACCCGCCGTAGTCTATGGAAAACAGATGGGTGTAGACCCTAGAAAATCTTTCTCAGTAAATTCTTCAAATCGTAGCCTTACTGTCATAGTTGATGGGATTTCATCCAGGATTAATCTAGATAGTGGTCAATATTCAATTGGTACTTTCACATCGCATTTACAAGACAAAATAAATTTAATGGCAGATGAGTTGGGAAGACAGGTTTCTGGCGTAAAAGTAGAATTTGATGACGCAACAAGTTCTTTAATCATTACTGGTGCCACTACCTCTTCAAACTCATTTATTCAAATTGCAGGTAGTTCAGACTGGGGTCTTGAAAATGTAGATGCTGCTTTTGGAGTATCTTCTACCTATGTAAGTCTTGAGCAGGATGATAATGGAGCCGGGCTAGTCTATGTAATTCAAGATAAGGACGGTAACTGGATTGAAAGCACAGACAAAGGTGATTTTAACGATCTGAATATTCCATACTGGTCGCCAATATTTCTGGATAAGGGAGAACTTACTTTTGATACCTCTGGAGCAATTATTTCACCTTTAGCTGGCATACCAATGAATAGTGAGAGTATCACGGGTACTCAGGTCGCGATTGATTACGCTAAGAGCACTCAGTACAACTCTCCGTTTGCTGTATTAACTCAGGCTCAAAATGGTGCCCCTGAAGGGAATTTGGTAGGGGTAAATATTGGTGATGACGGGCTTGTTGTTGCTTCTTACTCTAACGGTAGTCAAAAATCGCTGGGTAAGATCATTGTGGCTAACTTCAAGACACCAGCTGGCCTGCGCCAGATGGGTGACTCTAACTTCATGGAAACAGCTAAATCAGGCTCGCCGACTTATGGTGAGGCAGGATCAGCTGGTTACGGTACCTTGCGTGCTGGTGCCCGGGAGCGGTCTAACGTTGATTTAACAGGTGAGTTAGTTGATCTCATCACTGCACAACGTAACTTTCAGGCGAATGCAAAAGCGATCGAAACATCTGCTTCACTAACACAGACGATTATTAATATTCGTGGGTAAACCTAGGATAACAGGCAAAAGAAGACAGGTATGGATCGTCTAATTTATACAGCACTAGGTGCGATTTCCAATGCGGACTTTTTAAGGGTTCAGCAGGCAAATGATATGGCTAATGTCGCCACTGTCGGCTACAAACGCAGTGGCTCAAATTCGCCTGTATCAATTGGTCTGCAGGGCCCTGGGTTCAACGTGAGGGCCCAAGCGGTTGTTCCTGCCATCATAGATGAAGTTAACTTAAGCCCAGGCGCAGCAATCAGCACAGGCAACCCTTTAGATATATATATGGAAGATGCCACCGTCATGGGAGTGCAGGCCGCAGACGGATCTCTTGCATTCACGCGTAGGGGGGATCTACATATAAATGCGACAGGCGTTCTTGAGACTGGAAGTGGGGACATTGTAATGAGCGATGGGGGACCGATCACCATCCCTACTGGAACGCTGGTTACAATATCTCGAGATGGAACCATTTTCGCGCTAGATCCTGACGAGGATGGTGCAGAACCACAACCCGTTGGTGAACTCATGCTTAGGGATGCGAGCGGAACACCTTTGTTGAGACGTGAGGATGGTCTATATACGCCAAAAGATCCTGCTGATGGAGGTGACTTTGCAAGTGGGATTGTGCCCGTTTCAGTAAGATCAGAGATGTTAGAGGGTAGCAACGTCAATCCTATCGAAGTGATGGTATCCATATTAGACATGCAGAGATCCTTCGAGACTCAGTTGAAAATTATCAAAAACTCTGAAGAGATGGACCGTGATGGGACCAATCTCATGCGAATCAGTTAAAAGAGGAGAGTAATATGGACGCTTCGATGTGGGTAGCCAAAACAGGTTTAACAGCCCAGTCAACGCGGATGTCTGTAATTGCTAATAACTTGGCAAACGTTGGCACCACTGCCTTCAAAAAAGACAGAGCGCAATTTGAAGATCTTCTCTATCAGAGAATCGTTCAGGCTGGTTCACAGGCTGACATCAATTCGCAGACACCAACAGGGCTCATGTTGGGTACAGGCACACGTGTTCTTGCAACTGAAAAAATACATCGTCAAGGTAACATGATCTCAACCGAGAATTCGCTTGATATAGCGATAGCGGGTGATGGGTTTTTTGCCATTCAAAACACTGACGGGACCCAATCATACACTCGTGATGGTGCCTTTAAACTCTCAGATCAGGGGGCTTTGGTAACTGCTTCTGGGCAGCCATTGATTCCTGCCATAACTATACCGCAGGATGCTCAGAGTATAACTATCGGACGTGATGGGACCATTTCCGTTGAGCTATCAGGAGGTGGCGGCTCGGTCCAAGTGGGTCAGATCCAACTTAATCGATTTGTGAATAATGCTGGACTAATGCCAACTGGCCGGAATCTCTATTCTCAGACTAACTCAAGTGGGCAGCCAATCGTTTCTGTTCCAGGTGAACAGGGGACCGGTATATTGATGCAAGGGTCTCTTGAGGCATCAAACGTTAATGTCGTTGAGGAAATGGTTAACATGATCGAAACGCAACGTGCCTATGAAATAAATTCGAAAGCAATCGCAGCCGCTGACGGGATGCTACGGTTCCTAAACAATAACCTTTAATTAGGTAGGTACAAGATTATGCTTTCTAGGGTCTTCGTTTTAATGTTTAGTCTGATGATGTGCGGGTGTGCCTCAGTGCAGACAGATAAGGCTGCAGAAACAGATTTTACGCTCTACTACCCAGAAGAGAGCCCTGATCAGACTTTGACTACGGGTTCAATCTTTGCCAATGGCACCAACCTCTTTCCGACAAAGCGCATGTACATGGCGGGAGAGGTCAAGATCGGCGACATCATGACAGTTGTTTTAAATGAAAGTGCGCAGGCTTCTCGTAACACCGGTCTAAGCGCAGAAAGGACTACCGAGAATAATGTGATCGGCACTAACCAGGCAGCTGCTATCACCCCAGGTGGTCAATTCTTTAATGAACTTAATACTGCTGGGTCCTCCCTGTCCACTACTGGTACAGGAACGGCCAATCAGTCGGCTTCACTGACGGGCTCTATCTCGGCGGTAGTGGTTGATATTATGGCAAATGGTAATTTAGTTATTTTAGGAGAGAAGAGGCTGACACTGTCAGAAGGCAGCGAAATTATACGCGTAAGGGGGGTGGTCCGACCTGAAGATGTACAACCAAACAACACCATAAACTCCCGCAGAATAGCCAACGCCCAGTTCTCTTACAGTGGTACGGGTGAGCTTTCTAGGGCAGTTAAACAACCTTGGGGCCAACGTGTCCTCATGGGTATTTGGCCGTTCTGAGTGGAATTAAGATAACAGGAATCTTGTATGAGAGTGTTATTAAAAGTTATAGCCATGATAGGTCATATAAGTTTGATGTCCGTTGTTATGCCAGCTCAAGCCGAGAGGATAAAAGACCTTGTCGACATGGCTGGTGTACGTTCAAATCAGCTTGTGGGTTATGGTTTGGTTGCAGGCTTGTCAGGCACTGGAGATGGTAAAGATTTGCTCGTTACCGGTCAGAGCCTCAAAAGTCTCCTCTCTGGATTGGGTGTTTCAGTTGATGGGCCTGTTTCAGAATTTGATTTGGGTGACAGCTTAGTCGGTCTTGTGGCGCAGCAGGCAAGGCAGCCCCTGCAAACAGATAACCTAGCGGCGGTGCTAGTGACAGCGGAAATTCCGCCCTTTTCAAAACCTGGCCAGCGTATTGACGTGAATGTATCAACAATCGGCACCGCAGAAAGTCTGCGGGGTGGTAACCTCATTTTAACAGAGTTACGAGGTATTGATGGCCAGGTATATGCCCTGGCACAGGGCGCCTTAACGGTTACAGGCATTAACATTGATTCGAACGGAAGCAGTGTACAAATTGGCGTGCCCACCTCTGGGCGAATTCCAAATGGGGCTATAGTTGAACGTCTTATTGAGACACCCTTCGACAGTGCAGATAACATTGTCTTTAACCTGCGTGATCAGGATTTTAGTACGGCCCATGCCATATCACGAAAGATAAACGACATCTATGGCGATGGTGCCGCCAGTGCGCTTGACGGTGCATCGGTGGCTATTCGTTTGCCGCGTGATCCAGAGGCACGCGTGGCTTATATAAGTGACGTACAAAACTTAGAAGTCGATCCTGGCGACCCTGTCGCTCGTGTTGTTATCAACGCTCGGACAGGCACAGCTGTAATTAACCGTTCGGTGAAAGTGACCGCTGCCGCAGTCTCTAATGGCAACTTAACTGTCCGTGTACAGGCCCTTAATCAGGTTAGTCAACCTGGCGCTTTTGCAGGGGGCGAAACTGCTGCCGTCACTAATGCCGTGATAGATGTGGAAGAGCAGAACGGCAACATGTTTGTGTTTGAAAGTGGTGTTGAACTTCAAGATATCGTAGATGCCGTCAATCAGGTTGGTGCTTCCCCCTCAGCACTTATTGCTATCCTTGAAGCGCTCAAGAGATCAGGAAGCCTCAAAGCAGAGCTAGTGGTGATCTAATATGGCTAACAACGTCACTGGATACTTCGATTTTAATAATTTGGGATCACTGCGCTCTCAGGCAATATCAGATGAAAGTAGAAAAGATGAGTTATTACAAAAAGTGGGTGTCGAATATGAGAGCGCATTCTTCAAACTTATGTTTGATGCGATGCGCAAGGCCAGTGAGCCCTTGAAAAGTGATCTCAATGAAAGTGCATCCATGGACCAGTATGAGGACATGTTCTTTACCGAAGCGTCGCACTTCATTGCTCAAGGCCAGCCGCTTGGTATATCTGAATGGTTGAAAAAGTATCAGCTTGCTGGTGAAGCACCGGAGAGGTAATAGATTATGCCAGATCTGGTCACGATGGGTGCAAACGCTGCGCAGATTTATAGGGTAGCTCTTAGTACGGTTAGTAATAATATTGCTAACGTTGGCAATGATATTTATTCAAGGCAGCAGACTATCCTTACTGCAGGTGCTCCAGCTAAAGTGGGCGTTATAAACATTGGCACAGGTGCTAATCTTGATTATATCTATCGTAGCTATAATGAGTTCATTGAGAGCTCGCTAAGAAATAGTAACTCAGCCGTAAAAACACAGGATACTTTGATCAACTACACAAGCAGAATCGTTGACATTATGGCTTCGGATCAAGGTAATTTGATCAATGCGATAGACGATTTTTATTCTTCCCTCAACCGGCTTGAACTTGATCCGGCAAATATAGGGAACAGGAATGAATTGTTATCCAGTGGGCAGTATCTTGCCTCTCGAGTCAATGAGCTTGCAACAGAGGTTGCGAATATTCGTGCAGATAGTCAAGGTGAAATAGAGAAAAATATTGTCTCAATTAACAAGATTGCCGAATCTTTATTCAATGTTAATCAAGAGTTGAACAGAAATACTTCCATTAAACTGCAGTCACCATCGATGCTCGATCAGCGAGACAATTTGTTGAGCCAGTTATCAGATTACGTTGATCTCAATGTGACTGAAAATGAAAACGGCACCGTTGTTGTACGAATATCTGGCCCCGCTAACAGATCTACATTAGTGGACACTGTCAGACAAAGACAGCTTGGTATTCAAAAGCATAGCCTTAATAGTAATGTTCAGGGTTTGGTAGTGGACACCTACAGTAGTCCAACCTTCATCGGTATCCCTAAATCCGGTGTGCTGGCAGGACTAATGCAGTTGGATAATGAGGTCACTCAGCGACTCACTGATGAGTTGAATATTTTCGCAAAAAACTTTGTAGAGAGTATCAATACCCATCATCGCTCTGGACTTGACCTCACGAACAACTTAGGTCAAGACATGTTCCAAATTGCACCCAATTATATTGTGAAAAATATGGGGGGTGTGACTGATGATAGCTTTTTGATTACAGGAATGCCCACAGAAGAGATTAATCCATTTTCAATAAAGGCTGCAGACAAAAATTATTGGGAAATAAAAGATTTAATGACAGACTCAATCGCTGTGGTTAAATCCAAAATGACTGATAATCGACAATTTATTGACTATAAAGGGCTATCAGTTCAATTACCACCGGCTATTTCGGAGGGGGCTGTTTATTTAGTTAGCCGTGAAAAGGAAGCGGCGCAGGAATTAGTATTCAACCTAGACGACCCGCGAAAAATTGCTGCAGCGGCGCGTCTGCACGTCAAAGAATCTTCCACAAACAGTGATAGGATCGAAGTCAGTATCAATTATTCAGGCAATCGAGCCGAAGTGCCTGTTTTGAAAGGACTGGATGTAAGGGATCTTGAGGGTAGGAATGTTCTACAAACTGTTAGAACAAACGGCACGGATCCGAGTCTTTCTGTACCCCCTCAATTTGGCGATTTTAATTTTACGCTGATGGGTTCACTGGAAGAGGCGCTGAATATTCAGGTTCTGAACAACGACTTTATAAAGCTTGCGGGATCTGAGGCTCTAACAGGCAATCAACTTACCGATATCATTAACAGTAAAATCTACGGCAACAAACGCTTTGTAGATGCAAGTGCAGATCCATTTCCAGGTAAGGACCTATACATAGGAGCAAAAGCTAACTTTGAGCTCCTGACAGAGCGTGCGAATGCACAGGTAACTGGAGGTAGAATTTCAGCTGGAGCCATAAAGCTGAACGGACATGACCTTACACAACTTGATTTGCAGATCTCAGATACGAATCATCCAAAAGCGATAGCGTCCTGGATAAACGCGAACTCTACAGCAAACAATCTTGGAGTATCAGCCTCAGCAATAAATAAAATACGTGTTGAGCCAGAAGGTATAGATTTCACGAAAAACCTGAGTCTTAATGGAACAGCCATTAATCAATCCATTGATCTGAAGGATCTCGTCAGGAATATTAATACTAAGACTGATCAAACAGGTGTGAGAGCCTACCTGAACAACGAGCAAAAGCTAATTCTCACCAATGACTTTGGACAGGAAGGAGCGTCTATTGAAGTGTCAGGTAGCTCACTTGGCATAGCACAGAGCATTTTTACAGGTCAAATTGAGTTCAAGAGTTCTGAAGAAATAAATTTCACACTGGGCGCTAATGGAAGCAGTATCGATTTTGCACGCATAGGCCTGCCCATTACAGTCAGTGGAACCAATGCCACTGATAATTCACTGCATTTTTATGTAGCAAATTCAGCAGGGGCCATGGAAGTTGGTATGAAGGTGGGCAGGTCGTTACCGCCACCGGAGCCGCAGGTAGAATCACCCTTTACATTGGAATTTGTGGAAGACAATGGTGGTTTATGCTATCAGATTAAAGATACAGCTACCTGCACCACAGTGCTAGAGCAAGTCTATGTGCCAGCTACAGAAATTCTATTTGGAAAGCTTGAGATTAAGTTTGATATAGATCCAAAAGCCGGAGATCTTTTTACTTTCAGCAAAAACGTAGATGCTTTTGGCGATAATAGAAATCTTAGAATGCTAAGCGCCACTGAGAATGAAGAAATATATAACGGTTTCTCAGCCAGAACATACTATTCAAACATGGTAAATAAAGTTGGTAGCGTAGTTGATCTGGCTAAATTAAATAAAGATGCGGCCGATATACTTTATGACGAGAACCGTGTTAAGAAGTCCTCCTTGTCAGGAGTGAATTTGGACCAGGAGGCTGCAGAATTGATGCGGTATCAGCAGGCCTTTCAAGCCTCAGCTCAATTAATCCAGGTCTCAACAAAGCTTTTTGACGCCATTATTTCAGCAAGTTAGGTGGCTCATGAAAATTTCTACAAATGAATATTTTCAAAAAATGGCAGGTTACATCACCGATCAGCAGTCGAATATTGCTGAAAGTCAGCTTAAGTTATCAAAGGGGGATTCTCTATCTTCTGCGAGCGAGAATACCAGGGTTGCCACTGCTTCCCTTGCTCTTAAGTCCACTATAGAACGGCAAGAAGGGTACGTATCAAACTTGCAGCTGCTTGATATGAAGCTTAATGAAACTGAGGTGTTGGCAATAACCGCACGAGATCAGTTGACCAGGATCAAAGAGATATTAATTCGTTCAGCGAATGAAACCTACAGTGATCAAGATCGGGTAGTGATGGGCTACGAGATTGGTCAGATCAAAGATAACCTGTTGTCTATGATGAACAGCACAGACTCATCAGGAAGCTATATCTTTTCAGGAATAAAAAATCGCACCAAACCCTTCCAAAAGAATGAGGAGGGCATAATTGAATTCCAGGGAGATAACTCGGCGGTAAATATCCAGGTTGGCCCAGGGCAGTCCATGCGATCCAATTCAAACTCCCAAGATATTTTTCCAAACTTTAGGCGGGATGGTTCTGAAGCAGTAGTGGAAGTGTTTGCAGCAATAGAGTCCATGGAAGCCGCTGTGACGGGTAGTAATATTGCAGCTATACGAACTGGTCTATCTGATATTGACGTTATAGCTAATAGTGTCGACTCCTTTATAGTCAGTGTCGGGACGCGCAGAAAAATCATAGAGTCGCGTATTGACGTCGCAGAAGAGCGAAAGCTAGCAATGACAAAACTTTACTCAAACTATAGGGATCTCGACTACGGTAAAACAGTATCCAGTCTCTCATCTCAGGTGCTTGCTTTGGAAGCGGCACAGAGCAGCATCGCTAAAGTGAGTCAGCTCACCTTATTTAACTACATAAGGTAAGTTCTCATGGCAATAGATACCTCTAACAATGACTCAGCTGCTGTCATAAAGTCCCTAAGCATGGGCTCCGGAGTTGACATTCAGGCCCTGGCAAAAAATCTCTCAGAAGCAGAGAATCAGGCAAAAGTCGATAGGGTTAACCAAAAAAAAACGCAGTCTGAACTTAATATTTCAGGACTTGGGACGCTTAAATCTGCAGTTGGCAGCTTGAAAACACAGCTAGAATTGATGCGTAATCGGTCTGGTCTAGTGTTTAATAAAGTGAATAGTTCAGATCCTGCTATGACAGTATCGACTTCGGGATTGGGGGCGCCAGCGGGAAATTACGCTATCACAGTCCAGCAACACGCCAAGCCTCAGCAAAGTTCTTTTGAAATTAATTCAGAGACCGATATTTCGAACATAGGCGCTCTAAGTATTGTTGTTGGCGGAAATACTTACAACCTTACTAGCGAGAGCTCCGGAGCCGAATTAGTGTCTAGCATTAACGATGCAGATATAGGGGTTACAGCCCAGTTAATCAACAGCAAAGAACAAACCGGTGGCACCTTGGTTGATAAATGGGTCATAACTCTTCAGGGTAGCAATGGAACAAAGAATAACTTTACAGTAAGTGGCCAAGACAGTTCCTCAAATCCCTTGACCGTTACTACAAACCAAGCCGCCCAAGATGCAATCTTGGACATCAATGGAATGGATGTGTACCGCTCGGATAACATAGCGGACGACATTTTGCTAAACAGCTCCCTAGATTATCGCAATGTTAAGGCTGGTGATACGGTGAAGCTAATAAGCACAACAAGTTACGATTCAGTCAAAGACTTGCTGTCCACATTTGTCAGCACTTTCAACGATTTAATGACAGTGTTTGGGACTCTGGAGGGCCCCCTTGATGAAGATGAGCCTTTAGCGGGGTCATTAGCAAGGGAGCGAAGTTTGATTTCCTCACTTAAAAGCCAGCTGTCTGGAATGCTGGACACCACCGCCGGGACCTCTTCTGGATCTTTAAATACTTTGCGAGATCTAGGGCTAAACTTCAGCATGGATGGAACCCTCCAAATTGAGGAAAAAATATTTAACGCAAAAATGGAAGACTCACCTGATGACGTTGTAAACCTGCTTACGGCTAATTTAGATAATCAGTCGGAATATACTGCAGCAGAGGACAGGGGATTGTTGTTACAGATATCCATTAACCTTGATAATTTGATCGGCGGGCAAGGTGTTTTAACATCAAAGTTGAGGTCTGAAGAAAAAAATATTGCTGACTATGAAGATCAGTTAATTGCTTTGGAAGAGCGTTTGCAGAGAAGTTATCAGCGCTATATTGAACAGTTTGCCGCTATGGAAAGCTTTGTTCAGCGGTCTAAGGAGATGGGAAAATATCTGGAAAATCAGTTCAAGGCAATGCAGAATTCTAATGACTAAGCTGTAAAGATATAGGGTGGATTGGAGATGTCAGAAACACAAGGCGCAAAGAAAGATTGTAAGCACTGCAAGTTGATTCGATATTTTCTTTACGCGATAGTTCCTATCCTCATTATGTTTTTGACTGGGACAGAGCTTGATGGATTGAAAGGGATTATGCTCACTGATCTAACTTCATGGTTGATCGGTGTGGGTTTTGTGCTGTTAGTGTTTTGGAAGGCGTGGAATGAATTCTGGCGATGATACAGGAATCAGCCTTGACTGCCGTGTTTGTAAACACTACGTCGTAACCTGGGACCCTCGATGGCCTCACGGATGCACGGCGATGGGCTTTAGGTCTCAGGTTTTTCCGAGCGTGGAGGTGAGGAATGCAGACGGCACCGACTGCCTGTCGTTCTCGGACAAACGAGTCAACACCAAAGAGGAGCTGAAGAGGGCTCTCTTCAGGGGCAGGCACATTGACAGCGAGTGCTGATCACTCATCACTTATAAGTAGGAAGGGATGCTCCAGCGTCCGAAGTTCTCGGCAGTTAATACTGCCATTTTGTGTGTAGTAGACGCAGCGGAACATGTCGTTGTGGAGTGTGCGGGTAGAGGTCCAGTGGTTGTCGATTTCTAGCCCCAGAAAAACTTGCGGGTTAAGTGTTGGGCTATCACAGTCGCCTTCCGTGAGGTCATCCAGTTCGGCGTTGGTTGGCAGGCGCCAAGACGAGCCTGTCTGCTGGGAAAATTCCTCAGCGTAGGCTGTGGCATCCTCCCAGCTGAGGTGTAGGGGTAACCCCTGGCAACGGCTAGACTGGAAAGACATGCCGGCAGGACATCGGTACCAGGTGGTCTGAGACTTTACGTGTCCGGCGAGCCCACTAGAATTTAAGCTGTAACCTGGCCGGTCAGCGACCCCAAAGTAGTCATTGCAGCTCGCTGGTGGATCAAGGTCGCCGCAGGCGCTTAGGGCAAAGACCAAGCTGCATAGCATCGCCTTAGCGCTGGGCGGGGGAAGTAAGAATTTAAAAGTAAACATAGGTTGGCACCTTGTTTATTACTTACAAAGAGTATTTTATTAGGGCTACATTACGTTTCACTGTAGTGGTAGGCGTTTTGATAGTCAACGCATTAACGTAAACGAATGAACTGAACGTATTGAAAACTTTCGAGTATAGGAGAAGGTAATGGATTTAGCGACAATTGTTGGTCTCTTGGGAGCCTTTGGCCTGATAGCCGCATCGATCTCGCAGCCTGCAGCGTTTGTGGACGTGCCCTCAATGCTCATTGTGGTTGCCGGTTCAATCAGCGTGGTTCTGTTTCGTTCATCGCTCTCTGAGTTTCTGAGCGCTGTTTCAGTTCTGGGTAAAACATTTAAGAACAAAATTGACAAGCCAGAGGAGCTCATCCTGCGTCTAGTAGAGCTGGCGACCATAGCCAGGAAAGACGGCATGATCGCCTTGGAGGGGCAGGACATTCCCAACTCATTCCTTGCCAAGGGCATCTCAATGCTGGTTGATGGCTCTGATGGCGACACCATCAAAAAATCTTTGAATCAGGACCTAGCTTCAATGAAATCACGCCACACGAAGGGGGCCGATATTTTTTCAGCGATGGGTGAGGTGGCTCCAGCGATGGGAATGATTGGTACTCTGATCGGTTTGGTGCAGATGCTGGGCAACATGTCGGACCCCAAGGCGATAGGTCCGGCGATGGCGGTCGCCTTGCTGACGACACTCTACGGTGCGATCTTGGCCAACGTTATCTGTTTGCCGGTACAGATGAAGCTGCGCAACGCCTCGGACTTTGAGGCTGCAAACTGCGAGTTGATCATAGAGGGTGTACTTTTTATTCAGTCTGGCGGTAACCCAAGGGTCCTTGCAGACTACCTGGCGGCGTTCGTATCACCTAAAGAGCGAAAGAAGCTCGAGGCTGCGGCCTAAAGCTGACCGCTCAAAGGAGGCCTCAGCATGGCCGATGAAGAACTCGAGCAAACCAACGAAGAGCAGGACCCCGCTCTCGAAGCCGGCGAAGCTCAAGCTGAAAAGGGCCCAGGTGAGCAGGCCCAGGGTAGCGGGGGGGGCGATGACGCTCCTTCCGGACCCGACTGCCCGCCCTGCAAGGGCGGTGCCCCGGCGTGGATGGCCACCTTTGCCGACATGGCAACCTTGCTTATGGCATTCTTTGTCCTGCTTCTCTCATTCTCTGACGTTGAACTGCCTAAGTTTGAGCAGATGAACGGGGCTATCAAGCAAGCCTTTGGGGTCAAGCGCATTATCCCGGAGATCTCAATCCCCATGGCGAGGAGCCTTATCGTAGAGAATTTTTCGCCGGCACTGGCAGAGAGAACTGTGATACCAAACCCCAGACAGATGCCACTTGACCCGAGCAAGGAAAACCTTATCAGGCGCACTAAAGAAAAACCAGACAAGTACCCAATTCAGGATGAACTTAAAACTGTTCAGGCGGCGCTAGCGGAAGAGATCGAGCGTGGTGACGTTAGTGTAAAAATCCGGGACGACAAGATTATTGTCGATATGTCTGCACAGGCAAGCGCAACAGGACCTGGAGGCAGCGGTCAAGAACAAAATACTGCTGGAAATATCCAGCAGAGAATGGTGGACCTTGCCTCCAAGGTGGCCCAGGTTCAAGGAGAAGTCTCACGAGAGGTGAATTTGTTTCTGAACTCTGCAGACCAGTCCCAAGGCATTGAGCAGGAGGATGCCCAGACCCAGGGCCAGATGGCTCAGGGCAGGGCGGCCGTTAATGATCTCTACAACGAGATCAGCAGCAACCTGCAGGGAGAGATTCAGCAGGGACTGGTCGAGGTCGAGAAAGACGGTAACGATGTCATCATACGTCTTGCTAGCCAAGGCTCGTTTGTCTCCGGCAGCGCAGACCTAAGCGAAACCTTTGGGCCGCTCCTGAGGCGGGTGGGTGGGCCACTGGCGAGTGAGGGTCGCAACCTAAGGATCGAAGGACACACAGACAACATCCCCATCGCGTTCAGTCAGCGCTTTAATTCTAACTGGGATCTGTCTGCAGCGAGGTCTGCCTCGGTCGCAGACTTCTTTAACCGCGAGCTAGGGATAGGCAGCGATCTCATGAAGGTTGCAGGATTTGCCGACACGCGCCCACTGGGAAGCAACAACACGGCAGAGGGAAGGGCCCGAAACCGTCGCATTGAGATAATCGTCGAGGGTAACTGAGATGGCTGACGAAGAACTCGAAAGTGTCGACGAACAGGTACAGTCCGCCGAAGCCGACGCCGTTGTAGAAGAGGAGCTTCAGTTAGCGGAGCAGGAGCCGCTGGAGGAGGAACCCATTGGCGAGTGCCCCCCCTGCAAGTCAGGTGCCCCGGCGTGGATGGCGACTTTTGCCGACATGGCGACCCTGCTGATGGCATTCTTTGTGCTGTTGCTGTCCTTCGCGCACGTAAACGTGCCCAAGTACAAGGAAGTCAGCGGTTCGATGAAGACCAAGTTCGGAGTGCAGACGGTCATTCCCGACATGGAGCCACCAAAGGCCAGGAACATAGTGGTTACTCAGTACATGTCGGCTAAAGCCGAACCAACAGCGATGCAGACAGTGCAGGAGCAGCGGACGGACGAGCCCCAGCCCGAGGACGAAGAGTTAAAGTTTGACACGGGCGACGGCGAAACCGACGTCAGTCAGGCAGTAGAGACCCTGCAGGAGCAGCTTGCCCAGCAGATCGCCGAGGGTAAGGTCCGGGTCACGACTGAGAACAACATGGTCAAGGTCGAGGTCCTCGAGAGTATGAAGGAGGGCGCTCAGCAGGGACAAAACTCGGGCTCCTCGCCGGGCCAAATTTCGCAAGATCGTATCGAGATCTACGCGGCGGTGGCACAGGCACAAACACGGACCACCTCGCAAATCCAGATCACCGACAGCGCTCTGACCAGAACGGCTCAGGGCCAGGTCTCAGGCTCTTCCTCCGAGGGGGCGTCTGCTGAGGATGTCTCTCAGAGCCGCTACGAGCAGATCCGGGCGAGCCTGTCGCAGCAGATCAATCAGGGCCTAGCTCAAGTAGAAAAGGAGGGGGACAAGGTCATTATCCGGCTCGCTGAGCAGGGATCCTTTGAGAGCGGCCAGGCAGAGCTTCAGCGTGACATTATGGGCCTGCTTAACGAGGTAGGCGCCTCACTCACGGGTGACGTGGGGCTCGTCTCCATCGAGGGCCACACGGACAACATTCCGCTAGCTTTCAGCGACAGGTTCAAGAGCAACTGGGACCTCTCGGCAGCCAGAGCCGCCGCCGTTGCTGACTACTTACTCAATGGGGACTTTGTCCAGCCCGGTAAAGTCAATGTGATTGGTTACGCCGACACCAAGCCGATCGCCGACAATGTAAGTATTACCGGCAGGGCCCAGAACCGTCGTATAGAGATAATCGTGAACAATTAAGCGATCGAATGGATTTTGGAGTAACCTGCCAGGCGCAAAGTGAAAACTCGCGGTACCATCTGTCAGCTACCTTGCGATCTCAGATTGGGCAGTTGTCCAGGCCCTGCTGGAGGCAAATTTCAACCATCTTGTCGGCTTCGGCAGCTTGCTCATCTTCCAGCTGAAGCACAGCGATAGCTCTCACGCTGTCGCCCTCCTCCTGCCCCATCCTCATAGTAAGCTGGGACCATAAGTACGAGCTGAAGGCGTCAGACTTCCTGTCCTCGGCGCCGTCACCAGAGAGCAGCATAAAAGAAAGCATCAGCATCGAGTCTGCGTAACCTTTCTTGGCGCCCATAGTGAACCACTTCCGAGCCTCTCGGTAGTCTAGCTCCACGCCCTCACCCTCATAGTAGGCGAGGCCCATCATGTACTCGCTGGCGTCTAGTCCTTGATCAGCAGACTGCCTGAACCACCGAACAGCCTCGCGCGGGTTGGTCTGGACCCCATACCCGTTGTAGTACAACAGGCCCACGTTATGCTGAGCCTGAGGCAGGTCCTGCTCTGCGGCCTTGCGATACCAGCTCATGGCTGTCTGATAGTTCTGGCTCACACCAAGCCCCTCCTCGTACATGTGGCCGAGGTTATTCTGTGCCTCTGCCGAGCCGGCCTCTGCCAGAGGCAGCCACGCCCTGATCGCGGTGGCGAAGTGGCCACGATCTTTTGCAGCTAGTCCCGCGTCGAAAGAGAGTTCCCCCTGAGCCAGAGCGCCAAAGGTGGATGTTGTGAGGGCAAGTGTCATGGCAACGAGGAGGTGTTTCATGGACGGCTCCGTGTAATTTTGGCGTTTGACTAAAGTTTTTTAGGGCGGTAACCGACCTACAGATTAGCTGATATTGATGTCAAGGCCAATGCCTAAAAACCTGCTTAATTCTCAGAAAAAAAATTAAAGCTCAAGAATCACCATCCGACTTTACTGATGAAGGCCCTAAAGTGTGAGACGGCCTCGCTTTATGACCATAAATAATTTATAGGGCTGTCTTGCCCCAAACTGGAGATAAACGATGACTGCAATCAATACCAATAACGCATCGGTACTTGCTGCCAATGCACTTAAAGTGAATGAACGTAAGATGTCGACCGCGATGGAGCGCCTGTCGACGGGACTCAGAATCAACTCTGCAAAGGACGACGCCGCCGGTTTGGCAATTTCTAAGAAGCTTAACGCTCAAGTCACTGGCCTGCGTCAAGCCTCACGCAACGCTAACGACGGCATCTCAATGCTCCAGACTTTTGACGGCGCCTCAAAGGAAATCAGCACGCTCCTGAACCGTATGCGTGACCTGACCGTGCAGGCAGCCAATGGCACTTATTCAACCGACGATATTGCGAGCCTGGGTGAAGAATATACCGCATTGCGCACGGAGATTGGTAGGATCATTGACGCGACCCAGTGGAATGGCATGGCTAAGATGGATCAGGGAGGCACGATAAATCTTCATATTGGGGCCAACTCAGGATCTTCA
>Ga0181562_10001872_pt1 | contig 16418 bp, 16 predicted proteins | sample 011ome_26_FD_139344 | JGI IMG/M metagenome (GOLD analysis project Ga0181562, IMG submission 139344) | Coastal salt marsh microbial communities from the Groves Creek Marsh, Skidaway Island, Georgia - 011511BT metaG (megahit assembly) | ecosystem: Environmental > Aquatic > Marine > Intertidal...
GAGCTGGGTTTAGAACGTCGTGAGACAGTTCGGTCCCTATCCGCCACGCGCGCAGGAGTCTTGAGGAGACCTGTCCCTAGTACGAGAGGACCGGGATGGACGAACCTCTGGTGTGCCAGTTGTTCTGCCAAGAGCATGGCTGGTTAGCTACGTTCGGAAGGGATAACCGCTGAAAGCATCTAAGCGGGAAGCTCGCTCCGAGATAAGGACTCCCACAGGGTTAACCTGGTAAGGCCCCCAGCTAGACGACTGGGTTGATAGGCCGGATGTGGAAGCACAGCAATGTGTGGAGCTGACCGGTACTAATAGGCCGAGGACTTGCCTCACTTTTCATCACACTCGCGTCCACTGTGCGGTTCCCGAGATTCGGTCGGGAACCTCGAGAACATCTCTCATATGCAGGGGTGTATCTCGGTTTAGATTGATATCTCAATAGAGTTTCGGCGGCCATAGCGAGAGGGAAACGCCCGGTTCCATTCCGAACCCGGAAGCTAAGCCTCTTAGCGCCGATGGTACTGCGCGGGTGACTGCGTGGGAGAGTAGGACGCCGCCGGACATACTTTGAACAAGGGCCACCCCACGGGTGGCCCTTGTTTTTTTCCTAGGCACATCTATGTTGTGTCACGGGCACGGTGAAAGGTTCTCAATGAGTGATACGAACGGCGACCAAAAGCGATCTGGCGGCGGCGCCTCAGGCAAGCCGAGGAGTTCCTCCTCACGCGGTGCGGGGACGTCAGGGTCGGGAAAGTCGAGTTCGAGGACCTCGGGTAAGCCGTCGGGGAAGCCTGGTGAGCGTTCGGGGAAGCCTGGTGAGCGGTCGGGGAAGCCTGGTGAGCGGTCGGGTAAGCCTGGTAAACCGTCGGGTAAACCGTCGGGTAAGCCTGGTGAGCGTTCGGGGAAGCCTGGTGAGCGGTCGGGGAAGCCTGGTGGGCGGTCGGGTAGGCCGTCGGGGAAGCCTGGTGAGCGTTCGGCTAGGCCGTCGGGTAAGCCCGGTGAGCGGTCCGGCTCTCGATCGAGTGGATCAGACGATCGCCGTCGGCCCCCGGCTGGACGTACGTCATCGGGAGAGCGCAGATCGTCAGGGTCCGGGGACGGCCGTCGCAGGAGCGAGTCTTCACCGTCAGCACCGCGCCGTGACGATGCCCTGGCGAATCGCCCGCGTGAGCCTCATATCCCTGACTCGATCACAGTTGAGCTACTCGACCCATCGGTTCAGAATGAACTTCGCACCCTGCCGGAGGGTCTCGCGGAGATTGTCGGACGATTGCTCGCAGCGGCTGACGCCGCCTTGGTGGATGGGGACATCGCATTGGCTCGGCAGTTCATCGCGTCGGCCAAGCGGCGAGCCGGCCGGGTGGGCGTCGTGCGGGAGGCGGCGGGGATGGCGGCGTACATGGATGGTGACTTTGCCGAGGCAATCGCGGAGCTGCGAGCCGTGAGGCGCATGAGCGGTTCGGAAGCGTACGTGCCGATGATGGCTGACTGTGAGCGCGGACTTGGCCGGCCACGTCGGGCGCTGGAGCTCTTGAAGGAAGTCGATCTTCGATCTGTGGACACGGACACGCGGGTCGAGGTGGCACTGGTGGCGGCGGGCGCTCGAGCCGATCTGGGGCAGGTGGATGCTGCATTGGTGCTGCTTCAGGCCCCGGATCTTGGACGCCTCGCCAAGGGCGGGCCACGGGCTCGGCTCGAGTACGCGTACAGCGACCTGCTGTCTCAGGCCGGCCGGGAGGACGAGGCTCGTGTCTGGCTGGCGAAGGCCGCAGCATCGGATGTTGAGGGTGTGACCGATGCTGCTGAGCGCCTCGAGGAGTTCACCGGCGTGGCCTTCTCCGAAGAGGAGTATGGCTGGGAGGACGACCAGGATCATGTGCCCCCGAGTGGGGCAGGTCGAGGCGACTAGCTGCTCTGCTCCTGTCTGTCGATCCAGCGCAGAATTCCGGTGACGTTCGCCGTGGTACTGGAGAGCTCCTCGAACTTGGCCTGGCGTTCCGGGTCGCTGAAGAACTCCGGTTGGCGTGCACGATCGCGTTCCTGGACCATCGCTATGGCGTGGTCGAGATCAGGGGTCGCGTCTCGAGCGTTGCGGACCATGGCAACCCAGTGAAGGAGTTCCTCACGTGATCGATCGAGCGTGTCCCGCACATCTGTGACGGGTCCAAAGTGGCTGAAGAGCAGTCGGTTCGCGTCCGCGTCCCGCATGCGAGCCAAGCTCGACAAGGTGAGGTCCAGATCGAAGTCCGGTGGAGGGGTCGAGGGGCGTACGTCGGCCGTCTCGGGCACGTAGACGCCGGCAGCATCGCCTGTGTAGAGATCCCCTGAGGCGCTGTCGAGTAGACCAACGTGATGCGAAGCGTGACCTGGGTTGTGGAAGGCCTCCAGCTGCCGCCCACCGCCCAGATCGATCGTCCCGACGTCGCCGATGGCGACGATCTTCTCCTGCGGAACGGGCCGCAGGTCACCGAAGAGCCGGTCCATGGCCTCGCCGAAGACGCGATGGGCGCTGGCCACGAGTCGCGTCGGGTCTACGAGATGACGTGCACCCTTCTCCTGGACTACCACCTGCGCGTGAGGAAAGGCCTCGGCGATATCGCCGACGCCCCCCGCGTGGTCCAGGTGGATATGGGTCACCACGATGGTCGCCAGGTCGTCGGGACCGACTCCAAGCTCGGCCAGTGCTCGGACGACGACGTCGGCGCTCTTGGCGGTGCCCGTCTCAATCAGGCACGGACGGCTGCCTCGAATGAGGTAGCCCGACGTGATGCCCTCGTAACCGCCCATGCGCGTATCTATGTGAAATACGTCGTTGCCGAGGTCCTCGATGATCTCCGCCATCAGGCAAGTATGGCGACTGTTTCCACAGGAGCGGGTCAGTTCGGTCAGCATCCACGGGAAGCCAGAACAGGAGTGACGAGCGCGGCTAAGGTCCGCATGCTCGACCCATGACCATTTCCGAGCCCGAAGTCCCTGTTCGAACTACGAGTGAGGTCGTGATCGTCGGCCGAGTGGGAGCCTCCATTGCCGAGCGCACGCTCCCGAGTGGCGATGTCATCACCACGTTCACGCTTGTGGTGGACCGACCACGCAGGCGTGGCCTGACTGCATCAGCGGTCACTGTCGATGCCCTTCCCTGTCAGGCTGCTTCAGCCCGGCTCCGAAGGCAACTGGCCCGACTGTCCCCGGGCGACGTGGTCGAGGCTCATGGGTCCTTGCGGCGCCGCTTCTGGAGGTCGCCCGCAGGGCTGGGCAGTGCGCTTGAAGTTGATGTCTCATGGGTTCGGGTGGTGCGTTGACGTGGCTCGACTGGTGCCTGCTTCGGCGACCACGTCCGTTGGGGCACCGAAACCGTGGTTGCGCCCCATCCGTCGTGATCGAGGAGGCATGGGACGATGCGCGCATGGAGTTCGGTGAGTGGCCAGCGCCACGAGATGCGGGGGCTGACCCCGACGGCACTCCCTATGACTGGTTCCGACGGGCCGAAGGGCTGCTGGGTCAGGGCAACCCAGAAGCGGCTGCGGTGCTCCTGGAAAGACTGCGAGCGATAGACCCGGACTCAACATCGATCCTCGAGACCTGGGCACGCGCGCTCTTCGATGCGCGCCGGTTCGAGGAGGCAGCCGTTGCGTTCGATGATCTCGTGTCCCAGCGACCAGATGATGACTACGCCCATTACGGACTGGGCATGTCCCTCTGGCGCCTTCAGCGGTTTCCCATGTCCCGCGACCACCTCGCCGTTGCCGCAGTCATGCGTACGGAGCGCTCTGAGTACGCCTCGGCTCTCAGGCAGGTGGACGCAACCCTGCGCGCCCGCGAGGAGGCGGGGCTTCCTCTCGAAGGTCCGGTATCGCCATGACCAACCTGTCAGCCATGTTCGATGGCCTGCTCCTGGATCTCGATGGTGTGGTCTACGTCGGGCCAGATGCGGTGCCGCACGCGGCCGAGTCCATCAGGCTGGTGCGGAGCAGCGGCGTGTCCTGCGGTTTCGTCACGAACAACGCTTCGCGTTCGGCAGAGGCAGTTGCCGAGCACCTCACGTCGATCGGTGTTCCTGCGGTCGCTCATGACGTCATCACCTCGCCACAGGCTGCAGTGACCGTCCTGGGCGAGCACGTTGCACCCGGATCACGTGTGCTCGTGATCGGCGGATCCGGGATCTCGGAGGCACTCCTCGCGCGCGGCTATGTCCCTGTGCGCTGCCTGTCCGACGATCCCGCTGCGGTCATGCAGGGCTTCTCTCCCGATCTCGGCTGGCGGGACCTGGCGGAGGCAACCTATGCCGTGCGTGCCGGTCTGCCCTGGATCGCCACCAATCCGGACCTGACATTCCCCACCCCGCAAGGTGCGGCGCCAGGCAACGGCTCCCTCGTCCGGGTCGTGGCGGATGCTGCAGGACGCAAGCCGGACGCGATCGCCGGCAAGCCTGAGCCGCCACTGCTGCAGGAGGCCATCGCCCGAATTGCCGCCCGCGATCCGTTGATGATCGGCGATCGTCTGGACACCGACATCGAGGCGGGAACGAGAATCGGAATCCCCTCCCTCCTCGTCCTCACCGGCGTGACGACGGTTTCCTCGCTTCTGGCGGCTTCTCCAGCAGAGCGCCCCGCCTACATCGGGATTGACCTGCGAGTGCTCGTCGAGCCGTATCCCGACGTGATCGTCGAACGCGACGCGGGCTGGGCCGCGTCCTGCCGTGGAGCGCGCGTGGAGGTTGTGGCGGGGGAGTTGGTGGCCACCTCATCGCAGGTCGATGCAGATGCTCTGCGGGCGGCGGCCGCCGTGGCCTGGGCAGTGGCGGATGCCGGGGAGTCCTGTCGAATGGGCAACCTGACAATGAGACTGTCCGAATGGGTCACCCGTATGCAGTCCCAGGAGTGACGTGGCCGGTACGGTGAAGCCCTGCGGGACCGAATGACCATGGGAGCCGCCATCGCTATGGGGCCGCCACGACGAGGAGCGTGAGAATCATGCTGGATGACCTTCGCAGCTATCTGCAGATGGCCACCGGGCTGACCGAGGCCACCACGTCCAAGGCGAAGGAGGTCGTGACCGGCCTGCTGTCCACCGGAATGTCGCTGACGTCCAAGGCGGTGCCGGCCCCGGAAATGATGGGACAGGTTCAGGACCTGGCCGATGATCTCGTGGCTACCAGCAAGAACAACCGCGACATGCTCACCGGCATGATCCGTACTGAGGTCGACAAGACCGTGGGTCGGATGGGCTTCGTCAGGGAGGATGAGTTGGCGGCTCTGCGTCGGCACGTGCAGCGGCTTGAGGTGCAGCTGCGGGATCTTGAGCGCGCAGCGGCCCCTCGGTCAACGGATTCTGGGTCTGATACCCCTGCTGATGGAGCGTCCGACCTGAACGCGGATAGCTCGCATCAAGCGGAGTCGGGCTCGGCCGATGCCGCGGTCGGGGATGCGGAGCCCGGGGTCGCCAAGCGCAAGAAGAAGATCCTCGTGGATCCGGAGGCTGGAGCATGACCGAGGCATTGTCGTCGGAGGGCATCGGCTCGTCGGAGGGCATCGGCTCGTCGGAGGGCATCGGCTCGTCGGATGACCTCGACGGAGCCACCCGTCTCGATGCGGCCGTGGACGTCGACGTGGTCGACGATGTCGAGGGAGCGGACGAGACCGACACGTACGGGGCCGACGCCGATGACACAGAGGACATCATGGTCCTGGAGTCGGTCGAGGATCCCCTCGTGCTCCCCGTCTGGCAGCCGACCGGCGAGCCGCGGGTCGATGAGGCCCTCGAGATGATGGCTCTGCTGGACGCTGACGACGTCCATCAGCATGCCGAGGTGTTCACGACGATCCATCAGCAGCTGCGCGACACGCTCAGCGACCTGGACACCACGGTCTGAGTCGAGCACCTGTGGCCCGACGCCGTCTGGACGCCGAACTGGTGCGTCGTCATCTGGCCCGATCGCGCGATCATGCGCGTGAGCTCATCGATGCGGGAGCCGTCACCGTGAAGGGGTCAGCGGCGACCAAGCCGGCGAGCCAGGTGGAGGAGGAGGACTCCATCGCCGTCGCCGAGTCATCAGGCGATGCCTATGTCTCCCGCGGGGCGCACAAGTTGATCGGCGCGCTGGACGAGTTCGCTGATCTGGACGTCCGGGGCCGTGACTGCCTTGATGCCGGTGCCTCCACGGGTGGCTTCACGCAGGTTCTCCTCGAGCGCGGTGCGTCGCGGGTGCTCGCTGTTGACGTCGGGTACGGACAACTTGCGTGGTCGGTGCGAACGGATCCGCGCGTGGTCGTCGTCGAGCGGACGAACGTGCGCAGCCTCACCTCTGATCAGCTGGAATTCCGACCCTCGCTGACGGTGGCCGACCTGTCGTTCATCCCCCTCGAGCTCGTGCTGCCCGCTTTGAGCGACGTCGCGCTGGAGCCGTCCGACATGGTCCTGATGGTCAAGCCTCAGTTCGAGGTGGGCCGAGCGGCTGTGGGCGACGGTGTGGTGCGCGATCCGGCACTTCGGCGGGATGCCGTTCTGGGTGTGGCACATGCTGGGCAGGCCCTTGGCCTGAGTGTCCTCGGTGTGGCGGCGAGCCCGCTGCCGGGCCCTCGTGGCAATGTCGAGTACTTCCTGTGGCTGCACAAGGGAGTACCCGACATGATGGTCCCCGGCAGGTCCCCCCTCGCGGGCGACCTGCTCGTACTCGCTGTCGAGGACGCCGTCACGAAGGGACCCTCATGAGTCAGGTCCAGGCCACTCGGCGTGTGCTCCTGGTGGTCAACCCGCATTCGGACGAGGCGCGCTCCGTCCTGATCTCCGTCGTGTCGTCGCTGGCACAGGCGGGGGTGGACGTGCTCCTGACGAGCGATGACGACGAGTCCCTGACTCCGGGGGGGCCACTGCCACGCGAGTGGGTGACCGTGGTGCCGTCCGATGACCATGCTGCGGACGACGTCGACGTTGTGGTCGTGCTGGGCGGCGATGGCACGGTGCTTCGTGCGGCGGAGAGGGCTCGTGCGAGCGGTGCCCCGCTGTTCGGCGTGAACCTGGGCCATGTGGGCTTTCTCGCGGAGGCCGAGCCGGAGAACCTCAGCGACGTCGTCGAGTCCATTGTCGAGCGGCGCTGGGTCGCTGAGGAGCGCATGACGCTCGACGTGCAGATTCTCGTGGCGGGAAAGGTGGTCCACCGCACGTGGGCCATGAATGAGGTCGCGATCGAGAAGCAGGCTCGCGAGCGGATGATCGATGTGATGGTGGAGGTCGACGGACGGCCGCTGTCGCGCTGGGGATGCGACGGCGTGGTGTGCGCGACTCCGACCGGGTCGACGGCCTACGCCTTCTCGGCGGGCGGCCCGGTCGTCTGGCCCGAGGTGTCCGCCATGCTGGTCGTCCCACTGAGCGCCCATGCGCTCTTCGCGCGTCCAATGGTCGTGTCGCCGACCAGTGTGGTGGCGATCGATCTGGGCGAGTCATCGGCCGCCGTCCTGTCTGCCGATGGCCGGCGCAACATCGACGTGGCTGGGGCCTCGCGCATCGAGATTCGCCAGGATCCCCGGCCGGTGCGCTTCGCCCGGTTCGCCCGTTCCCCGTTCACTGACCGTCTCGTCGCCAAGTTCGAGCTCCCCGTCGAAGGGTGGCGCGGGCGCCGCACGGAGTCCGGATGATCGAGGAGCTGCGCATCCGGTCGCTCGGGGTGATCGAGGAGGCGACGATTCCTCTCGGCCCGGGCCTCACAGTGCTGACTGGCGAGACGGGCGCCGGCAAGACCATGGTTCTGAGCGGCGTGAACCTGATCATGGGGGGTCGCGCCGATGGGTCCATGCTGCGCCGGGATGCCGACCGGGCAGATGTCGATGGGCAGTGGCTGCTCCCGCACGATCTCGGCTCGTCGGTGCGTGAGCGCATCGACGAGCTCGGGGGAGACATGGAGGACGGCGACGGCGGCACCTCATTGCTCCTGGGCCGAAGCATCAGTGCTTCCGGTCGCAGCCGCGCGTTCGCCGGGGGGCGGACGGTTCCGGCCTCGGTCCTGGCGGAGATCACCGAGCAGCTCGTCGCCGTCCATGGGCAGTCCGATCAGATCCACCTCCGCGACACCCGTCGGCAGCGTGAATTGGTCGACCGGTTCGCCGGACCTGAACTGGTGACGATGCTGGCTGGCTTCCGCGCGGCGCTGACTCGGCTCCAGGTCGTGCAACGGGAGCTGGACGAGCTCGTCACGTCTCAGCAGGAGCGCGAGCGTGAGGCAGGGCTCCTGCGTCTGGGTATCGCGGAGATCGCCGAGATCGAGCCGCTCGCCGGGGAGGATGACGATCTCAAGTCACAGGCGACGGTCCTGGCCCACGCCAGTGAACTGGTCGAGGCGGCGAGCCGAGCCCACGAACTCCTCACGGGTGACGGATCGGACAGTCCCAATGCGATGGACCTGCTCGGCCTGGCAGCACGCGACCTGGAGCGCGCCCGGACCATGGACCCGGCCGCCGACCGGCTCGCGGGAGACCTGACCCGCAGCATGGAGGCCCTGGGCATTCTGGCCATGGAGGTGGCCGCCTACGCGTCTGCCCTGGACGCCGATCCAGCCCGCCTCGCGCAGGTGGAGGAGCGGCGCCATCAGATCGCTGAGCTCAAGCGCCGGTACGGCCCTCGACTGGACGATGTCCTCTCCTGGTGGGCCGCGTCTGAGGAGGCGGTGGCCGCGGTTGACGGAGCCGATGACCGTCGCGCGGCACTCGAGAGTGAACTGGCCACCCTGTCGAGTGTCGTTCGCTCCGGTGCCGAGCAGATCACGGCGGCCAGGCGGGTTGCTGGCACGTCCTTCGCCGAGCAGGTGACGGCGGAGCTTCGCGAGCTGGCGATGCCCGATGCCGATGTTGTCGTCGACATCCAGACGGCTGCCGAACTCGCCGACTTCACGAATTCGGGCGCCGACACCGTGTCCATTCTCCTGGCGCCGCACCGGGGCAGCGAGGCGCGGGCGCTGGGCGCTGGCGCCTCCGGGGGCGAGCTCTCGCGACTGATGCTGGCCATCGAAGTGGTCCTGGCTGGCGTTGATGCCGTCCCGACCTTCATCTTCGACGAGGTCGATGCGGGTATCGGCGGACGGGTGGCTGTCGAGGTCGGTCGGCGGCTGGCGAGGCTGGCCGGCACCGCGCAGGTTCTCGTCGTCACCCACCTTCCCCAGGTGGCTGCCTTCGCCGACGCGCACATCGTCGTCACGAAGGATGCTGGTGGCCAGGTGACCGCCTCCAGCGTGGTCCAGGTGGACGGCGAGGCCCGGGTCCGGGAGCTCGTGCGGATGCTGTCCGGGCTGGAGGACAGCGCGTCAGGAGCCGAGCACGCCAGTGAGCTCCTGGAGCTCGCCGCCACGGAGCGCGCTCGACGGTGAACAACGCAGCCCGTCGCTGATACCCTGACCGTCCATGGACAAGGCGACAACAAAGCACCTCTTCGTCACCGGGGGCGTCGCCTCCTCACTGGGCAAGGGGCTGACGGCCTCGTCCCTGGGAAATCTCCTCAAGGCACGCGGTCTCCGCGTGACGATGCAGAAGCTCGACCCGTACCTGAATGTCGATCCGGGCACGATGAATCCCTTCCAGCACGGCGAGGTCTTCGTCACCGACGACGGGGCTGAGACCGATCTGGACGTCGGGCACTACGAGCGATTCCTGGACACCGACCTGCACGGATCCGCCAACGTGACGACCGGGCAGGTCTACTCCACGGTCATCGCCAAGGAGCGCCGTGGGGAGTACCTGGGTGACACGGTGCAGGTCATCCCGCACATCACCAATGAGATCAAGTCGCGCATCCGCCGAATGGCGAGCCCGGACGTCGACATCGTCATCACTGAGGTCGGCGGCACTGTCGGCGACATCGAATCCCTTCCCTTCCTCGAGGCCGTCCGGCAGATTCGGCACGAGGTCGGTCGCGAAAACGTCTTCTTCCTGCACGTCTCGCTCCTGCCGTACATCGGCCCCTCGGGTGAGCTCAAGACCAAGCCGACTCAGCACTCGGTGGCGTCCTTGCGCAGCATCGGCATCCAGCCAGATGCGATCGTGCTACGCGCGGACCGAGAGGTGCCGTCGAGCATCAAGCGCAAGATCTCGCTGATGTGCGACGTCGACTCAGAGGCGGTCGTGGCGGCGGTCGACGCGCCGAGCATCTACGACATTCCCAAGGTGCTTCACCGCGAGGGACTCGACGCCTACGTGATCCGGCGGTTGGACCTCCCGTTCCGGGACGTCGACTGGACGCAGTGGGACGACCTGCTGCGCCGGGTGCACCAGCCCAGGAGCGAGGTCACCATCGGTCTGGTCGGCAAGTACATCGATCTGCCGGACGCCTACCTGTCGGTCACCGAGGCGATTCGGGCCGGAGGCTTCCACAACGACTGTCGGGTCAAGATTCGCTGGGTGTCCAGTGACGACTGTGCCACTCCCGAGGGCGCTGCCCGCAACCTGAGCGATCTCGACGGAATCTGTGTGCCGGGTGGATTCGGCGTCCGGGGCATCGAGGGCAAGCTCGGTGCCCTGACGTATGCCCGGGAGACCGGACTCCCGACTCTGGGACTGTGCCTGGGCCTTCAGTGCATCGTGATCGAGTACGCCCGGTCTGTCGTGGGCCTGGCGGACGCGAACTCCCTCGAATTCGACGAGTCGACCCCGTTCCCCGTGGTCTCCACGATGGCCGACCAGCGCGACGTCGTATCGGGTGATCGCGACATGGGCGGCACAATGCGTCTGGGTCTCTATCCCGCGAAACTGGCCGAGGGCTCGCAGGTCGCCAAGGCCTACGGCGTGCCTTATGTCGATGAGCGGCACCGTCATCGTTTCGAGGTGGCCAACGCCTATCGGCCGCAGCTCGAGGAGGCTGGCCTCCGGTTCTCCGGGACATCTCCCGATGGTCGTCTCGTGGAGTTCGTCGAGCTGCCGGCCGACGTGCACCCCTACTACGTCGGCACACAGGCGCATCCGGAGTTCCGGTCGCGCCCCACGCGTGCGCATCCGCTGTTCGCGGGCCTTGTCGCCGCGGCGTTGGCGAAGCTCGACACCGAGCGCGAGGCGCTCGCTCAGGGATGACCGACTCCGAGGAGTGGACTGGGGAGGTTGCCGACGGTGGTGGACCCAGACCTGCCTCGGGCCGGGTGACCCAGTTCGAGGGGCGGATCTGGTCGGTCGTGAGCGAGGACGTCGACTTCGGAACGACCGTCGCCCGCCGCGACATGATCGTGCATCCCGGTGCCGTCGTCGTCATTGCGGTGGATGACGACGAGCGCGTCCTGCTGATCCGTCAGTATCGACATCCGGTGGGACGGATGCTGTTCGAGCCACCGGCCGGACTGATGGACGCGCCCGATGAATCCGGCTGGGTCACAGCCCAGCGTGAGCTTGCCGAGGAGGCAGGCTACGTCGCTCGCGAGTGGCACGTGCTGCTGGACGTCTACCTGTCACCAGGGGGAATGTCCGAGGCGATTCGCATCTACCTGGCCCGCGACCTTGAGCCGCTGCCGGATGGACGGATCGTGACGGGGGAGGCCGAGGAAGCGCACCTGCCACGTGCCTGGGTGGATCTGGAGGATGCGAAGGACCTGGTTCTTGATGGGAGGATCGGGAGCCCGAGCGCCGTTGCTGGAATCCTGGGTGCGTGGGCGGCCCGTCAGCGTGGTTGGGACTCCCTTCGGCCAGCCGACGTCCCCTGGACGGCCCGAGACCACCTGATCGCCCATGGCCGCGTGCGCACCCCCGAACCGCATGGATGAACGCATGGAGCATCGTGTGTGGATTCTGGCGTCGTGTGCCCGCAATGGCGTGACTGTCTCCTAGGCTGGGCCTGGTCAGTGCGGCGCTAGCCTCGCATCGACACGCGGGCGGCATACGCCTTGCGGCGACAACGACGGGCAGGAATGGTCATGAAGGTCGGAGTCCCCAGAGAGATCAAGAACAACGAGTTCCGCGTGGCGATCACGCCAGCGGGCGTCATGGAGTTCGTGCGTCACGGCCATGAGGTCTTCATCGAGCAGGGTGCCGGTGACGGTTCATCGATTCCCGACGAGGACTACGTCGCTGCAGGCGCAACGATTCTGCCGACGGCCGATGACGTCTGGGGTGCCGCGGATCTGATCTTGAAGGTGAAGGAGCCGATTGCGGCGGAGTACCACCGGATGCGTGAGGGTCAGGTGCTCTTCACGTACCTGCACCTGGCGGCGGACCGTCCGCTGACCGAGGAGCTCACCCGGCGCAAGGTCACGGCCATCGCGTACGAGACAGTCGAACTGCCCGATCGCAGCCTGCCCCTGCTCGCCCCCATGTCCGAGGTGGCCGGACGTCTCGCGCCCCAGGTGGGTGCGAACGCCCTGATGGCCCCGAACGGCGGTCGTGGAGTGCTCATGGGGGGTGTGTCCGGTGTCTATGCGGCGAAGGTGGTCGTCATCGGTGCAGGAGTGGCCGGTCAGAATGCCGCGGCGATCGCACTCGGCATGCAGGCGGAGGTCCTGCTGCTGGACAACAACATCGCGCGACTGCGTCAGATGGATGCCATCTACCAGGGTCACATGCAGACCATCGCCTCCAACACCTACGAGATCGAACGAGCCGTCCTGGACGCGGACATGGTGATCGGTGCGGTCCTCGTGCCGGGAGCCAAGGCTCCGAAGCTGGTCACCAACGAGCTCGTGTCACGGATGAAGCCGGGCTCTGTCCTGGTCGATATTGCCATTGACCAGGGTGGCTGCTTCGAGGACTCGCGTGCCACGACACATGCCGAGCCGACGTACCCGGTGCATCAGTCGCTGTTCTACTGCGTGGCCAACATGCCGGGTGCGGTCCCGAACACGTCCACTTTCGCCCTGACCAACGTGACGCTCCCATACGCGGTTGCCCTGGCCAACAAGGGCTGGGCGCAGGCGCTTCGCGATGACCCGGCGCTGGCGCTCGGGCTCAACGTCCACGCAGGTGATGTGACCTATGGTGCGGTGGCAGAGGCCTTCGACATGACCTTCACCCCGATCGCCGAGGTGCTGGCCTGACAACGCTGGTCGAGGCGGTCCAGGGCTACCTGGCTCACGTTGAAATCGAACGTGGGCTGGCCGCCAACACGGTTGCGGCGTATCGGCGTGACCTGGACCGGTACGTTCACTGGTGCCACGAACGTGGACGGGTGGACGTGCAGTCGATCAGCGAGAACGACGTGCTGGACTTCGCCGCGTTCCTAGGCCGGGCAGATGACGGCCCGGCCCTGAGCGCATCGAGCGCCGGGCGCACGATCGTGGCGGTGCGGTCGTTCCACCGGTTCTCTGCGCGCGAGGGTCTGACGACGACGGATCCCGCGGCCCACGTGCGCCCGCCGAGCATGCCGCAACGGCTTCCCAAGGCACTCGCGTACGAGGACGTGACGGCGCTGATCGACCACGCGGGAGATACCGCAACGGCGGGCGGAGTCAGGAATCGGGCCCTCCTGGAGTTCCTGTACGGAACGGGCGCACGAGTCTCCGAGGCGGTGGGACTAGACGTGGACGACGTCGACCTGGAAGGCCGGACGGTGCTGGTGACCGGCAAGGGGGACAAGCAGCGGCTGCTGCCGCTGGGCGGCTTCGCTGTCGAGTCCATCGAGGCGTATCTGGTCCGTGGGCGTCCGACGCTCTCCCAGGCCGGGCCGGGCACTCCGCGACTTTTCCTGAACTCTCTCGGTCGCCCACTCTCGAGGCAGAGTGCCTATGGAATCCTCCACGAGGCCGCCTCCCGGGCTGGTCTCGAGGGGCATGTCAGCCCGCACTCCCTGCGCCACAGCTTCGCGACACATCTGCTCCAGAACGGCGCCGACGTGCGGGTGGTGCAGGAACTGCTGGGGCACGCGTCCGTCACGACCACCCAGATCTACACGCTCGTGACCGTCGACACCTTGCGGCAGGTCTACGCCGAGAGTCACCCCCGGGCCCGGTCTCAGCGTCGCGGGTGAGGCGGTCGGTGGCGCTGCCAGTGCGCTGGCCATCTGGCCGGTAGGCTCAGAGGACAGGCCTGACCCCTCGGGGCGGCCCCGTAGGGCCCGCGCGGCTCGCGGAACCACGGACCAGCAAGGGGACGACACGACGATGGACGAGCAGGGAATGCCTCCGGCCGACGGCGACGGCCCTCCGAATGCAGTCGAGTCTGCGAACTCCGACGACAACACCCCTGTGGGGCCGGAGGAGTCGGTAGAGGAGTCGCCGGCGGCCGACGCGCTCTTCGAGGCTCCCGAGGAGCCGTCACAGCCCCTCGGATCGACGAGCCAGGTCATTCCTGAGCCGGTCCCGCTGTCGTCTCACGGGCCTGCGCGGATCATCTCGATGGTCAACCAGAAGGGCGGCGTGGGCAAGACCACCTCGACCGTGAGCCTGGGTGCGGCGCTGGCGGGCTACGGACGTCGCGTGCTCCTTGTGGACTTCGACCCGCAGGGAGCGCTGTCCGTCGCTCTCGGTGTCAATGCCTACGAGCTCGATCTGACGGTCTACAACCTGCTCACCCAGCCCGACTGCCACATCGGCGATGTCATCCTGTCGACGGAGGTCGAGAACCTCGATCTGCTGCCCAGCAACATCGACCTGTCGGCCGCTGAGGTCCAGCTGGTCAGTGAGGTCGGGCGGGAGCACGCTCTGGCGCGGGTGCTGGCGCCCGTCATGGACGAGTACGACATCGTGCTCATCGACTGCCAGCCCTCACTCGGTCTGCTCACCGTCAATGCGCTGACGGCGAGCCAGGGGGTGATCATCCCGATGGAGACGGAGTACTTCGCCCTTCGTGGGGTGGCCCTGCTCATGGACACCATCGACAAGGTGATCTCCCGGATCAATCCCACCCTTCAGATCATCGGCGTCCTCGCCACCATGTACGACCCGCGCACCCTGCACAGCCGCGAGGTTCTCCAGACTGTCCAGAAGGCCTTCGGGGACACGGTGTTCACGACGGTCATCAACCGAACTGTGAAGTTCCCTGATGCTGCCGTGGCCGGTGAGCCGATCACCTCGTTCGCGCCCAGCAGCACTGGGGCCGATGCCTATCGGCAGCTCGCCCGGGAGGTCCTGTCACGGTGACGTCTCCGACGCAGACGCCGACCGAGCCCCCCGCCGATTCCGCGACCCCCGAGCACTCGCCCGCGCAGGCCGAGACACCAGCCGGCCCTCCGGTGGAGTCGACGCCCGATGTCACCGAACGGGTGGGCTTCTCTGTGAAGGTGGGCGATTTTGAAGGCCCATTCGACCTGCTGCTTCAGCTGATCTCCAAGCACAAGCTGGAGGTCACGGAACTGGCGCTGCACAGTGTGACGGACGAGTTCATCGCCTACATCCGGGCGCAGGGGTCCACCTGGGATCTCGACGAGGCGAGCGGGTTTCTGGTCGTCGCGGCCACGCTGCTGGATCTCAAGGCGGCTCGGCTGCTGCCTTCGGGTGAGGTGGAGGACGAGGAGGACCTCGCCCTGCTGGAGGCGCGGGATCTGCTGTTCGCCCGGCTTCTTCAGTACCGGGCCTACAAGGAGGTCTCTGGCCTCTTCGCCGCACGCATGGCGGGGGCAGCGAAGCGGTATCCCCGCACTGTCGGGCTGGAACCGCAGTTCGCGGCTCTCCTGCCCGAGGTGCTCATCGAGATCGGCCGCGACCAGTTCGCCGCACTGGCGGCCAAGGCGCTCGCGCCGAAGCCCGTCGAGCAGGTCTCCATCTCGCATGTCCACGTCCAGCGTGTCAGTGTCCGGGAGCAGGCGACGATCCTCATCGACCGACTGCGTCGACATCGCACCACGACCTTCCGTGCGCTCGTGCAGGATTGTGACTCCACCCTTCTCGTGATAGGTCCATTCCTGGCCCTGTTGGAGTTGTACAGAGAGCAAGTGGTGGTGTTCGAGCAGCTGACGCCACTGGGGGACCTGACGATTCGATGGACGGGTGACGACGACACCGAGGTGGCCGTGACCGACGAGTTCGACGTGGAGCGCGACGTGGATCGCGCACCGGTGGTGGCGACGGAAGCGCCCGAGGGTGCAGGTGTCGCTGAGGATGACGTGGCTGAGGAAGGGGCAAGCAATGGGTGAGGTCGAGACCGAGGTGACGCAGGTCGAGGAGGCAGGGCTCGAGACCGAGGTGACGCAGGTCGAGGAGGCAGGGCTCGACGACGTCGAGCCGGACGAGCTCGGTGCTCCGTCCCTCGCGGCAGCCCTGGAGGCCCTGCTTCTGCTGGCCGATGAGCCGATGAGTGTCATGGAGCTGGCGGCTGCCGTGCACGATCAGGTCGACGTCGTGGAGAGGGAGCTGCACCGACTGGCCGAGGAGTACACCGAGCAGGTGCGTGGGTTCGACCTTCGGCAGGTGGCCGGTGGCTGGCGGTACTACACGCGAGCGGAGTGCTCCCCGGTCGTCGAGCGCTTCGTTCTCGACGGTCAGCAGGCTCGGCTGACCCAGGCGTCTTTGGAGACGCTGGCCGTGATCGCCTATC